>Ga0315285_10004824_pt1 | contig 13970 bp, 12 predicted proteins | sample YL17G09_36_MG_FD_203698 | JGI IMG/M metagenome (GOLD analysis project Ga0315285, IMG submission 203698) | Sediment microbial communities from Yellowstone Lake, YNP, Wyoming, USA - YL17G09_36 | ecosystem: Environmental > Aquatic > Freshwater > Lake > Sediment | place: USA: Wyoming | collected...
GTCCAGCGTGGTTTTCGCAGTACCGCTCACTGGGCGATGGATTGGCGCGCCGCGTGGGAAACGCGGCAGGATTACCGTGCGTATTTTGGCGAGTACAAAGTCGGGCAACTGGGTGATTCGGTGAGTTTTGTTTGGCACGGCAGTGACCTTGATCTCGTGGTGTTGCAAAATCCGTACGGTGGCGCGGTGCGCGTGCAGGTTGATGACACGCCCGCGCGCGAGGTTGAGTTGTGGCGGACGGATCCGGGCGCGGGCGGACGCGTCGCGCTGGCGCGCGGTTTGCCAAGCGGCGAGCATCGTGTTGCGATGTCGGTGACGCGTGCACCCGCAGCGGTGAATGCGTTTGTGGTGAAGTAGCCGGAGCGATTGAAATCGCGGCAACAACAGTGCGAAGCCGACCTGCGTGGGCTGGGTCAGTATGCGTAGGCAGACTTGGCGAAGTTGTCGGTGCAGTTTCCAACTGCGGCTTGTGGTGAATGGGTTTCTGGTAAAGTGAAGGATGAAGTAGGAAACGGACGCTGTCCCGTTTCTTTGGTAGTGGAGGCGCAGAATGGACAAGGAATAAACGTCATCTATTTCTATCGTTATTGCAGTGATAGGTGCAACGGCACTGATTATCGTTGCGATCATTACTTTCTGGAAAGATTGGACGATAAGTCAGTTACCTATTTCAGCCACCCAGACAGCGGAGGCAAGGCTCACACAGATTGCTTCGAGTTCATTGACGCTGACAAGAACAGGTACCATATTACCAGTGACCACCACTACTGTTCCAAATGTGACGCCACGCCCTATTACGCTCGCATCGTCCGCTACACCAACGCTTGGTCCTGGCTCTATGATGACCTCCCCAGTTGATGGTGCAACGATAGTGTGCGTTCCCGCTGGCGAATTTACGATGGGGAGTAACGATTACGATGATGAAAAGCCACCTCACACCGTTTACCTCGGACGCGTTTTGGATTGACAAATTTGAAGTGACGAACGCACTGTACAAGAAATGTGAGGACGCGGGCAAATGTTCCACGCCATCTGATAGAAAATCGTACACACGTGATTCCTACTATGGCAATTCGCAATTCGACAATTATCCCGTGATTTACATTTCGTGGAACGATGCAAATGCGTTTTACACGTGGGTGGGTAAACGTTTGCCGACCGAAGCGGAGTGGGAATAAGCCGCGCGTGGGACAGAAAAGTGGACCTATTCTTGGGGCAATACGTTCGACAAGAATCTACTCAACTCGTCTGAGGGTGGCAGAGGAGATACAACCGCTGTTGGCAGTTATCCAAGTGGCGCGAATCCGTACGGCGCGCTGGACATGTCAGGCAATGTTTGGGAGTGGGTGGCAGATTGGTATGATAGCTACTATTACAGTATTTCACCCCGTAACAATCCCAGGGGACCTTCTTCCGGGGGATATCGTGTGTTGCGGGGCGGGTCGTTCTACACCAATGCGGACTCCGCCCGCGCCATGAGTCGCTCCTTTATTCTTGAGCCCGATAACCGTCTCGGCTATGTCGGTTTTCGTTGCGTCGAGTAGTGTGGAAGATGACAACGGACAAGAACGGATTGAACGGACAAACACTCGTGACCGAGAAAATCCACTCACCCTTCATTCGCAAATACAAAAACTACTTTTGGCTGCTTGTCGCGCTCTTCGTCGCGTTCGCGCTGCGCGTTGCGTTTCTTGACGCGCAAAGTTTGTGGAATGACGAAGGGACAAGCGTCGCGCTGTCGTCGTTGTCGCTGGAAGCGATCGTCAACGGCGCGGCGCGTGACATTCATCCGCCGCTGTACTATTTGCTCCTGCATTTCTGGATGCCGTTCGTCGGGCAAATGGAATTCGCGGTGCGTTTTCTTTCCGTCATCGCGGGCGTGCTGACCGTCGCCGTCACGTACCGCGTCGCGCGCGCGTTCTTCGACGAGGAGGCGGCGGTCATCGCCACGTTTCTCTCCGCGTTTTCCGCGTTTCAGGTTTACTACTCGCAAGAAGCGCGGATGTACATCTGGGTGACGTTGTGGAGCGCGGTGTCGGTGTGGGCGTTCGCCAAGTTAAAAGTTCAAAATCCAAAGTTGGAAGTTGAAAAACAAGAATCGGAAATCGAAAATCGGAAATCGAAAATCATAAATTGGATCATTTACATCGCCGCTACCCTCGCCGCGCTGTACACGCAGTACGTCGGGGCATTTGTTGTCATTGCCGAGAATATCGCATTTGCGGTGTGGTTGTGGTTAGCATGGCGTGCCAAGCGACCGCACATTCGACATTCAGTCGTGTTCTGGATCGCCGCGCAAATCATTGTCGGACTTGCGTTCGCTCCTTGGTATTTGTTCGCGGGTGGACAACTCGCGTCGTGGCCCTCGATCAGTGAGCCGCTCGATTTGCCGACGCTGCTCTGGCGTGTGCTCAACGTTTTCAGCGTCGGCTTGACGCTGGAGGATGGCATTGCGGCAGGCATCGCGCTCGCGTTCGGCATCTTGTTTTTTATCGGCTGGGAACGCACGCGTGAGCCGCGCGCGGATTGGGGTATTGTCACGCTGATTCTGTGGACGCTCGTGCCGGTCGGCGTGATGTACGTCGTCTCGCTCTCGCGTCCGGCGTACAATCCAAAACTTCTTTTGCTCGCGACGCCCGCTTTTCTCATTCTCGTCGCGCGCGGCTTGGCGCGTATCCATCCCGGCATTTTCGCGTACGGCAGAACATATCCGCCGCAAACGCCGATGTGGAGCAATATTTTCTGGGTGCTCTCGATCATCGTCGCGGTCGGCTTCTTCCCGTCGTTGAAGAATTACTATTTCGACCCGCGCTATGCGCGCGACGATTACCGCGCGATTTTGCGTTTCATCGACGCGAACGAGCGCGCGGGCGATGGCATTCTCATCAACGCGCCGGGGCAAATTGATGTGGTGCGCTACTACCGGCGCGGCAATCAGCAGTTGTTCTTACTGCCACGGATGCGCCCGCCCGATCCTGCCGCGACGCGCGCCGATGTGGACGAAATGATCCGGAAGACGAAACGCCTCTTTGCGATTTACTGGTCAACTGATCAGAGCGATCCGCAGCGCATCGTCGAGACGCGGCTTGCCGAAACGGCGTTCAAAGCGCGCGACGAATGGCATGGCGACGTGCGCCTCGCGCTCTACGGCCTCGCGCCGGACCCGCGCGGAACGATGCAGGCACTCGACGCGAAATTCAGCGACGCGATCACGTTATCACGCTATCAATTGGATACGCGCGACGCGCGCGTGAGCGATGTGCTGACGCTGACGCTCAACTGGCGCGTCGCTCAAGCGCCGGGCACACGTTACAAAGTCTTTGTGCATCTGCTCGACGCGAGCGATCGAGTCATCGTGCAACGCGATGGCGAACCGGTTGGCGATCTGCGTCCGACGACGACTTGGCGCGCCGGCGAAACCCTCGCGGACAATTACGGCATCTTTATCGAGCCAGGCATGCCCTCCGGCGATTACCGCGTCGAAATCGGAATGTATCGCGCGGACAGTAGCGCGCGGTTGCCAATTGGCGGTAGCGATCATTTGATTGTGGGAACAGTGCATGTGGCAAAATGAGCAAATGAACCAATGAACCAATCTGCCAATCCACTTGGCTCATTGGCTCATTGGGGCGATTGGTTCATTGGAGCAGTACTATGCCCGTAGATTTATACATTGGTCCGAAAAAACGCGGCGCGCCGTGGTGGCAAGGTTGTCTTGTGTCACTGCTCATCCTCGTCGTCGGCGCGTATCTCGCGATTCTGATCCTCGCGGCGAATGGTCATTACCTTTCGGAAAAAATTCCGATCCCCGATTCATTCAAACCGACCGCGACTCCTTCGCCATTGCCCACCGAGACGGCGGCGGCGCGTTTGCAGCGGGCAGATGCCTTCTTTCTTGACGGGCAATTCGACGCGGCGATTGCGGAATACAACGCCGTCCTCGCGATGGAGCCACTCAACGATTTGGTGTACGCGCGCTTGGTCAAGCCGCTGGTTTTATCGCGCAAGATGGACGACGCGGTCAAAGCCGCGCGGCGCGCCCTGCAAATCAACGATCAGCGCGCGGACAATCTGACCGCGCTCGCGGAAGCGCTCGATTGGCAAGGGAATTACATCGAGGCACTCGATTATGCGCTGCGCGCGACGGAATTGAATCCGAACTCGGCAACCGGATGGGCCATCGTCGCTGAAGTATACGCCGATCTAAATCGGCCCGAACGCGCGCTGCCTGCGGCGCAGAAAGCGGTCCAGTTGGACGACAATAACGTCGAAGCGCATCGGAATCTCGCGTACGTGTACGATGCGCGCGGCAGTTACAAGAGCGCGACGCCGGAGTACCAGCGCGCCATTCAACTCCGGCCCAAGTGGGCGTACCTGTACATCAATCTCGCGCGCAACTATCGCGTGCTGAACAACTTCAAGGACGCGATTGGGACACTGCAGCAGGCACTCCAGATCGCGCCCAAGGATCCTCAGGTGTACGACGAACTGGGTTGGACGTACTCGCTCTCCGGCGATTCGGCGCGCGCCATCGCACAACTGAAAAAGGCGATTGAGGTGGATCCGAACTACGAAGTGCCGTACGGACATCTGGGGCACGTGTATTTTGTGCAACAGGATTGGCAGGACGCCGTGACGAATCTAGAAAAGGCAATTCAACTCGGCGGCACGCGGTTGGAGTACTATTACAAACTGGGCATCGCGTACGTGAACTTGAAGGACTGCGCCAAAGGCAGACCCTGGATTGAAGAGGCGCTGCAAGTCAATTCGCAGGATACCGCCGTACAAGGCGCGCTGACCTGGTATCAGCAACACTGCGAAGTGCCGTCGAGTCCAACGCCGCGGAGGAAATAGTGACGCGTGGAAGGAAAATGAAAAATGGCGCACGTTGACAAGCGTGCGCCATACTTCGTTTGTATATTCCGGCGAACCTTGTCAAATCGAACAACTTTGGCGCGTTTGACCTGGATCACCGCGCGGCTAAATGCTTCTTCAAACCCTGGAATCCCCAGTAGTTCGCGGGTTGCCTCAGATTCCTCTAATTCTTGCAGATACGCCAAAAAGTTATTCGCAACGCGCAATCGTTCAGGTGACAGGTTGCGTAATCGTTTGCTTGCTTCCGAACGCAAGGTCGTTGGGGTCATAGCTATTTCCTTCTTGTTTCACTATTGCTCACATTTTACATCATCCGCAAAAACGCGTCAACCACAAAAAAGCCCCTTCGGGTCGCTGATGCGAGACCGAAGGGGCTTGCGTGTCATCCGACGATTTTCTGAACATCAAACTCAGGCGCGAATGGATTCAGAAAGCGTACTCCTTCGATGTTTGCGCCGTCTTGGAAATCTTCGCTCAACACCAATGGAATCTGATTCAACCGTGCGCTTGCCCAGATTTGTGCGTCCCAGAGAGAAAATTGGTGATCGCGCACTCCGCGTGCGGCTTCGAGAACTATCAATTCGGTCAGGTCAAGGATGGGCCACGCAGCGGCATAGTTTTTGAGACGTTCGTATGCATCGGAAATGGAAAGAGGTGACGCGATCTTTCGCGTAATTGAATTGAAGAATTCTGACAGAACCTGTACGCTCAACACTCCGGTTTCATTTGCTGAGAGTGCCTCCAGAAGCCCAAGCGCGCGTTTTTGTTTTTCCGGCTCCGAGCGGTCATAAGCGTAGACGAGTACGTTGGTATCTACGAGGAGGTTACCCGCGGTCATACAAGTCCTCACGTTTCCATTTGCGTCGACCGGGGACAGGCCCTTGGGCAATCAATGCCTGAATAAAAGCCCGTTCCTTCTTCCAGAGACTGGGGTCGGGATGTACGCGCACGGTCATCTGACGATCAATCGCGCGTCGGATCAATTCGGCTTCGGTAGTGCCTGATTCTTTGGCTTGCCGCCGCAATGTTGTGGCCTGGCGTTTCTCCAGATAGATTTGTTTGCGAACCATTACTGACATCATGTCCCCCTTCATACATCGCATTATACATTACTCGGCGCTGGGCGTCAACCACAAAAAAAGCCCCGTCAGGTCGCTTGCGCGAAACCTGACAGGGCTACTTGTTACTTCGCCATATTTTTTAGTGCGTCGTACGCCGGCGCTCCTTTGATGCGGAATGCGCCGACCTCACCACCGGAAAAATCCAACTGCCAGGCGAACATTGCGCCGACCCAGCCCTGTTGCTTGCCCCATTGATATGCTTGCGCGTAATAATTTGCAACATCGTTTGGATTGTTGTACTGACCGGCGGGATGCGCGCCGCCGCCCGTGCCAACGGGCCAGCCAAATTCGGTGGGCCAGATCTGTTTGTTCGCATCGCCGTACTGCACCATCACCGCGCGATACGAGTCCATCGTCCCGCGGAAGAGAAACGACCGATGGTCAGCGTAGGGACCCAGCGGTGCGCCGGTCCACTGAGTTGTCGGCGGCGTGCGAAAGCCGCTGGGGTGCGCGCCGACGCCATCGGAGTAATCCTTCAAGCCATTTTGATAGAGTTGGTGCATCCACGCGACATCATCAATCGCCGTGGCGTTGTTCATGCCGTTGGGCGTCGGCGCGCCTGAAATCACGGCGATGCCCGGGCACCGGGCTTTGATTGCCGCGTATGATTTCTTGAGCATGTCCATATACAGTGGCGCAGACAACCCGCGTTTGTCGTGCCATTCCACGTCGAGGTTTTCCTCGTTCCAGACCTCGATGGCTTCGACGCCCTTGCCGCAATAACGCCCGGCGACTGTGCCCATAAAGTCAGCCGCATCTTGCATATTGTCCGGTGGACCTTCGCCAGGATTACCATTTTGGCGGCGCGACCAATCGGGCGCCTTGACAATGCTGAGCAGGACTTTGATGCCATTGCTCCCCATCACGTTGACAAAGTTGTCAAACCCGCTCAGGGTCAAGTTTCCCTTGGACGGTTCGCCATCTTTCCACGGCAATTGAATCTTCACCCAGTTGAAACCCATCGCCTTGATGTCCGCCGCCTCGCCGTTCGGATCTCCACCTTGAACCTGAATGCCATAGCCGAACATGTTCTTGCCGCGAAACGCGCTGGACGGGGGGGACGCGACGGCTGGTTTCGTCGCGACGGGCGCGGCGGAAGTCGGGCGCGGCTCGGGCGTCGGCGTTGCCGCGCGTGCGACTTGAATCGTTTTGGGCTCGGTCGAGCCGGCGAGCGATTGCCCATCGTCAAATGAGAGCGCGGCTTCCACTTTGGCATCGCCGGGCTGCGTGGGCGCGGTCCAGGTATAGCGCGGATCCGTCGCAGGCGATTTGCCGACGACTTGATTATTGACGCGCCACACGATCACCGGTTTCGCCTTGAACGCCGCGATCTGAGATTCGCGATACTGCTTGAGCGCATCCCAGGCGCGCGGGTTCATCGCATCGTTCGTCACATCACGCAGGGCGACGCCGCGCAAATTGAATTCCAGGGCGAACGCGACTTTTTTCGCGAAACTCTCTGCGCTTTCGATCCAGACGGTATGCACTTGCGTTTTGTCGTCGAGGTACGTGAAGGAATACAAACCGGTCGGCGCGTCGGCTTTGATGCCGCGGCTCTCGCGCAACTTGGGCAAATCCAAACTGACTTTGGACTCCGGCACGATGTTGGCGGGCATCACATCCACAGGTCCCATCAACTTGGCGGCGCTGGCAAACGCAAGCGGCGCGTACGCGTTGCCGAATTCGTCGCGCCCCATTACGGAAAAAGTCAATTGCAGTTTGTAGCGATCCACGCGCCCGACTGCCCACATCAAGTACGTTTCGACGCCGGAGGGATCACCGGCAAACTGCTCGCGCCCCGGCATGGGAAGCTTGATGACATCGGCGGCTTGACCGATCGCAATCCAATCGAACGCGCCAGTGTCCCAGGTGTCCGCCGATTTTTGATCGGGCAGCGCCATCGTCACGCTCAGGATTTTCTCTTTCGCGTGCAGCGCTTGCGCCAATACGCGAATGAATGCCGTGAAATCTCTTTGATTGTCCGGGCTGACTTCCTGGTAATCAATGTTCAAACCGGGGTACAGTTTTTCGACGGCGAGGTCAACGAGCGCCTGGATGTGCTGCTTGCGTAAGTCCGGCGTCGTGATCGTATCGTCCACGAGATCGCCGCGCACTTGGTCGCCGTCAAAGTTGCTGACGGTGGGCAGAACTTGGTACGGGCTGGATGCGCTCGCTTCGGTGAGCGCAGGAATGTTGCCGGCGATGCCGCCCCCTTCGGCGAGCGTCAAGCCGCCCGGGTTGACCTCGGCGAGCAACTCGCTGACGGGCGCGGGCAACGTCGTTCTGGTGGTCAGGTCGGCGCTGATCGTCGGCGCGAGCGCGGCAGTCTGCGCGAGCACAACGCTTTGGGGAATGGAAGCCGCAAAGTACGTTTCGAGCCGTTGATCGTCGAAGAAAAACTGGAAAGGCAGTTTGTTCCACTTCTTTCCGTCGTAACCGTACACGTCGAGTGTGGCGAACGGATCCGAGTTATCCGGAATCGGAATCGAAAGGACCGCCTGTGCAGGGGTTTGCCCTTGCGAACTCGGCTGATACAAGGGGCTCTTGATTTCGAGGTTGGGGGGCAAGTCTTTCGCGAGCGAACTCTTGAGAAATGCATCGCGCGGTTGTGAGGTGAGTCGGATCGATACGCCGGTCTTCAACGCGCCCGGCGGAATCGAAAACTGCGCGCCGTCGGAAATGGTCACGCTGCCGCCGATATTGGGGGCGATGCCGCTGTAGCCAGCCGAGAGAACGCGCTGGGGTAACGCTATAGGAGGCAGAACGATCGCGAGCAAGACAAGGAAGGGGATGACGATGAGATTGATCACCCAACTGGCAGCGTGTCCCTCCAGGAGACTATCGAGCGCGCGCAACAAGGGATTGTTCAAGCGTGTGTTCAAATTCTCGACCTCTGTGCGAACTTGAGGATGGCATTGCCGCGATGCGCGTGCGGCTGATAACAACAATTCTAGCATAGGGCGGGCAAAATCGCAAATTGACGATGTTTGGAAATCACGCTTCTTTGACGCTTGTTCGTCTTGGGTATATAATCGCGACGTGATTTTCGATTTTGGATTTTCGATTTGCATCAATCGGCAATCGAAAATCAGCAATCGAGAATTGGAGATTCAAAATGACGACTCGCTTCATCCTCATCCGGCACGGTCAGACTGAATGGAATCGCGGCGCGGAACGTTTTCGCGGACGCGTGGACGTGCCGCTAAACGATTTGGGTCGCGCCCAGGCGCAGAAAATCGCGGCGCGCCTCGCCAACGAAGAAATCGCCGGAATTTACGCGAGTCCGATGCAGCGCACACTCCACACCGCGCAGCCCCTCGCGGACGCGCGGCAGTTGCCAGTTCAGCCACATCCCGGTCTGCTCGATATTGACGTCGGCGCGGTGGAAGGAATGACGATTGAGGAAGCGCGGCAGGCGTTTCCCGAAGTGATGATGCAATGGCTGAACAGGCCAGGTGTCGCCAAGTTTCCCAAAGGCGAATCGTTCAAAAAGATGCGCGCACGAATTGTCGCGCTGTTGGACGAACTCGCGCCGAAGCACAACGGTGAAACGATTGCGCTCGTCACGCATCGCGTCGTGTGCAGTGCGATGCTGTGCGTTGTCTTGGGCCTTGAGCCGAACGCGTTGTGGCGGATTCAGCAAGACAATGCGTGCGTGAACTTTTTTGAAAAGCGCGAGCAGGGTTTCGTCGTAACGCTGATGAACGATACGCATCATCTCGAATAAATAGGACGAAAGACGAAGGACGGAGCACGAAAGCGTCATCCGTCGTCGGTCATCCGTCATTATCATATAGAAAAGGAGAAGATCAAATGAGTAAAGCAGACATTGGTCTCATCGGTCTCGCGGTGATGGGACAAAACCTCGTGTTGAACATGAACGATCATGGATTCAAGGTCGCCGTGTTCAATCGCACTGTGTCCAGGGTGGACGATTTTCTCGCGCAGGGTGCGAAGGGTACGCAGGTCGTCGGCGCACATTCGATTCAGGAATTGGTTGGCTTGCTGGAACGACCGCGTCGCGTGATGCTGATGGTGCAGGCCGGTCAGCCGGTGGACGATTTCATCGAGCAACTGATTCCACTTCTTGAGAAAGGCGATATCATCATTGACGGCGGCAACTCGAATTACAACGATTCGATCCGCCGCACCGCGTACGTCGAATCGAAAGGATTGCTCTTCATCGGCACCGGCGTTTCGGGCGGCGAGGAAGGCGCGCGACACGGTCCTTCGATTATGCCGGGCGGATCGCCCGCGGCGTGGCAGCACGTCAAGCCGATCTTCCAGGCAATCGCGGCAAAAGTTTCCGACGGCTCGCCGTGCTGTGATTGGGTCGGCGAAAATGGCGCGGGGCATTACGTCAAAATGGTGCACAACGGCATCGAGTACGGCGATATGCAGCTGATCTGCGAAGCGTACCAACTGATGCGCGATGGACTCGGAATGAGCGCGGCGGAGATTCAGAAAGTTTTCGCCAAGTGGAACAAGGGCAAACTTGATTCGTACTTGATCGAGATCACGCGCGACATTCTCGCCTACAAGGACGAAGATGGCAAGCCGCTTGTTGACAAGATCCTGGACACCGCCGAACAAAAAGGGACCGGCAAGTGGACCGGCATGTCCGCGCTCGATATGGGCATCCCGCTGACGATGGTCGTCGAAGCGGTGCTGGGGCGCGCGCTTTCGTCGTTAAAGGATGAACGCGTCGCCGCGTCGAAAGTTTTGCCTGGACCCAAAGCCAAGATTGCTGGCGATGAGAAAGCGTTCATCAAAGATTTGGAGGAAGCGGTCTACGCGTCCAAACTCATTTCGTACACGCAGGGCTATATGCTGATGCGCGCGGCGGCGAAAGAGTACAAGTGGACTCTGAATTACGGTGGCATCGCGTTGATGTGGCGCGGCGGTTGTATCATCCGCTCGGCGTTCCTCGGCAAGATCAAGGAAGCGTTCGATGAGAATACGGGTCTCACGAATTTATTGCTCGATCCGTACTTTTCGGCGCAGATCAAATCGGCGCAAGGCGCGTGGCGACGCGTCGTCGCGAAAGCGGTGCAGAAAGGCATTCCGGTTCCGGCGATGTCGTCTGCGCTCGCGTTCTTCGATGGCTATCGCCGCGAAGCGTTGCCCGCGAATTTATTGCAAGCCCAGCGCGATTATTTCGGCGCGCATACGTACCAACGCATTGACAAACCGCGTGGGCAGTACTTTCACACGAATTGGACTGGTCGCGGCGGCAACGTGACCTCGACGGTGTGGAAGAAAGGATAGACACGACCGCCGACGGCCGACGACCGACCGCAGACTTGCGGCGGCCTGCGGTCGGCGGGCATCGTTACAAGGAGGAAACCATGAAATACGGCTTGAACATTCGTCCGGAGGGCGCGCTGGATTTAGTGTCACTCGGCGCGCTCGTCCATCGGCTCGATCCGGGAATCATTCCGTTTCGCAAAGCGACTGAGTGCCACATCCACGTCAGCGGGGGCGAGTTCAACTGCGCGGCGAATCTCGCCGATTGCTTTCAAATGAAAACCGGCATCGTCACCGCGATGGTGGACTATCCCATCGGCGATTTGATCGCCGAGCGCGTCAAAGCGATGGGCGTCAAACCATTCTACAAGAAATTCAAACACAACGGCGTGACCGGTCCAAATATGGCGACCGTGTACAGCGATCGCGGGCAAGGCGTGCGCGCGCCGGTTGTGTTTTACAATCGCGCGAACGAAGCGGCGGCGCAGTTAAAGCCCGGCGATTTCGATTGGAAGACGATTATTGCAGGCGGCGTGCGATGGTTCCACAGCGGCGGCATCTTTGCCGCGCTCTCGGAAACGACCGGTGAAGTGATTATCGAAGGAATGAAAGCGGCGAAGGCGCAAGGCGCGATCATCTCGTTCGATCTGAACTATCGCGCGAAACTGTGGAGTTTGTGGGGCGGCGCGGAACGCGCGCAGTCCATCGTCAAACGCATCGTTGAGAATGCGGATGTCATCGTCGGAAACGAAGAGGATTTGCAACTCGGGCTCGGCGTGCCGGGACCCAAGGTTGAAGCGAAATCGAAACTCGATCCGAGCACGTTCTTCGGGATGATTGGCGAAGTCGTCAAGAAGTTCCCGCAAGTCAAAGTGGTCGCGACGACACTGCGCGAAGTGCACTCGACGAATCGGCACAGTTGGGGCGCGGTCGCGTGGATTGACGGCAAGACGTACGTTTCGCCGACGTGCGAACTCGACGTGTACGATCGCGTCGGCGGTGGCGATGGGTTTGCGTCCGGCTTGTTCTTCGGCTTGCTCACCGGCGAGCCGGAGCAGGAAGCGGTGAACCTGGGTTGGGCGCATGGTGCGCTGCTCACCACTACCCCCGGCGATACGACGATGGTGATGGTGGATCAGGTGAGCGCGTTTGCCCAGGGCGGTTCGGCGCGCATTCAGCGATAAATGGCATCTTGTCATTCTGAGCGAAGCGAACGCTTTGCGTCTCGCGAGTACCTTGCGCGACGCTTCGCTCCGCTCAGCGTGACAAAGTGAATTGCATGGACACACTCGAAAAACTGTACGCGATCTGTCGCGGACTCAATCGCCGCTTTGCCGCTGGTAACGCGCCGTTCCAGATTATGACGCGCCTTCTTGAAGAGTGCGGCGAACTCGCGGAGCAGGTGAATCACTTTGAAGGCAAGGGTGTCAAGCGCGAAAAGCACGGTGAACCGGATAAGGCAAAACTCGCGAAAGAGGTGCAGGATGTTTTGCGCGGCGCGTTGCAGGTTGCGATGTATTACGGGATTGAAGAACAGGTAAAAGCGTCTATTGAAAAGTCGTATCAGCGGGTGAAGGAAGAGGGATTGAGGTAGCGTCGTACAAAGGAATGGCTAATGCCCAAGAAAGAATTTGTTGCGTATGCAGTAAGAGCTAGACGCAAGTCTGGTATCTTCAAAACCTGGGAAGAATGTTTTAGGCAAGTTAATGGATACCCTAATGCCGTTTACAAAGGTTTCTATTCTCTTGCCGAGGCAGAAGCCTTTCTAAAAGCAGGCGATCATTCAGAACCAGCAGAAACATCACGTCTGGTTAGTGATAAACTGACCGGACTCAGGAAGGTTTTCATCTATACCGATGGCGCGACTATTGGTAACCCAGGGCCTGGTGGTTATGGTATTGTGATGATCTATGGTAAACACAGAAAAGAGTTCATGGGCGGCTTCCGGCTTACAACGAATAACCGAATGGAATTGATGGCTGCGCTAGTAGGTCTCGGAATGCTGAAAAGCAAGTGCTCTGTGACGATCTATACCGACTCGCAATATTTGGCCGATAGTATCTCAAGGGGATGGGCGAAACGCTGGCGGGCAAACGGATGGAAAACGAAGGAGGGCAAACAAGTCAGCAACGTTGATATGTGGCAACAACTCCTCGAACAATGTGACAAGCATATTGTAACATTTGAGTGGATCCGTGGGCACGCTGGGAATCCTGAAAACGAGCGCTGTGACTATTTAGCGATGCAGCTGGCATCCTCCAGGGGTTTGCCAGCGGACGCTGGATATGAAAATCAATTTGGCCCAAGTAAAGAGAACTCTTTGTTTGGAAGTTGAACTTGAATTTTCAATCGCTCTGAAATTTGCGACGTGCTAACACTTATCCACGTCACACACGTCCCCCTCTTCATCCTCGCGCTCTTCTACAAGTGGTTCGCGCGGGATGATCGCTATGCGATTTTCTGTGCAATCATCTCAACGTGGCGCCGTTAGACGAATTGTTGATAAAGACTTGCGGTAAAAAGTCAAGAGGGAAATGAACGAATTTGGGACGAGTTTTGAAAGTGCGTTTCTGTTGAAGGGCGCATTGAACTGACCGAAGCGAAATCCAGTTTTCCGCCGGTGAAACTCCGCGATGCGATTGTTTCATGCAAGCCCGTTACTGGACTGGTGCAGCCTCCTGGGATTGCATCGCTTGGGGTCTCACATAAGTCTGATTCTTTGTGAGC
>Ga0315285_10004825_pt1 | contig 13970 bp, 8 predicted proteins | sample YL17G09_36_MG_FD_203698 | JGI IMG/M metagenome (GOLD analysis project Ga0315285, IMG submission 203698) | Sediment microbial communities from Yellowstone Lake, YNP, Wyoming, USA - YL17G09_36 | ecosystem: Environmental > Aquatic > Freshwater > Lake > Sediment | place: USA: Wyoming | collected...
GAAGGCAGTCCCCCCTCGGGGCGGGAATACCGGCAAGCGGTCTTGCGAGCACCCACCTGGCGACACGGTTCGCCAACTCTAAACGACGGCGGAGCGGGCTTTTTCAGGAAACGCCCTTTTCCCATGGCGGGAAAGGGGCGTTTTCCATTTCCGCGCGGCTATTTCTTCTCCCACCGCTTGTCGTCGCCGGTGATGTCGAGCGTAGTCCAGCCCACCAGGAAATCCAGCATCTCCCAATACCGCGCCGTTCCCACCACGCCGAACCACCCAAGGTGCAGGTAGTGCGGGCAAGCGAACAGATCCTTGGGCTTCGGGGGAGGGCCATACACGCCCGCCAGGCCCAGGATTAATCCACCCACTCCCACCTGGTGGAACTCGGCGGCCTTGCGGCTTTCCTCCTTATCCATCGCGGCCAGATCCGCGCGGCTGTGCTCAAAGGTCAACTCTTCCCGGCCCCACAGCAGCAGGCCCGCGCTCCGCTCGAAGTGCGGTGACAGCCAGGCCGCCTTCCCGCCCCCGATCCCCACGAACCTGGCGTCCACGTTTCCATAGCCGATCGGTTCCAGCGCCACGAACGGCGCGTTCACGTAGGCGGAGAACTGCGGTTTCTTCGAGAAAGTGAAACCGAGGTCCACGATATCCAAGGCGTCGTTACCCCGGTCGTGGAGATAGGCGCAGCCCTGGGAGGCGAGCAAGAGTGCAAACAAGAAGACTGTGGTGAGAGTGCGTTTCATGTGGTGAGATGCTTTCTGTTAGAGTGCTGAGGACTGAGTGCTGAGGACTGAGTGCTGAGTGCTGAGGACTGAGGATTGAGTGCTGAGGACTGAGGATTGAGTGCTGAGTGCTGAGACTCAAGTCTCAAGCCTCAAGCCTCAAGCCTCAAGCCTCAAGTCTCAAGCCTCAAGTCTCAAGCCTCCATTCCTCGATCGTCCAGCCCTTCTCCTGCGCTTTGGCCAGAAGCTGCCCGCGGGGGTTGACCACGATCGCCGCTCCCACGCTTTCCAACATGGGGATATCCGCGGGGCTGTCTCCGAAGTAGGCCGCGCGGTCCAGCGTGGTCCCGCGCGAGGCGCAGCAGGCCCGCGCCCGCGCGACTTTGCCTTCGCGGAAACAATACGGCGGAATGATGCCGCCGGTGAAAACCCCGTCCCGGCGCTCCAGCTCGGTGCAGACGACGTCCGTCATGCGGAAGGCATCGGCGATGGGCTCGGCGATAATCCTGTTGGTGGCTGACAGAAGAACGGCGGGAGCGCCGCGCTCCAGGATGGCGGCGACGGTTCTGCGGGCCTGGGGGTAGATGCGGGCGCGGACGCGCGCCTCGAAGTGGCGGCGCGACAGCGCCCGCATGTCCTCGATGGTTTTGCCCACGAACTGGCGAAGCTGAAACTCCAGGAAGGTTTGCTGGTCGAGCCGGCCCGCGCAATAATCGTCCCAGTAGCGCTGCGCGTCCGCCCGCTCGTCCTTTGGCGCCAGGCCGGCGTCCACCAGGAACTCCTTCCACGACACGTCGCAGTCGTTGGCGATCAGCGTGTCGTCCATGTCGAGGAAAACGATATCCGCTTCATTCCAGCTTAGATGCATGCTCTAGGGATTCCATTTCACCTTTTTGGCGTCGGCCCAAAGCGATTCGAGGCGGTAGTAGCCGCGCGTCTCCGGATGGAAGAGGTGGATGACCACGTCCCCGTAGTCCAGAACGATCCACCCCGTGGTGTTGTATCCGCTGCTGCTGATGGGGCGGATGCCGTGTTCGCGCAGGCCACGCTCGATCTTGTGGGCCACGCCGCGCAGCTGGAGGGAAGATCCGCAGGAAAGAACAAGGAAGCAATCGGTGAAATTGCATATGCCGGTGACGTTCAGGACGGCGATGTTCTCCGCTTTCATCTCATCGGCTATGCGCGCGGCCAGAACCGCCTTCTCAAAGGTCTCCATGACGCCGGCGCCTTCCAGCGCGTCCGGTTCGCCTGGGACATTCCGAGCCTGCTCACGTCGTGCTTTCAAACCCGCTCATCTCCTTTTCTCCGCTTCCGCCAGCGCCCTTTGCGAGCGCGGGTGCAGCGGTTTCCTCTTCGATTTCACGTGCGCCGTCTTCTTGAGAACGGCCACCCACACCGCTTCCTCCAGGTCCAGCCGCGCCAGATCGCGCAGATCCCCCACCCCCTGCCACACGCGGGTCGGCTCGATGTAGTCGGACAGGAAAATCACCTTCTCCAGCAGGGTCATCCCGGCGTCGCCCGTCGGATGCAGCGCGATGGCCCAGCCCACCGTTTCCGGCGCGCCGAATTCCTCGCACGCCACCGCCGCGCCGGCCACCGCATGCCAGATCGCCGGAAAAGGATCGTCCACCGGGTCGTGCCAGCGTTCGGAGCGTGTGATAATCTCCCGCTGGGCCGAGGGTTTCTCCTCCTTGGCGATATCGTGGAGGAGACCGGCCAGCAGGGCTTCGCCGGGGTCGCAACCCCACCGATCGGCCAGAAAAACAGCGCTGTGACTGGTGCCGAGAGAGTGGAGAACGCGCGGGGGGCTCAGGCGCTCGTGGAGGATGGCGGTGATTTCGTCGAGACGAACTGCGGTCAGGATGGGATCCCTCATGCCTTTTCTTTTCCGTGCCGGGGCGCAGATTTCCCGCTGCTTCCGTCCCCTTTATGACACCAGAACGGCGGGGCGAATGCAACGAAAATCGGGAGGTCCTTGGACGGGAAGGAAGGTCTTGCGAAATAGCATACTCCCTCGCCATTCTGTCCGTGTTCGTCCGTGCCTGTCCGTGTCCGTCCATCCCACGCTCTGATAGAACCGGCCAAGGAATCCGTATCGCAAGACGCTCGGCCCTCTTTTTTGACAGCGTATTTCCGTTGACAAGGCCGCGAGGTTCTGGTCTAATGGCATTCCGCTGGTGGACGGACTGGCGAGAAGAGAGGCAAAGAAGCACCATTTTTCCGTGCCCCGGGAGGTAAAACCGGAATGTCGATCACACTGCAGAGGAAAAAGGAACTCATCGAAGAGTACAAGACCCACCCGACGGATACCGGGTCGCCCGAAGTGCAGGTCGCGATTTTGACCGAGCGAATCAACAATCTGACCGAGCACTTCAAGACTTTCAAGAAGGATCATCATTCCCGCCGCGGTCTGTTGATGATGGTCAGCAAGCGCAAACGCCTCCTGACCTATCTGTCCAAGACGGACATCGGCCGCTACAGGAATGTGATCGTGCGGTTGGGTCTTCGCCACTAGGCGATGGGGGTTGTTTCCGGCCTGCCTGGCGCGGGCCGAGAGAGCCGCCCGCTTCCCCTCAGTGGTAGGCAAATGGCAGTAGAGCCTCTGCTTGAGCAGGGGCTGGATAACACATAGCAGATATCACCGGACCCTGCGCCCGACGCCATGTTGCTTTTCGGGATTTTAAAATTGAGTGCCCGGTCCCGCGGCCGACCCTCTCGCCTCGCCGAGCCGCCCTGTTCCCGGACCCTGAGTTTTAAAACCCCGAAATCTGAAGATGGCGGCGCAACGCGGCTCCGCGCGAGGTGACGCCAAGCGCCTGTATGCGAGATTCCCACGTCCCCACTGGGGATGTTCTGGGGATGTTCCCGCATCCGGCGTTTTGCGCCCCCCGCGCCCGCTTCTGTGGCCAGGGACGGTGAGGAAAGAGTCTCACCATGATTCACAGCATCAGCATTCCCTTTGGCAGGGAACAAGAACTCGTCCTGGAAACAGGCCGCATCGCGCGCCAGGCCCATGGCTCCGTCACCGCCCGCGTCGGCGGCACGATGGTCATGGCCAACGTCGTGCGCTCCAACAAGCCGGTGGATTACACCGACTTCTTCCCCCTCCAGGTGGACTACCGGGAAAAGCACTACGCCGTCGGGCGCATCCCGGGCAACTTCTTCCGGCGCGAGGGCCGTCCGGGCACCCCGGAAACCATCAACGCGCGCCTGATTGACCGGGCCATCCGGCCCCTGTTTCCGGACGGGTTCAACTACGAGGTCCAGGTCTATCTCACGATCCTCTCCATGGACCAGAAGAACCCCCCGGCCATTCCTTCGCTCATCGCCGCGTCGGCCGCGCTCTCCATCAGCGATATCCCCTTCAGCGGCCCCGTCGGCGCCGTCCGCATCGGGCGCGTGGACGACCAGTTCGTTCTCAACCCCACCTTCCAGGAGCGCGAGGTAAGCGCGCTGGACCTGGTGGTGGCGGGAACGAAGTCCGCCATCAACATGGTGGAGAGCGGTTCGAAATACCTCGTGGAGTCGGTCATCCTCGACGGGTTGAAACTGGGCCACGAGTGGGTGGTCCGCTGCGCCCGGAAGATCGAGGAACTCGTCGCCATGTGCGGCACACAGAAGATGCCGTTCCAGTCGCCCCAGCTGAACCCGGAGCTGGCGAAGGCCGTGGACGAGATGGCCTGGCCCGGCTTTGAGCCAATTAACCGGATCACCGAAAAGAAAGAGCGCGAGAACGCGGTGGACGCCCTGCGCGAGAGGATCGTGACGGAGCTCCTCCAGCGCTTCGCCCCGGCCCCGGAAGCCGCCAAAGCAGTGCAAAGGCAGATCGCGGAGGTGTATGACAACGCCTACAGGAAAAACGTCCGCGAGATGATCCTGAGCAAGAGCGTGCGGGCCGACGGACGCGGCCTGACCGAGGTCAGGCCCATCACCGTCGAGCCGCAGTTCCTGCCCATGGCCCACGGTTCCGTGGTTTTCACGCGCGGCCAGACCCAGTCCCTCGGCGTCACCACGCTGGGCACCATCGGCGACCAAATGAAAGTGGACGACCTGATGGGCGTGTCCACCGAGCGCTTCCTGCTGCATTACAACTTCCCCTCCTATTGCGTGGGCGAAACCCGCAGGATCATGGGGCCGGGCCGCCGCGAACTCGGCCACGGCATGCTGGCTCAGCGCGCGCTCGAGCCCATCCTGCCCGACCAGGAAAAGTTCCCCTACACCATGCGCATCGTCTCCGAAGTTCTCGAAAGCAACGGCTCTTCCTCGATGGCGAGCGTCTGCAGCGGCTGTCTTTCGCTGATGGACGCCGGCGTTCCGATCAAGGCGCCCGTCGCGGGACTCGCGATGGGGCTGATCGCCGAGGGGGACCATGTGGCCATCCTGTCGGACATCATGGGCATGGAAGACCACCTCGGCGACATGGATTTCAAGGTCGCCGGCACGCAGGACGGCATCACCGCCCTGCAAATGGATATCAAGGTCGAGGGGCTCAAGTTCGACATTCTCGAGCGGGCTCTGGCCCAGGCCCTCGAAGGCCGCCGGCACATCCTGGGCGAGATGCTCAAGGTCCTGCCGGCGTATCGTCCCGAGCTTTCGCCCAACGCTCCGCGCATCGAAACCCTCAAGATCCCCGTTTCCAAGATCGGCGACCTCATCGGGCCTTCGGGCAAGCACATCCGCGGCATCGTCGAGACCACGGGGGCCAAGGTGGACGTGGAGGACGACGGCACCGTCTTCATCTGTACCGAGGACGGCGAGGCCATGCAGAAAGCCAAGGCCATGGTTCTGGCGCTCACCGCCGACGTGGAAGTGGGCCAGACCTACACCGGGAAAGTCGTCCGCATCACCGAGTTCGGCGCGTTCGTCGAGCTCCTGCCCAAGAAGGACGGCTTGGTCCACATCAGCGAGCTGGATTTCAGCCGGGTCGAGAAGGTCACCGACGTCTGCCGCGAGGGCGACATGATGAAGGTCAAGGTCATCGACGTGGATCCCTCCGGCAAGGTTCGCCTGAGCCGCAAGGCCGCCCTCCTGGACGAGCCGGGCTTTGTTCCGCCCGAGGGGTACAAGCCCAGCGAGAGACCCGAACGCAGCGGACACGGCGGCGGTGGACACGACCGCGGCTCACGCGACCGGGGTGGCCATGACCGGGGTAGCCATGACCGGGGCGCGGATCGCGGCTCGCGCGACCGGGGCGGGGACCGCGGCCCCCACGACCGGGGCGGGGATCGCGGCCCGCACGACCGCGGCGGGGATCGCGGCCCGCGGCGCTAGCCGGCACGCGGGAGCCGCCGGCCTCCGCTGAATAACATGCCCGCTTCTCAACCGAATCAATGGGGTTGGGAAGCGGGCATCGCTTGTTACGGCACCCGCCCTTGAGACAACACTCCGCCCAACCGCTCCAACCCTCCTGCGGCCCCCGAATGCGGAACCCTCATCCGGTTCCGCATTCTTCTTTCACTGGCTTTCAAGAAGACAGGTAATCAAAGAGGCTGCTTTAGAAACACAACCCAGCTGAGACCAAGGAACTCAACATCATCATTCCAGTCCCAGATTTTATGCTTTTCCTCCAAGGACAGTCTGGCGGCTTGAAAGGGTTCGGTCGGATCTGGAGGAGGAGGTGTTGGCTGCTGGGATTCTACGGCCGTTCCAGACACCGCAGAAGCAACGGCTGTCACGTCTACTTCGCAGTCCGCGCTGACAAACACAGGCACGAAATCGAAGAGGCACTCGTCCCCATCCTCACGCGTCACGCGCTGGCGGACCACGAATGCAAAAAGAAAACCCGCCTTTCCCGCAAGATGAGGGTCATTGATCTGGCGAATGGCCGTCAGCCCGCCAAAGTCATACGAACCAGCATAAGAGAGCATCGCGTCTGTGAACGGATGGCCAAGTGCCAAAAACTGGGTGTCGCTGTGTTTGATGGCAAGATCGCGGTCGAACGTGGCTTCGCGGTAGCGTTCGTGTAGTTCATACGGCTTGAGGACATCAGGGACGATGAACTCCAAGAATAGCCCTTTACGCTGAAGCTGGCGGCGGTGCCTGCCGAGAAAACGCTCCGTAAACCCCCGCAGGTCAGCAAGCGTCAGATCAGAGGCCAGTTCACGCCGGTAGTTGTCGAACGAGTAGCTGGACACGTCCCTAAACAGGCTGCGCGTGGCGATCTCATACGCCCATTGGGCGCGAGCTACGGCCTCTTGAATCTCCTTCTGTGTCTCCCTGTTCAGATTGCCTTCCACCAGAGCCCGCTGGTAGATTTTCGGTGGATCAATCTCGCTCTCCAGCTGGCCATTCAGCGTGCCCTTAATGTCTTCCGGATCCTCGCCTGTCACCTGGGCCAAAGCCTTGGCTGCTCGCTCCAGGCGGTCCTCAAAGTACGACTGGACCTTTTCCTCAATCGTGCCCTTATTGAAGAAGTGATACACCTGGACGACCTTATCCTGGCCGAAGCGGTAGACCCGTCCGACGCGCTGCTCCACCCGCATCGGGTTCCAGGGCAGGTCGTAGTTCACGCAGATGTGGCAAAACTGGAGGTTGATGCCCTCGCCGCCGGCCTCCGTGGAAACCAGGAAACGCACCCGCTCGTGGTCGCGAAATAGCCGCTGACTGGTGCGCTTGGTCGTCGGAGCCACAAGAGCTCCGTTTTTGTAAAACGGCTCCCAAATCGTGTCCACGTCCTGCTCGGCTTCTTCCCGTCGCTCCAGCTTCATACCGCCGTGGATGACGACCACGGAGCCTTTGCCGTACATCCGCTCAAGCTCTTCCACCAAGTGATGCTGCGTCTGCCGGTATTCGGTGAAGATCAGGACCTTTTCCGCCTCGCCCCGCGGGCTTACGCGGGTGATGTGGTCCACGAGCTTGAGCAGCTCGTCGAGCTTCTTGTCCCGCTTGACCCTCATGGCCAGCAGCGTCTCCAGCGTCCGGACCTCGTCCTTCAGAATCGCTTGATCGTCCTGGAGAACACTCTGCTCCTCGTGCTCGCCTTCGTAACGCTCGTCGTAAAACTGTTCTTTGTCGTCTTCATCGGGCTTTTCAGCCATGCTGCACAACTCGCCCTTCAAACGCTTAAGGCGCGTCAAGAGAGATGCTCGAATCGCTTCCGTTGAACTGGCGTTAAGTTTCTGGAAGGTTGTCAACAAAAAGCCCGCCGCCCGCCGCCGCCCGGGGTCGGAGACTCGCTCAAGCATCTGGTAACCGTCGCGGATATATTCGGCCACGGCCTTGTAACACCTGGCCTCATCGGCATACATCGTGAAGGGCAGGCGGTGGGTCTGCCGGCCCTTGAAAACCTTGTGGCCTTTGGAGTCTGTAACATCCTTCTTGGGTGTGCGGATGACCAGTTCCGTGAATTTGCTGCCGTTGCCCGCAAAGAGGCCCATGTCCTCCAAGCCGCTAAAGTCTATCTCGTCCTCCAGCAGCAACAGAAGGTTCTTGAACCGGCTGTGGTTTTCCTCGCCCTGGTGAGGCGTGGCCGTCAGCAGCAGCATCGCCTCGCAGTAGTGCTTGTGCCGGAGCTCTTCGGCCAGGCGGTAGTTCTGGGTCCTTTCGACCTTGCCGGACCCATAGTCCATGGCGCTAAGGCGGTGTGCCTCGTCGAAAATGATCAGATCCCACTTCCGGTTCTCCAGCAGGACCCGTTTGTGCTCCGGACGCTTGAGCGTGTCAATGGACGCGATGGCCGACGCCTGGAAGTCCCAAACGCGCGGGTTCACCGCCCAAAAGTCCCGTCCAAAAATCTGAAACATCACATCGAACTTGTCCTGCATCTCCTCTTGCCACTGCGTCGTCAACCCCGCCGGCGTAATGATCAGCGTCCGCCGCGCCTGCCCGCGCTGCATCAACGCCTGCCAGATCATCCCCGCCTCAATCGTCTTCCCCAGGCCGACTTCATCCGCCAGCAGGAAGCGCCTGTGTACGCTCGACACCACCCGGTGCGCCGCGAAAATCTGGTGCGGCAGAATCTCCGTGCGCGCATTGGAAAGCTGGCCGCCTTTGTTGCCGGTGAGAAACCGCGCCGCCAGCATCTTCAACTCAAACCGCCACGGCTCGTCCCACTGCCCGCGCGCCGCCCGCTCCAACGGCGTGTCCACCCGCTCCATCTCCGCCAGGTGCAGAATTTTGTTCTCCGACCGGTATGGCGGCGACATGAACACCGACGGATTGAACTCCACCTTCGCTTGCGCCCCGCGCGCCTTCTGGATGCGCCCGACGCCGTATTCCTTGTAGAGGTCGTTCGTGCTGCGCACCAAATCGCCCTCGGCAAACGACGGCGATCCGGCCTCGGCCTTGAATGCCGCCAACACGTTCTCATCCACCAGCGTCGCGTTTTGCCAGCGCCGCTCAAAGATTCCGATGACCTTCTGTGCCGCCTCGTCATTCGCCGCGTCGGGGTGCGTTACGATTGCTCCGCCTTCGTCGTTGTGCGTCAGGCCGGCATAAGTCGCGTTGGCCGACGACGTGAGCACCCTCAGCCGTTTGCCGTCGTGAAAGAGATAATCCTTGGGATGAAACGCCGTGTCCTCCAGCCCAAAGGCAATCTGCGTATTGGGCAGGCGAAACAGTTCTTCGACCGCTTCCGCGCTGTTCTGCCGCACGTCGCGCCGCACGATCACCCGCAACCGGCCGCCGCGCGCCACCACATCCGTCAGACTCAGCTGCAATTCGAGCCAGCCGCGAAACGACAGAAACGCCACCGCGATGTCCACGCGCTCCGCATCGGCGGATAAGTCGCGAATGGCGTCCAGCGCCCTAGTCTCGAAGTTGTCGATGTAGTCAACGCACAGGGACATTTGATCTTAGTCTCGAGGTTTTCTGCTCTACCCCTTGCACCGATTGAGCCAAAGCCACAAGCTGAGCTGCCGGGATTCCCCAATATTCTGCTGCAAGTGAATCGAGTTCCATTCGGGATCTATCAATCGCCGCGAAGTCTTGGCTCGATGAATTCATCAATGTAGAAATCCGCTTGGCCGCGCCACAAATACTATTTCGAAGCCCCGCCGCTGCCGCGTGATAACGTTCAATCTTCAGATTCTGCAGGATAGAAGGGGCGCCCAAACCCCTCCCCGCAGGGGAGAACGAATAAATGGCCGCCCTACCAGGCGTTGAGTTGATAAGGCCAAGAAAAAAATACGCCTCCCTTTCTTCGTAAAACGGAACAAAGCTGACCGTGTCCGATGGTATCACGAGTTTCTCGCCAAGATATTCATCATTGACTGACGACGCGAAAGCTGCGCGGAAATCGTTGCCCATACGCCGCCAAACAACCTTGAAGGGCGCATAAGTTTCAACCCCGATGGCAAACATTGCATAAAAGGTTGTTGCTTCCATCAACGCCTTAACAACGCCAGAGCCACGGGTCAATAGATCTGGCTTGAAATGCGATAGGTACGCGTACGTTTGTGGATTGCCCCTCTTGAGGACTCTTTCTGGAATTGGGGTGCGAGTTTCAGGGTTCTGAACCATAACAACGTAGAGCTTAGGTGTTGTCCTCCAGCGGTCGACGTCACGCCCTCTGATGAGAGGATAGATCAATTCTTTTTCCACCGACATTTGCACTTGATGGATTTCCCTTTTGCCAGCGTCTGCGCAATTCTCAACGAGCACGGTATCCCTGCTTACCGCCTTAAGAATCCTAATCTGAAAAACGCCGTAGGGGTCAGTGCGTGCCCCAATCCTCGCCTTATACACAGAGGGGCCGATAACGTTTTTCAATGCGTCGCCCACCTTGCCAGATGTGGTCTGCCAATGGGAGTTTGGCTTCGCTGGATCAACCGGGCGTGCATCCTCGGAAACCTGCAATACATGCTCACACACTTTCTCAAGAGGCCAATCGGAGGGAATTGCGGCAGTTCCTGTTCTGGGGGTCCAAATCCTGTATTGGACAGGATACTTAGGCAGCAAGCCCTTAATGCAGACAAAGGAAACAGTCAAATTTGTCGCGCCCTCGAACGGTTGTAGGTGCGAAAAGTCATCTACGCGAGTGATTCTGAACGGCTCGCCTCCTTCACGTAGGCGAAACTTGCGAAAGCCCTCTGCCTGCCCTTTGGCTTTGAAAACGGTCTGCGTTATAACAAATCCGAGCTTGCCATGACGCCTTAAGTAGTTATCCAGAGAGGAGTAAACAAACAACTGGGACAAATCCTTCTCGCCCGATCCAAGCCTTGCTTCATATCCTCTTAGAGAAAACAGTCCGTATTCATGCCAGAGGTGCATTGTTGCCTCTCGGTACTCTCGGGGCAAGTATCCCCATCGAACCCACGGTGGATTCCCAGCGACGTAGTCAACCTTGCCGATAAAAAGGGGCGCGAAAGCGTTCTTGATAATCCGTGCCCAAACCCCGTTCTTGTTCGCCTTGTCCAGCTTGACCAGTTCCTTGTAGAGGTCTGTGTGAAGGTTCTGGGCGGTAACAGGCAGCCCCTCGTCTTGGCAACGTTCGATAAACTCCTTGGGCGAATAGCCATTACGGACACAAGACTCCAGCAACTCGGCGTATTTCGCCACATCTTCGCGATTTGTGGCGATCTCCGTCGGGATGATGAATGTGGCGGGCGCAGTCTTGAATTCTTTGGCCTTGCCGAGGCTACCAGCAAAAAGCCCACCATATTCGGAAGGTGTCATTACTGAATCGCACAAATAAACCGGGATCTCGACCTTATCCACGCGCCCGACAAGGTCGCGGATGGCGATGAGGTAGTTGGTGCGGACGGCCATGACGGCCAGCGGGTTGAGATCGAAGCCGATGACGTTGGCGAGGATTTTGCGGCAGAGGTCGCCTTCGTCGAATCGGCAGCGTTCGCGGTTCTTGTCATACCACTGGCGGATGCGGTTGATGGCCATGACGAGGAACGTGCCCGAGCCGCAGGCGGGGTCGAGCAGGCGTTTGTCGGGGTCGCCGACGTAGCCGAGTTCGTTGAGGACGTGGTCGGCCAGCCAGTCCGGCGTGTAGTATTCGCCGAGGTCGTGGCGGACGCTCTTGGGGAAGAGTTGCTGGTAGAGTTTCTTCAGGAGGTCGCGGCTGCCGGCGGGATCTTCGGAGAGGGTGCCGGGGTTGTAGGCGTCCAGTTTCGTCACCATGTTGCGGACGAGCTTCTCAATCGGCTCAGACCAGACACCGGTGTACCAGGCGAACAGGTCCCCCTCCAGAAAGTTGGTGATGTTGAGGTGGCGGAAGATGCTCCCTGCCTCAAGTTCTTCCATTTCCCGCTTAAGTTTGGCGCTGGTGCCGGCCTTCATCATCCCCTGAAGCGGCGTGGGCAGTCTGTGAAAGAAGGCGACAATCTCGGAAGCCAGCAGTTTCATAAAGAGGGCGTAGTAGGTGTGGACGGCAAAAAGCAGCTCGGCGGGCTTTGGATTCTTCGCCCCGACTTGGTAAAACTCGGCGAGCTTCTTGATCTTGTCTGAGGCATTGTCCACGTCGTACCCACAGACTTCGCCGAAGAGGATTTTCCACTGGCTGAAGAACGTCTGCGCCCTCGGGTTGTCGGTTGTCACGATGGCGTCGTAAAGCGCGTGAATGCCGCCGATGGCGACGGTATTGCGGCCTTCGGACCCGAAGTCCCCGGCCAGATACTCCGGCGAGAAAGGCTTGCCTTTGTTGCCGAGGTTGAACAGCGCCCAGAGGAAACGCTCAGAGGAGTGGCGATTGACCTCGACCGGATCCTGAACCTGCCATTTGTCGTCCCGGAAGCGAACGAAGATGAAATGATTCCCGTCGAGGCCGACGCCGAACAACGAATTAAGCGACTGCCCATGCTGACGGCGCATGTCGTAGAACCGCTTCTTGATCTGCTCGACTACCTTCTTGCAGCCCGGCGAGTCCGCCTTCGGGCCGATGCGGTTGCCTGGGCTCTTGGGATTCTTGTACTCGATGATAACGCGCGAATAGACCGAGTCCACGCGCCCGCTGGCAACGGTAAACTCGTGTTTCCCTTCCAACTTGATGCCTGTGTCCTTTTGAATAAACGCAAGTTGCTTCTCCGTCTCGATGCGGATTTCCTCCTCGTTGGCTGCCATCGCCGCCGTTGTCTTAATCTGGTCGGCGAACTCGGCAGCTTTTTTCGCAATCAGATCATCGAGTGATTGGGTCTTCGCCATACCAAGCCTCTTTCGCTGCTCAAGAATCGTTCAAGATGCACCTCTCGGAAACGGCAACCTCCTTTACGGGCTTGGCAGTGAACAACACCCGGGCGGAACAGCCCACCCGGACTGTGCGGGCGGGACAGACTTCACCCTGGAGGAAGAATAGAGGAAGAGCGGCAAGAAAGCAAGTCCGGGCTGCTTTAACCAGCGGTTCCGCATTTTGGCACTTGCAGCGGCGGGCGGCTGAAGAACCTTGTCACAGGAGGGGCAGTTCGATGAAGAAGGTGCTGCCCTTGTTGAGTTCGCTTTGAACGCCGGCGCGGCCGCCGTGCATCTCGGCGATCCGCCGCACGATCGAGAGGCCCAACCCGCTGCCCTCGCGCGCCGGCAAGCCCGTGTCCTTGCGCCGAATCCGCACGAAGTCCCGGAACAGCCGTTTCTGGTCCGCCGGCTCGATCCCGATCCCGTTGTCCTGAACCTCGAAACGGATCCAGGAGCCGCGCAGCACGGCCCGCACCGTGATCTTGCCGCCGTCGGGAGTGTACTTGATCGCATTGGTGAGCAGGTTGGAGACGCATTCGCTCAGCAGCCGCTCGATCCCCGGGATCGGGGGAAGATCGCCGGGGATTTCCGCGCGGAGCTCGTGGTGGTGCATCTGGGCGAGGTCCTGGTTGTCCCGGACAACGTTGCGGACCATCTCGGCCGCATGCAGGACGTGCTCCTGGCGATCCAGCTCCACGGTGTCCAGCGCGGCCAGCACCTCGAAGTCCCGCAGCAGCTGCGATAGCCCCGAGAGCCTGCGCTGGGCGCCTCCGACCATCGCGGCCTGCATGGGGCCCAGCGGCTCCGCAAGCCCCTCCTCGAGGTTGTTCAGGAAGGTTTGGGCCGCGCCGACCGGCGCCTTGACGTCGTGAATCGCCAGGTGCAGGTAATTGCGCTGCATCTCCGAGAAGCGCCGGATCTCCTCGTTGGCCCGCAGCAGCTCCGCTTCGCCCCGGCGCAACCTCTGCGTCAGGCCCACCACAAAATACAGCGTTACCGCCACGCCCACGGCCTGGGCCGCAAGAACCGTTACTGCGTACCGGCCCTGGATACGCGCCAGAGAGGCTACTGCGCCCACGGGATAGTGCGCGCCAATCCAGCCGACCCATTCGCCCGCCACCAATCCGGCGAACATCAGGT
>Ga0315285_10004826_pt1 | contig 13968 bp, 18 predicted proteins | sample YL17G09_36_MG_FD_203698 | JGI IMG/M metagenome (GOLD analysis project Ga0315285, IMG submission 203698) | Sediment microbial communities from Yellowstone Lake, YNP, Wyoming, USA - YL17G09_36 | ecosystem: Environmental > Aquatic > Freshwater > Lake > Sediment | place: USA: Wyoming | collected...
CTCTGCACAGAAACTGCCGCATTTGCCGTTTCCGCGGAATTATCAAGGGTAGCGCGTAATCATGGGACGCAGTTGCTCCGTCTGCCGTCTGCCAGCGGCGGGTGCCGTCAACGTCCTGCTCCGTTCCGGGCGCTCCGCCCGCAGCGTGGCCAGGGAGTTCGGCCTGTCCGACGACAGCGTCGGTCGGCACCGGCATCACGTCCCGAGGGATGAGGTGGCACCCGCGGCCGCCGCAGGCGATCCCCTCGACGAACTCGTCGTCGCCCTGCGTGTCCGGGCGCTCGCAGGCAACCCCTCCGATACGCGCGAGTACCGGCTCGCCCTCGCCGCCCAGGCAGACGCCAGGCACGCCGCCCCACCGTTGCGCGATTTCGCCAGCGAGCCCGAGTGGGCCGACCTGAGGACCCTCATGCTCGCCGCTCTCGACCCGTTCCCCGAGGCCCGGACCGCGATCACCGACGTGCTCCGCGCAAGGCGGCTGGGCTGATGTTCCGCGACCGCCCGCCCGCTCGTCCTCGACAACGCATTCTCTCGTCGACTGACAGCCGCGCTCCGGCCCGGCGCAAGGTCCACGGATTCACAGCCAACGAGCGGGATGCCCTGGTGGCCGCGCAGGGCGGCGCCTGCGCCATCTGCGGGCGCACTGACCAGCCGTTGCAGGTTGACCACGACCACGCCGTCTCTCCCGGCCGCTACGGCACGCGGGCGGCCTACCGCGGGATGGTCTGCCAGCGATGCAATAGCGCGCTCGGGCTCCTGGGTGATGAGAACGTCGAGGCTCTCGCCCGATACATGGCGCGGTTCCGCCGATGAGCCTCGCCGACGCCTTCGAGATGGCCCTCGACCCGGCGCTCCTGTTCGAGCGGGCGTTCAGTCTGTCTGCCCACGACTGGCAGCGCGGCTACCTCCGCGAGACGCGGCCCACGGTCGTCCTGAAGGGCCGTCAGACGGGCGCCAGCACCGCCGCGGCCGCCCTGGCGATCCACACGACAGTCTACGCCGCGAACGTCAACGCGGTCGTTATCAGTCCGACGCTGAAGCAGTCGACGGAGATCGCAACGAGGGCGAGGATCGGGCTCCGGAACCTCGGCGTCCAGTTGACGCAGGATTCCGCCGCGATGCTCCGCCTAGCCAACGGCTCCCGCATCCTGAGCCTTCCCGGCACGGCACGCTCAGTCCGCGGCTGGACCGCGAAGCTCCTCATCCTCGACGAGGCGGCGTTCATCGCGCCCGAGACGATCGTCGCCGCGCGGGCGCTGGTCGCGACCGGTGGCCGGCTCGTCGTCCAGAGCACGCCCGCCGGCGAGTCCGGGGACTTCTACGCGATCGTCACGGCCGACGACCCCGAGTGGGCGCGCATCGTTATCCGCAGTGACGAAGTCTCCACTATCACAGCCGAGTTCCTGGAGGCTGAGCGGCGGGCCATGAGCCCCGACGAGTACGCGATGGAATACGAGTGCACCTTCGGCAAAGCCGGCGCCTCGCTGTTCAGCGTCGACAAGATCGCCGCGCTGATCCTGAGGGGGCCGAAGCCGTGACCCAGCACATCCACCACGGCGTGGTCATCGCCGGCCACGGGTCCGCCATCGTCTCCGTTGAGCATGACGACCACGGCGTCCGCGGTCAGGGCGCCGATCTCGTCGTCACCGGCATCGAGCGGCTGCCATTCGACCTCTCGGCGGTCGTCCGTCGCGTACACGAGCTCCCGCACGATCCGAATATGGACCTGTTCGTCATCGACGGCGAGGGCCTCGGCAGGGCACTCTGGACTGCGCTGGGCAGCCCCGCCCATCGTGGAGGTTGGAGCCTGTATACGGGCCGCGGCTTCGAGCGGCAGGGGTTGGTCGACGGCCTGGTCGTCGCCGTCCACGCAGACCAGCTTCGCTTTGCGGCCGGACTCGACGAGATGCCGGCCATGACGGAGGCGATGACCAGCTACCGCCGAAAGATCCGCGAGGATGGGCTGCTCGGCAGCGAGCTCGTCGTCGCTCTGTGCCTTGCGGTCGCCCCCCCGCGCTGGGGCTATGGGCCGCCGCGGGTCTACTAGCAACCGTGCCAAAGGTGCTGTGATGAACGCCCGACCTCAATGCGACGACTGCCAGTTTCCCAGAGGTGTCCCGGTCGTGACGGAATCCGGCCCCGCGATGCTGTGTCTCGGGTGCATTACCACCCTGCGGGCGCGCGGCCATGTGGTCACGCACTCGAACCGCCTACCTGAGAACAGGGCCGAGCGACAGAGGGTCGCGACGTGGGCAAAAGGGATGCAGTGATGGCACTCTGGGACGCTATCTCCCGCTTCCTCGCGATCGAGCCGATGCAGGAACGGACCATCGTCGATCCGTTCACCGCCGCGCCCGACCTCGCGGCGCAGATCGCCCAGTTACACGCCAACCAGGCGCAGGCGCGGCCGTGGCGTCTCCCGTCGATCAGCGAGGCGCTCGGCGTCCCCGCGATCCTGCGGGCCGTCACGCTCATCTCGAACACAGTGGGCAGTCTCTCGATCCAGGGCATCCGCGACGAGATGCCGATGGACGAGGCGCCGCGCATCATCACCCGCCCCGACCCGTTCCGAACGCCGCAGGAGGTCTATCGGGACATGTCCTGGCAGATGGCGACGCGGGGCGAGACGGTCCTCTGGATCGCCGCCCGCGACTTCAACGCGGTGCCCCTGTCCCTGATCGTCGTACCGCTGGCCGAGCTGACCATCGAAGAGAACACGCGCAACCGTCTCTTCCCGATCTATCGGTGGGGCGAGGTCACCTCGACGCGGTACTCGGCGGCCAACCCGTCGGGCGACTTCGTCCACATCATTTTCGCGAAGCAGGGTCCGCTCGACCTCCGCGGCGTGGGTCCGCTCCAGCTCTGCGGCGCCGCGACGAGCGTCGCCGTCGAGGCGCAGGAATGGGCGGCCAACTTCTTCGCCTCCGGCGGATACCCATCGGTCCTGCTGAAGTCCGAGGTGGACCTCACGGAACTCGAGGCCGCGAAGTTGAAGGCGCAGTGGGTCGAGACGCCTTCGAACATGCCCAAAGTGACCAACCCGAGCCTCAGCGTTGAGGAGTTCGGGGCCAACCCGCAGGGCGCCCAGATGATGCAGGCCCGCGACTACCAGAACGGCGACGCCGCCCGGATGTTCGGTATCCCCGGCTCGCTCCTCGATTACAGTTCGCCCGGCAGCTCCCTCACCTACCAGAACCTCGAAGGCGAGTTCGGCAAGTTCGTTCGTGGCTGCCTCGCGATCAACTACCTCGCGCCGATCGAGCAGGCCCTCTCCGACCTGCTTCCTCGCGCGATCGTCGCCCGCTTCTACGTCGATGGCCTCCTGCGGGCGGACATCAAGACGCGGTACGAGGTCTACGCCTCCGGCATCACGTCGGGCGTCCTCACGGTTGACGAGGCGCGCACGAAAGAGGGCCTCGCCCCCGGCAATGTCGAAGTGGCGCGCGTCCCGCCCGCCATGCCGCAGGCCGTCCCGTCCAGCCTGCCGATGCAGGAGCGGTCGGCCGAGGTCCCCATGCAGCAACGTTCCGCCGAAGTCCAATGCACCGGGATGCGCCTACGGAGCATGTCTGCCGGCCAGAGCAAGCGACTGGTTGTGTGCGGCAAGTTGCTTGCCCTAGAAGGCCCGTTCATTGGCACTTGTCCGCGGTGCAGGAAGGTCTATGGCATCACCGCCCCTGCGGCATGAAGCTCGACGCCATCGCACGGGAAGGCCACTTCGTCGACCACGCCCTCCCCGTCTGGCTGGCCCTGCCGCCGGAGGTCCGTGGCACGTTCTACCTGCTGGCCGGACGGGATCGGCCAGAGGTCCCCAACCGCCGCCGCGGTCAGCCTCCGCGCTCAAACGTCCCGACGCTGACGGCATCCGCCGGAGACCTCGTCTTCTCCCGCAAGCTCGGCCGCCCGACCGCGATCATGGAGCACGGCTGCGGCCAGTCATTCGGCGGCGACCCGCGGCGGGGATCGCACTCGTCGTATGCCGGCGGCGTCGCCCGTGACGCGCAACTGTTCCTGCATCCCGGCCCGCATCCGGCCGCGCGCGACCGGGCGGTGCATCCCGTGGCAAGGGTGGAGATCGTCGGCTGCCCGAAACTCGACGCGCTGCCCCGCAAGCCGGAGCGCGACAGGATCTCCGTGGTGTGCGTGAGTTTTCACTGGGACTCCCGCGTCTGCCTGGAGACGAGGTCCGCGTGGCGGGAGTTCGACGACCAACTGGCGCTCCTCGCGGTGGCGCCTGGCCTGAAGGTCATCGGCCACGGCCATCCGCGGATCATCGACACCTTGGCCCGCCGGTACGCGGTACATGGGATCGAGACCGTTCGGACGTTCGAGGAGGTGTGCCGCCGGGCAGATGTCTACGTCAACGACGCCTCTTCCACGCTCTTCGAGTTCGCCGCCACCGGGCGCCCCGTCGTCGTTCTTAACGCCAGCTTCTATCGGAGGTCGATCAACCATGGCCTGCGTTTCTGGGAGGCTGCCACTGTGGGCGTTCAGGTCACTGCCGCGACGGAGCGGCGGCTTACCCCAAGCCTCGTTGATGCCGTTCGGCGGGCACTCGCGGACCCCCCGGCGCAGCGGGCGGCGCGGGAGACGGCGCTCGATCTCGTCTACGCCTTCCGGTCGGGCGGGGCCGCGCGGGCGGCGGGCGTGCTCGTGGATTGGGGTGGCTCTCTATGAGTAAGCGGTTTGAGCGGAAACTCCGGATCGTCGAGGTCATCTGGCTCGACTGCCAGTTGTTCGTCGGCGGCTGGGAGTCGCACGTAGCGATCATGCGGGATCGTGGCCGCGTCAAGCAGCGGTCGGTCGGGTACGTCCTCGCCGACGACAAGAGGGGCATCGTGCTCACCGAGTCGCTGAGTCAGGGCGGTAACGTGTACGGCACCGTGGAGATCCCCCGGAGACAGATCCTCAAGCAACGGCGGATCCGGTGAGGCACTACATCCTCACCCGTTCGGCCTATAGCCCGGCGACCCCGATCGAGCAGAACCACCGTCGCCTTGCCCTGCTCGCGGGCGTCACGGCCGCGTCGCTCCGGGCACAGACGGAGCGACGGCTGACGTGGCTCGTCCTGATCGACCGGGACGATCCTCTGCTCGCCGAGCGCCGGGCCGCGATCGAGTCAGCCGATCTCCCCTACATCCTCGCCCCGGCTGAGCGGCTCGAGCGGACGATGATCCATGACCGGCCCTACGGCCCGTGGGCGAAGCACATCCGCTGGGGTGAGCCGACCTTGACGACACGGCTGGACGATGATGATGCTATCGCTCCGTGGACGATGGAGCGGGTGCGGGTGGCCGCGGGAACCGGATTGTCGCGGGTCGTCTGGACGCTGCCGGTCGGCTACCGCGTGATCGGAGACAAGGCGTACCGCATCCGCTGGCCCCTCGCCCAGTTCGGGACGCTCCAAGCACCGCCCCGTGCCCGCGCGACGATCTATGACGTGAACCATGTCCGCGTCGGCCAGCTCGGGCGGTTGCGCCCCGTGAGCGAGGAACCGGCCTGGCTCTGGGTCCGCCATACCCTGACCCGGAGCCGCATCAATGTCGGCCGGCAGACAACGATGGAGGGTCGCGACGAGGGGGACGCCGAGCCTATCGGCGCTGCCCTGCGGACGATGTTCCCGGTGGACTGGGGACTGATCACGGGGGCGATGGGATGAAGGCCCTGCGGGACGCCCACGCGGGCGAGATGGCCACGATCGTCGGCCTCGGCCCGTCGATCCTGAAACTCACGGCGGCCGACTTCCCGCCGGGGCCGGTCATCACGATCAATCACGCCATCCTGACCGTGCGTCGGCTGCAGCTTCCGAACCGGATCTACGTCATGCAGAAGGACGGCTGCACGCCGCACGGCGGCCGTATGGGACCCGTCGTCCACATGCCGATCCGGCATTGCGTCTGCCCATCCGCGCGCACGGTCAAGCCGATCGAGCCGGAGGAGCTGTTGCTCTCGGTCGCCGAGTCGTCGCATTGCTTCCGGCTGTACCCGCGCCGCCACATCTTCGATGTCCAGCGCGACTTCCGGCTGCCGTGGAACACGATGTCCGCGCCGGTCGCGGCCCGGATCGCCACGTGGATGGGATGCTCCGCGCTCCACATGGTCGGCCACGATGCCTTCGTCCGCGGCATCCACGGCCGCCTGTCCAACGGCCGGATCATCGGCCACATGGGCCGCGGATACCGCCTCGCCGGAGCGCAGGTCGCCCGGTACGCCGCTGCCGTCGGACTGGAGATCGACTGGACTTGACAGTCAGCGTATCCTGACCCTGAGGTGCGTAGGTGCACCCGGCCCGTCGCCTTCGTGCGCAGCGCCGAACATAGAACGTGGCCTCCTCCCGCACGGATCGTGTCCGAAAAAGTGCGGTGCAGGAGGCTTTCTCTATGAAGACGTACATCTACCGGGGCCGACGCCCAATCCGCGACTTTCGGCTCGTCCGACAGGACGTGGAGCCGGTGGCAGTGCAGCCCGTCCCCCCACCCGCGATCCCCGAATACTCGGCCATGTTCAAGGCCGACCTGATCGCGCTCGCCGGGTCGCTCGGAATCAACGCCACGGGCACCCGTGCCGAGATCATCGCGAGGCTGCCCCATGGCTGACGTCGATACCAGCGCATGGGATGGCGCGGCGGCCATGTCCCGGTGCGCCCAGTCTGACGATCCGGCCGCCGCCTACCGTGCGATCTGCGCCGGTCGCCGCGACGGCGACCCCGCGCTCCAGTCAACGTGGGCGCTTCCCCACCATGCCAATCCGGGCGATCCACCGAATGCCGACGGCGTTCGGAACAGTCTGTCGCGCCTGCCACAGGCGGAGGGCCTCGTGAATGCGGAGGCGGCCCAGTCCCACTTGGACGCGCACATGGCGGACATCCGTGCCGCGAGTGAACGGAGCGACGAATCCGCAAACGTTCGGACGTTCACGCTGGGTAGCGACCTCGAGGTCCGCGACGCCATCAGACGCGAGATCGGCATCCGTATCGTCCCGTGGGACACGGTCGTGAGCACGCCCCAGGGGCTGGAAGAGTTCAAGCGGGGCGCGTTCTCCGGGGTTGATCCCGCGCGGGTCATCCTGCGGATGGACCATCAGGACCCGCCGGCCGGGCGCGGCCTGTCGCTCGAAGAGGGCGACGTCGGGGCCGACATGGTCTTTCGCGTTTCGAAGACGCAGCGCGGGGACGAGATCCTGACGCTAGCGATCGATGGCGTCACCACAGGTGCCTCCGTGGGCTTCTTTGAAGTCCCCGGCGGAACCTCGATCGAGACGCGCAATGGACGCCGGGTACGAGTCCATCGGAGGTCCGACCTCCGCGAGGTATCCACCACCTGGAAGCCCGTCTTCGAGCGAGCGGCTGTCCAGTACGTTCGCTCGCAGGAACCCACAGAAGGAGAGGCCCCGATGGCCGAGACCCTGGCCCCCGAGATCGGGGCCGTTCTCTTGGAGTCCCCCACGATCGACGTGGCGCCCCTCAACGCCGCCGTGGCGTCGATGGCGGCCAACATGAGCACCTTCGCCGACCGTCTGGAGAAGATGGAAGAGCGGAGCCGCTCCAATATCATCATCCCGAACGCCCCAAGCGCACCCCAGCGGCCAGATTCCGGTGTCTGGATGCAGTCCGTTCTGCGGATGCTCTCCGGCGAGCGGATCCCCGACATGCAGATGCGTGCGCTCGAGGACCTCATCACGACCGACAACATCGGCGTGGTCCCCGACGCTTATCTCGCCCGGATGATCGGCAAGATCAGCAAGCGCCGCCCGTTCATGGAGTCGACCGAGAAACTCGAGACGCCCACCGCGGGCATGAGTCTCGTCGTCCCGCGCATCGTCACCCGGCCGGTCGTCGCTCAGCAGATGACCGAGAAGGCGGAGCTGGAATCGACGAAGACCTGTGTTGACACGGTGACCTTCGATGCCGTGACCAAGGGCGGGGCGGGTGACATCTCGCTCCAGCTCCTCAAGCGGTCCAGCCCCTCGTTCCTGACGCTGTACCTCGACCTCTTGGCCGAGGCATACGCCATCGAGACGGAAGTCGAGGCCGTCGAGGCCCTGCTCGCGTCGGGGTCCGGCTCGGACATCGTCAACGACGGCGGAGTCTTCGACCCCGAGAACTCGCAGCTCGGCCAGTCGTGGATCAACGGCAACACCGCAGGGTTCGACGGGCCAAACACGATTTGGCTGTCGAGCGCGGCGGTCGGCGCGTTCATCGACGCCAAGGCCCCGCTGACCAACGCTCCGCTCTACTCGAACCTGATGGCCGATTTCACGGCGGCAGGCGGAGTCGGAGGGTCCATCTCCGGGCTTCGCCCGGTCCACGTCCCGGCTCTCAACAGCACCGCGGTCGACGTCATCGTCGGTCCGTCGGCGGGCTACTGCTGGGCCGAGGACGGCACCTATACCCTCCAGGTCGATGTCCCGGCCAAGGCCGGGAAGGACGTGGCGATCGTCGGCATCCTCTGGTTCGCCCCCCTGTACCCGGCGGCGTTCACCGCCTGGTCTCTCGGGAGCTAGTTGACATGGTCGGATCCGGGACGACGCTCGGCGAGTGGCCCGACGTCGAGGAACTGAAGCAGGTCCTGGACGTCACCTCGGGTGACTGGGAGGTCACGCTCGAGCGCGTCCTGGAGTCCGCCATCACACGAGTCAAAGCGGACGTCGGGCTCTGGGACGAAGACGTCGACGAGCCCGATTACAACCTCGCGCAGGCAGCCCTCCGCATGGGCGAGCTGCTCGCGCTGCGGCCGGAGGCGGCTGCGTTGGCCGCCACCGACCCTACCTACCAGCGTCTGCTCTTCGCCCATCGCCGGAGGTTCGGCATCGCATGAGCGACAAGATCAGGAAGGCCATCCTCCGGCGTGAGATCGCCAAGCGCCCGAAGAAGGTCCCCAAGAAGAAGAACCCGCCCAAGTGAGCACGCTCATCGGCGCCGACGCCCTCAAGGCGCGTCTGAAGGCGCTTCATAAGGACGTCATCAAGCCGGTCCACAAGGCATGGGCTGACGAGGCCGTGAAGATCGCGCGGGCCGACGTGGGAGGCATGTCGATGCCCTACAGCAAGGCCGGGCATTTGCTCGCCTCGATCAAGCGCAAGACCGCGACGCAGAAGCACGCCGTCGTGGTCGCCAGTTACCACGCCTACTTTGTAGATGCCGGAGTGAAGGCGCACTCGCTCCAGCGGCGCAAGTCCCGCCCGAAGGGCGGGCTAGGCCGGACCATCTTCGCCGCTACCGCCCGCAAGCCGCACCCCGGCTACAAGGCCCGGCCGTTCCGGGCGCACGCAGCGCAGGAGGCTTTCCGCCGGACTCATCCAACGGACAAGGTCATCGCTGCATGGAACAGGGCCGCGTGATGGGCTTCCAGGCTGACGTCCGCGCCGCCGCCGTAGAGCTGCTGACCGACTACGCGGCCAACGCCTATGTTCGGCTCCAGGTCTACCCCGCCCGCCCGCGGAGCATCGCCCCGCCAACCGCGTTCGTAGATGGCATCCGCGAGTCGATCGAGTACGTCGGGATGACCCTCCGGCAGCGGCGGCCCGTCGCCGACGTGATCGTCATCCACGGCATCTTCGACAGCAAGGAAGCGGCGGATCAGAAGGATGCCTTCGTGGACGGCTTCCTCGACTGGGTGACGACGAACTACCACGCCGCCGGGTCGAACACCCTCGTTGCCGTGACGGAGACCGAGGATCTGCCGAACTACGTCCCCGAGTGGATGCCACCCGCCGCGCAGTTGGTCTATTACGCGACCCGCCTGACGATGGAGGGCCTTGCCCTGGGCTGACGACTGCGGGATCTCCGCGACCGAGCGCCGGTCGGTAGGCGCACTCACGAGCAGGAACAGGAGACCACCATGAGCCCAATCGCCGGCTTCGTCCGCCTTCGCAAGCATCAGTTCGGCCGCCAGGCAGCCTTCGGCACCAAGGTCTCGGCGACCCGCGCCTACCCTTTCAAGGGAACGCCCGACGTCGATCTCGCCTGGACCGATCCCGACATTGATGTGGGTTCGCGTGACATCGTCGCACCGCCGATCCGCGGCGCCCCGACCATCACCGCGCCGCTGACCGATCCAGCCCTCGCGTACAACCAGATCCCCATCCTCATGTCGGGCTTCTTCGGCGGCGGGGAAGTTCCCGTGCCGACCGGGGCGGCCCAGACGTGGACGCACGAACCGGCGTCGCTCGCGGTCGACGACCCGGATCTGTTCACCTATGAGTTCGGCGACGATGTCCTGACCGACTGGTACCAACTCGGCGACGGGATGCTCGAGAGCGTCGAGATCGCCGGGCCCGAGGGACTCGGCGCCCTGTCCACGTCGATGGGTTGGAAGTACGGATCGATGGCCTCTTCCGGCTCGACCGACAGCGAGGACAGCCCGACTGTTCCGACGGGCGGCCTCGATGTGAGCACGACGGACAAGATCGTCTATCTCAAGGACGGTCTCATCAACATCAGCTCGACTTATAGCGGGCTCTCCTCCGGCAAGGTGAGCGATGCGCTCCATTCGTTCAGCCTCAAGCTCAGCCAGGAGATTGACGAGAAGCGCTGGGCCAACGGTGACCAGTCGTTCGACGTGGACGCCTACGGCCCGGGCGCGCGAACCATCGAACTCGAATGCACCTTCGCGAAGACGGCCGACATCGTCGGGGCCGGCTCCGAGTCCGACGCCTGGATGAGCGACGACGCGGTCAACCGCTACGTTCAGTTCGTCTTCGAGTCAACGGCCCTGGCCGAGACCAGCCCGCCCACGCCCTACGGCTGGACGATCACCATGCCGTTGCGGTACTACACCCGCACCGAGGGTGAGGTCGGCGGGAACACGGTCGTCGTGCTGACCGGCAAGGCGTTCTATGACCCGGACGAGATGGCCGGCGTCTTCTCCAGCGTTGCGGTCACAACCCTGACCGAGGCGGACCTCGGCCTGATCGGCAGCTAGGCCGTGAACATCGAATGCCTGTGCCCGCCGAAAGCGACGGGGGAGGTCCGGCACCCTGCCGGTGATGAGATCATGCTGCGCGAGCGGCTCGACTTCCGGGCCGCCCTCACGGCGCGTAACACGATGGTCCTCCTCAAGGAAGAGGACCCGGATGTCAGTTCGGCCGAGATCCTCGCCGCCCTGACCGAGACGTACCTCGTGCTCGGGGTCGAGTCATGGTCGCTGGTGGACGCCAAGGGCAAGCCGCTCCCCGTGAGCAAGGCGGCCATCCGCGAGGTCCTCCTGACCAAGCCGGACATCGCGATGGAGGTCGGCGATGCCGCCGACGCGCTCTACTCGGCGGCGGTGATCCTCCCTTTACTGGCTCGGGCACAGACCTCCTCGCCGCCTACGCCGACAACCGAGTCGACGTCAGCCAAGACGCCCTCATTGCCGAAGCCCCCGAAGCCATCGAAGCGATCCTCGATTACCACTATCCCGATGGCCGCCACCGGGGCGACTTCGCCGTCGCCCGCTGGCGACTCCAGCTCCTCGCCGAACTCGGCGTAGGGCGCCTGGTGCGCGAGCAGACGGCGATCGAGGACGGCAGGATGGCCCGACTGCGGAAGGTGACGCATGCCCGGTAAAGGCATCGCCGAGACGGCCCGGCTGATCGCCAGCCTGGAGTTGAAGGACAAGCTCGGCCCGGGCATCACGTCGGCCTCGCGGAGCCTCGGGAAGCTGGAGACGCGGTTCAGCAGGATCGGCGGCATCGCCAGCAAGGGGATGGCGACCGCCGCGCGGAACATCGGCAGGATCGGACTGGCCGCGGCCGGGGCGATCGCAGGGCTCGTCGCGCTTTCCGTGAAGGAAGGACAGGAGGCAGCGAGGGTCCAACTCGTCTATGCCAAGGCGATTGAGAACTCCGGCAAGGTGAGCGTGACCGACGTAGGTCTCCTGAACGAACAGCAACTCGCGCTCATGAACCTCGCCGGCATTGACGACGAACTTATCAAGGCCGAGCAGACGAAGCTCATTCAGATGGGGCTCACCGGCAAGCAGGTCGCCGATCTCACGCCCCTCATCCTCGACATGAGCAAGGCGACTGGGAAAGACCTCCTGACCTCGACCCTTGCGGTCGGCAAGGCCGCCAAGGGGACTGCCACCGGTCTCCAGAGGTTCGGCGTCTTCGTTGACAAGGCCAAGTTCAAAGTGGACCCATTCGCCGCGACGATGGAGGCCCTGAACGAGAAGTTCGCCGGCACCACGAAGGCGCTATCGGGAACGCTGGAGGCGCGGCTCGGCGCTCTCCGCGAGGGGCTGGCGAATATCCGCGAAGAGGCTGGTATCACGCTCCTGCCAGCCCTGACGCACATCGTAGACGTCGTCGGAAAGGCTGTCGTCCCGGCGTTCGGAAAGCTCGTCGACCGCATCATGCCGGGGATTACGGCGGGTATCGACGACCTCGCGAAGGCGCTGGAGGGCGGCGGGGCCGAGAAGGCGATCGGCGGCATCGCCGATGCGCTCGGCACGATGATCGGCTTGCTCCAAGCGGCCGCCGGTCCGGTCAAGATGATCGTCGACGCGTTCATGGCCTTGCCGAAGGAAGTCCAGACGATCCTCGTCGCGGGCTTTGCCGTGAACAAGCTCACGGGCGGAATGGTTACCCAACTCGCCGGGGAGATCCTCTTCAAGCGCGGCGGCTCGCCGGCGAACCCGCTCTTCGTTGCCGACGTGACCGGCGGCCTGGGAGGCCTAGCGGGCAAGGGCGGCTTAGGCAAGGCCGCTGGCCTGCTCGCCACATTGACGTCGCTCCCGGTTCTGATCGGTGCGGCCGTTATCGCAGGCGTCTCCACAATCACGTGGGAAGGCTTCGTGATGCCGAAGCTTCAAGAGCAGGCGGGCGCGAACATCGGGGCAACCGAGAAGCTCCTCCGGACCGGCAGCATGTCCGACCTGCAGTCGGCGCTCCGGGGCCTGGAGGAGATGCCGGACAAGCTCGATCCGCTCAAGCGGACGCTGTACGAGCTGAACGCTTCGGGAATCAAGACCCATACCGAGGGGCTCGAGCAGGCCATACGCGACGAGATCGCGTCCCGTGAGGCCACGGCCGCGCTTGTGTTGGAGCGGGGCATCCGGGCGGGCATCGCGGAACGGGGGTTCGCGAAGTCGGGCAAGTGGCCGAGCGAGAAGTCGATCACTGCCACCCGCCAACGGAACCTGGACAGGGACACCTGGCAGCGGGCAGTGACGGCGGGCATGGGCCCGGCCGCCGCGTCGGTTGAACGCATCCTCGAAAGGAACGCGACACAGGCGGCGGCTAGTGCCGCTACCGCGAAGGCGGCCTTGTCCGGTGGACTCGGGCAGATCGGCTCGTCACTAGCCACGCTCTCAGCCAAGAACTTCTCCCCGACAGTCAACGTGAACGTCGCCACCACGATCAGCATCCGCCAACTCACCCGGAGCGTTGCGATCAACTCGAACTACCAGGGTGCCAAGAAGGCGACCTGGCAATGAGCCTCATCTACAGTTACAACGGCGACCCGATCGCGCACAATGTCGCGCCCTCTGGGATCAACGTCCCGCAGCGCGCCGACATGGGCGAGGCATCCTTCGGCGGCATCCCGATCGAGGACCCCGGAGCGACGTTGACCCTACTCGGTCACCGGCCGTTCGTTGTCGACGAGGATGCCTGCGACGCACAGCCGCGTCTCTTCACGGGCTACGTCGCCCAGCGCGACATCGGGCGTTCGGGCGAAAACGCGCTCATCGTCGGCGAGGACCAGCGGCTCCACGACACGACCATCGTCTGCGTCAACGCCATCTTCGGCTTCCGGCTCATCTCGGGGGTCGACGGCAACCGCGGCGCCGAGACGTGGAGCGTGCGACTGGCGTGGATCCTCGGCTCGGACTACCTGACGGGGCTGATCTCCACATCTACGGCGTGGATCATTGCCGATGTTGTTCTGCTGATGGAGCCCGCCGACTACCGGCAGGCTTTCCCCAAGGCCGTGCTCGACGACCTCTCTGATCGGATCGGGCAGCCGACCAACTGGTTCGCGTTCTA
>Ga0315285_10004828_pt1 | contig 13968 bp, 11 predicted proteins | sample YL17G09_36_MG_FD_203698 | JGI IMG/M metagenome (GOLD analysis project Ga0315285, IMG submission 203698) | Sediment microbial communities from Yellowstone Lake, YNP, Wyoming, USA - YL17G09_36 | ecosystem: Environmental > Aquatic > Freshwater > Lake > Sediment | place: USA: Wyoming | collected...
GCCCGCGCCCGCTCGCTCATCCTGAAAGAGGTCAACCGCCGTGAGCAACGTCGCTGCACACAAACCGGCTCTCCACCTCGAGGGCGCGGGCGCCGTTTCCCTGCACCCGCGCTTGCGCGTGCCTGGCTGCCGAAAAACGGGCTGCGCCAGACCGTCACACCGGCCGGAGAGTCGCCTGGTCTGGCATCTGACCCGCCCAAAAGCCGTTCGCCCCGGGCCGGATGGCGCTTCACGTGCGCGGATGGGCTGCCCCTGGCTCAGTCCGCGGCGTGTTCCCCCAAGCGTGGTTTTGCCTTAATCCCCAAGTGGGAGTACAATTCAGTTACAGGTCAGTACGACCGGCTTAGTTCAACACGGATTATGCGGCGGCTGCGCGCCGCATGAATCCTAGTCGTTGGGCGGTGCAGGTAACTTACTCTATTCTTTCTTCTGCTCTAAGCAGGGACTCTGCATTAATGAGAACTTTAACAATCTAGAATCTTGACTGCAACCTCCATGCGCAGTCGCTGCCCACTGACCAGTTTGATCTGCGCCTGGTTGACTCGCTGGCAGGCCTGGGCGACGGCAGACTGTACTTCAGGGGCACCATATCCCTGTAACAGCACGCATAGGTCCTGGCCCTCGCGCCGCACCCAGCCCGGCTGGTGGTAGACCACCCACACCATCGTGGCCTCATCCACCTTCTCCAGCACGGTGCCGCCGAAGTACTGCTCCTGGACGAAGCGATGGGCATTCTCGCCAGCCATCCGCAGGTAAGTCATCAAGTCGTCCTTCTCCAGATCGAAGTCGTAGAAGGGGCGCTCTTCCAGTGCGTGGAGAGTGTGGGCCACTTTCTTCCATTCGTCCTGACGCTCCGCCAGCTTCTGCTGCCAGTCGCGCTGCTGCACTATCAGCCGGCGTCGTCGTGCCTGCCAGCGGACCTGCTCGACCTGGTTTCTGGCCGCCCGTCGTTCGGCCTGGATCAAGAGCCGCTCTCGCTCCTTGGATGTCAGGGCTCGTCGGCTCGCCTGACGTAAGGCGATGACCGCGGCCTGGTGGTCCGCCTGCGTCTGCTGGGCCTTTTGCTCCAGAGCGGCGAGCTGCTCCCTGTACTCCTGCACGTGGCGTTGGGCTGTGGCGACCTGCTTCTCCAGACCACGCAGTTCCTGAGACAGGGCGTCGCGTGCCCGTTCCTGACGGCGGTTGGGGACGGCCACCTTCTTCTGTCCGTAGTGGGCATCCAGGTTCTGACAGGCGCGCATGTCGCGGAAGACGCGCTCCTGACCTTCCCAGTGGCCCACGTACAGGCGATGAGGATGCTCGACCGTGGTCTCCTGCGACAAGTTGTGCAGGATGGGGATCAACCGGCCCGGCAGCCCACCTCGACCATCGACGACCAGCGTCACTTCGGCCTGGAACGCCAGGCCCTGCTGGCGATCCTGGAGGAGCGTGTGGGCATGGGCAACCCAGTGGGTGAGTGCACCGGTCACCGGGTCCCGCAGATACGGCACAAACAGCCCTTCGACCTCGAAGGCGGCTTCCTGCTCCGGCGTCGGTGTCGGAGCGATGGTGATGAATCCCAGGTGATCCAGTGCATCCAGCGCCTGGAACAGGGCGACCGACCGCATCTCCTGGTCCCCGACCAGGCCCCGCACCCGCTCCCGGCCGAGCAGGGTGAGGATGTGCTGCACGAAGGGCAGCAGGGTGCGGGTCATGTGGTCATCGGCCGGCCCGCTGTACATGTGCAGGCCATGTCCCGCCGCGTCGTGGAGGAACAACTGGGTAGTCCCCCCCAGAATCCGGTCGGTGGCAGAGATCTTACCGGCGGCCGTCGGACACCCTGAATACCGCACCTTGCGCCAGTTGTCCAGATAGAAGAAAGCGCCTCCGTCTGGAACGGGCCAGAGCTCCAGGTAGCGTTGGGCCAGGGCATCTCCCACAGGAGCCGCCACCCGTAAGGCTTCCAAATCCCCCAGGAAATGCTCCAGGGTGGAATAGCCCAAGGTGGGACGCCCCCCAGCCACGAGGCCTAACCCGAGGGGACGGACCGTGCATAGATGATAGGGGCGGGTCACCCCGAAGCAGGGCAGCCACAGCAGATGAGCCAGCCGGCGGGCGATGGTTTCTGGCCGGTGCTGGCAGATGGGGCGCTCAGGCCCCTGGTAGGCCGTGCGCCGATCCAGAACCACCTGAGTCGCCGTGCTCAGCACCTTCATCTGCAGCGCGGCAGCCTGGGGGGAAAAAGACCCCGGCCCGCTCCACCGGCCAGGCGCGTCCCTCAGCAGGGTGGTAACGTTGTCCGCCGGGGAGCGCGACCCCTTCTGCCCGCAGGATGTTGCTGACTTGGCTTTGGGAGAGAGACACCTGAAACTCGGCTTCGAAGCGCTTGGCCAGTTCCTGTTGGGTGAGGACCGGGTGCTCCCGCTTCTGGCCCCGTAACCAAACCCGTCGCTCAGGTGTCACCTTGTACACGTGACCGTGACGGTGGTCGATGAGCGCTTCCCAGGTAGAACCTCCTTGATGATAGCGCTGGCGCAACTGGGGGAGGTAGTCTCGACTGAGAGAAAGGCCCAGATCCTGGCAGAGTTGTTCAAAGTCTTCTCCTCGCTCCAGGCCATTGAGCAGTTGTTCTTGGACCAACGCCCGATTGACTTGGCGCACGGTATAGCGTTCCATGGCGACCCCCTGAGTCGAGATAGCCTCATGATACACCCCGGAGCGCGGTCTGTCAAGGTTCTAGATTGGTAAGGTGCAAGGTCGAATCAGTAGAGCTATTTCAGAGTGTTTTGACCCCATCTGTGGGGGTTGCGCAATGACTCACCCCCACATCTGGGGGGCAGAGTTGTCTCAGGCCATGAAAAGACTGCAGAGTCCCTGCTAAGGCCGACGGTAACGGTTTCCAGAACAGACGACGTGATTACACCATCTGGCCCAGCCCACTTGGTCAAGCGTGCTCGCCCAAGCTGGCTCGGCGCAAAAGTGTGGCTTAGAGGATCACAGGCGATGATCGTCCCACCATTCCCTCCCGAGTAGTTGTCCGTCCAACCGAGAGGGGGAGTGCAGTTTCCTTTAGCAACGTATCCATCAAACGTGTCGAGGTAGGCCACAAACGGCCTAAAGTGCTCCCAAACAACGTTTGCTGCTGGCTTCTCGCTATAGTCTGCCGGCGTCAGTACCTCGGTGGTGGTCACACTGGAGTTGTGTAGAATCCCAAGGTGCTTCTCACGTTCGTCAGTGGCTATGATGTAGGAGAAGTCATTTAGCGTCCAGAACATCGCGCCCGCCAGGCGGTCAGCCTCCACGGTAGAAAGAATAGCATTGTAATAGGCTGCTTGATCACGCTCCGCGTGCGGGTCACTCGGATGGCCGGCTTGGGTATGCAGCCCAAATTCCTCGACTACGATAGGCTTGCCGCCCGTCAGAGCCTCGACAGTGTCTATGACGGTTGGGAAGTTCCCTTCATACAGAAAGTAGTGTACGCTTAAGAAATCCACGATATCAGCATAGTAGCCGATAATCGTAGAATCATAAATGCCACCTACCGCGCCGGATATCCCGACAGTGATAGGATGGCAGGAGTCTTTTCTACGAAGATGGCGGATCATCTCCTTCACCCAATTCTGGACGGCTTCTCTATCCTCCGGCGTTCCAGGATTTCCATCGCCATTCGCATCCAGACGATAGTCAAGGTCAGGCTCGTTTTTGACGTCCCAGGCCAGGATGCGACAATCCGTGCTGAAGTCAACGGTGACTCCTGTGGTGTTTGTGAAGGGAGTGAAGAGTGAGTCCAGGTATGCGATACCTACGGCAGGAGTGATATATAGAGACGCCGACCCTTCGTTTGGCATACCATCGAAGAGGGTAATCAAGACCTTCATCTGCTTGGCAGCGGCAAGGTTAAGAAAATCATCGAGGTCCTGTTTGGCCGTTAGAGGTACGGTTGGGCCAAGGGGTGCGAAGTGTTTCCATCGCAAGAAAATGCGCAGGGTGTTCACGCCAAGGTCGCGGGCGATGTCCAATTCGTGCTCGACGGTGGCGCGGTTTTCCTTCACGTGCCAGTAAGGCCAGAAGCGATCCCAGGCATGGTCTTTCTCGTAATAGTTCAGCCCCTCGATCAGGTACCGCTGGCCCTGGACGTAGAACTGATCCCCGATGATCTCAGGGCAGCAACACGGAGAGACAGCGTCCCTGGGGGCAGCACCTGCCGTCGAAACCAGCCACATAAGGCCAGCCAGGCTTGCTACGCCGAGCAAGATAGCCAACAGAGCAACATCCAACTTCCCTTCGGCAACCATTTTTCTTCTCCTTCATCAAACATAGCGGGGGCATTGGATTTGGCGTGGGGTGGTACTACAATCGCAGGAGAGAACCCTCTCTCGCGCTTCTGGGGCTAGAGCGATAGGCAAGCAACGAGAAAGCCGACCACCTAGGAGGATCACTCCCCAGATTGAGGTCGGCTGACAACCATTCACCTTACCCTCCCCGACGAACTACAACTGCGACGAGGGCTGCAGCGATGCCATATTCCAACTTATGCCGCTATGATACTCCAATTGAGAAGGAAAGTCAAGCTTGTCCATCCCCACGCCCCATCTGCCAGCCAGGAGAACACCGTGCTCCTCGGCGAAGGCACGGGCCTCCTGGCTTCCTGCTTGAGGCAGGCGAGGTCATCTTGCTGATTCAGCGCACGCAGCATGCGCTCTCGCGCAGTCAGTTCAGCCATAGGATCATCTCGGCTCACTTGAAGAACTGCGGCAGGTACTCGCGGTGGGTCTCCAGGATCACGTCCATCATCCTTTCCGCTTCGGCCTCGGTCCTGACGGTCTCGCCCGCCACCAACGCCTGGATCGCCAGTTTACGGTCGGCCTTCAACGCGGCCTCCACCGTCAACTCTTGCGTGCCGATGATGCGCTGGAGGATGGCCGTGATGCCCGGCGGCAACTCGCCGAAGCACAGCGGCTGGAAGCCCGCGCCGCTGACGAACGTCGTCGCCTCCAGCACCGCGCCCGCCGGCAGATTGCTGGCCTGGCCGACGTTGGGCAGATTGACAGTGCGCAAGATCTCCCCCTGGCCCAGCGAGGCATTCAGCACGTCAATGAACAGGTCCTCGTCCTTGAAGGTCTCTCCCGAGATGTCCACTTCGCTCTTGGTGATGGGCGTGCGCCCGTAGGCCTGGTCTGCCATCTCGGCGAACACGCGGTGAAAGCCCGCCACGTATTCCTCGAACGAGCCGTCGTGCCCGGCGTTCACGCCAAAGGTCTTGCCGTAGTAAGCGCCCTGGCCCTGCCAGCCGGGCACGAACTCGCAGATGTGCCCATCCCCCACGCAAGGGAAGGCGTCGAACATGCGGAACAGTTCCCAGGTGTAACTCTCCTTGATTTCGCCCGAGTCCATCTTCTCCTGCATCTTCTGGCGCACCAGCGGCCAGGCGTCCTTGCCCTCGTGCTGGAAATCGGTGATCCAGGTAAAGTGATTGACGCCGATGGCGCGGCAGCGCGTCTCTTTCCACGGCACACCGATGAAGCGGGCCAGGTAGTGCTCGAAGTAGGTGACGCCGTAGCACAGGCCGGCGATCTTAACCGACGCCTCCCTGGCCACCGCACGGCAGTTGACCGTCATCGGGTTGGTAAAGTTGATGAACAGGGCATTGGGGCACAGCCTTTCAATATCGCGCGCTACTTTTATCAGCACCGGGATGGTACGCAGGGCACGGGAGACGCCGCCCGCGCCGTAGGTGTCGCCGGTGGACTGGTACACGTTGAACTGGCGGAAGATGGTCACGTCCTTCTCCCAGGCGCGCAGCCCGCCGACGCCGATGGTCGAGACCACCGCGTCCGCGCCGGGCAATACGTCCCGCCGATCGAGGGAGCCGCTGACGGTGATCGGCGCATCGTACAACTCGACCATGCGTTTGGCCAGGAGCGTGGCGATCTCCAGGCATTCCGGGACAATGTCCACCATGCGCACGTCCCACTCGCCACCCTTGAGGATCAGGCTTTCCACAAGTTGACGGGTAAAGTAGGTGCTGCCGATTCCGAGCAAAACGATTGTCTTTTTCATTCTCATACCCCCATATCTTCATCTACTGGCAAGATTATGCTTCTCCCCTTCTCAGCCAGGTCTTCCACAGCCCAGGGGACGAATCGGGAATCTCGACTGCTCCCACGTTCCTGCTGTAGAATTCCCACGGGCCCGCGGCTCCGACAATCGCATAGCCATATCCCTTCAACTTCATATCCAGGAGACATGCCAACAGCAACGCCCTGCCAGTCCCCCTGCCCCGACGCGATTTCACAACCCCTATCGGCCCAAAGAAACCCAAAGCTGTGGCGTCATAACAGGCAAATCCGATCAGTGAACCGTCCTGGATCGCGACAAAGCTGCTGATCGGCGTGTTCGAGAGCGCACGATCCGTCTCGCTGGCCCAAGCATCTCCAAAGCTCTCCCTTACCCAGGCGACAAGCAGGTGCTTTTCAGGACCGATTGGCTTGCGCATGGTAATGCCCAGTTCCTCCTGCTCTGCGAGAAAGCCCCAATCGTCCTTCAGTTCGTACAACTTCACCAGCATATCGGACATAGCCCCCTCCGCGATAATCAGTCTTGCCCCCTATCTCATCAGCGCCCGTCTGGCCCGCTCAATAACCCCCAGCACCTCCCGCTCCACTCCCTCCGGCATCCCCACCGGCGCCAACCCACCCTGCTGCACCTCCGCCTGCACCTTCAGCGCCAGTTCCCGTGCCCGATCTACGTCCAGTTGACGTTCCGCATCCAACCAGGGCCGCAACATGTGGCGCGACCAGATCCCCGGTTCCCAGTGCTCGCGGCGGAAGTGGCGCGCCGTGTGCATCTTATCGAGGAACTGCCCTCCTGGCCCGGCCTCTAGGATCGTCCCCAGGCCGACAGTCTCCTCGCTGATCTCGAACTCGCGAGTGAGGTGCTTTAGCGCACTCAACATCTCGTCGTCCAGGACCATCTGGATCGGCGAGTAGACCTCGTCTATCGAAAGCAGGCCGGCGTCAACCCACAGGCTACCGCCCGCCAGCAGGGTCGGGATGCCACTCAGCATTTTCTGTGCACCTGCCTCAGCCGAGGGGAGTTTAGCGTCGGTCAGGCCCGCGTGCCCGCTGAAAGCAGCGCCGTAATGACGCGCCAACTGGGCGGTCATCAGGTTGGCGATCGCCATCTCCGGCCGGCCGAAGGGGCGGATGGCCGTGCGCATGTCCATCACGGAGATGGAGCAATGCAGGGAGAAGCGATGGTCGCCAAAGAGCGCCCGGTTCAGGATGTTCAGAGCCAACTGCTCCGCCAGGTTTAGCGTGACGGCCCCGGCCAGGGTCACCGGGGCGGTGGCCCCCATGGCCGGCATGCCGCCGCCGATACCCACACGCAGGCCCCGCTCCCAGAAGTAGGCCACCTGGTAGGCCTCGTGGCGTCCCAGTTTGAGCGGTGGGACGACGTACACCGAGGCGTGGAACACCTGCTCCAGCGGCACCCCATGCGCGCCGGCCAGGACCTGGTAGAGGTCAAGAAGGTAGGGGCACACCTCATCCAGGTAGATGGAACCCCCTTCCTCAGCGCCGTACTTCCAGCAGTAGTAGCGCTCGTACAGGGGCTCCAGCGGTGCGGGCACGGGCAGCCGGCAGCCGAGCATGCTGGCCCCAGTGAGATGGGGCAGGTGACGCGCCAGGGCAAAGTAGAAGGCGAGTGCCTCTTCCGTCCAGGGGAGCAGTTCGTCCGAGGTGGGGTCGTGGTACAGGCCGTGATAAACGCCGGCCGACCCGCTGACGCGGGGCTGCGCGTGCTCCCAGTCGTACTTGTCCGACTCGGCGATGAAGCGCTCGACCAGAGGTGGGGGGAAACAGGCCCGCTCGTTCTCCAAATCCACCCGCAGGCCAAAGCCGGCCAGCACCTCCAAGAGGCGCCGGCTCTGGACCTCCATCCCCATCTCGTCCAGGATGCGCAGCGCCCCCTGGTGGAGCAAGCCCACTTCCTGGGCAGACATCACGTCATAAGCGTGGCCCGCGATGTGCAAGCGAGGCTACCCCTTTATGCCCGTCAATACGATCCCTTCGATGAACGTGCGTTGGGCAAAGAAGAAGATCAACACGCTGGGCAAGGTCACGATCGTACTCACGGCCATCAGGTAGGGATACACCATGCCTTTGATGCCGGGCTGGTTCAGGGCCGCGCTCAGGCGTGCCAGGCCCATGGCCAGCGGGTACAGGTGGGTCTGGTTGATGTAGATCAGCGGCCCCATATAGTCATTCCAGGCCCCCATAAACGCGCTCAATGCCACGACCGCCAGGGCCGGTTTCACCAACGGCATGATGATGCGCCACATAATCGTGAACTCGCCCGCACCATCAATGAGAGCCGCTTCAGAGAGTTCGCGCGGGATCGTCCTGAAGAACTGGCGCAGCATAAAGATCGTGTAGGCATTGGCAAAGAAGGCCGGCACGACCAGGGGCCGGTAGGTGTTGACCCAACCCAGGTGTTTGAAGATGATAAAGACCGGCACCATGGTCACCTGTCCAGGGATCATCATCGTCATCAAGCAGATTGTGAACAACACGTCACGGCCTCGCCAGTAGATGCGAGAAAACCCGTAGGCCACCACGACGTTCGACAGGACGCTGCCGATGGTCACCGGAATGGCATAGCGCACCACCGTATTGAACGTATACAGGTTGAAGGTGTCGAATTGCCACGCCTCTACGTAGTTGATCCAGCGGGGGGGAATCGGGAACCAGACCGGAGGGATGACAAAGACCTGATTGAGGTTCTTGAGCGCCGACATCGCCATCCAATACAACGGGAGTACAAAACTGGCCGACAACACCACCAGAAGTGAATACTTGGCGACCTCTCCAATCACTGCCGCGACGCTCAGCCTGGTCGGACGTCGCGTCCTTGCCACGCGTGGGGCAACGGTAGATGATGCCTGAGCAGTCATTTCAGCCTCCATGCCCTATTCGCTCGTATCCGCGTAGTAGACGAATCGGCCGGACGATTTGAAAAGGACGAACGTAAGTACTACAATGATCAGGAACAGAATCCAGGCCATGGCCGAGGCTTTGCCCATGCGCAGGAAACGGAAGGCGTTACGGAAGAGGTGCAAGGCGTAGAACTCGGTTGATTCACTCGGCCCGCCATTCGTGAGCAACCACGGCAGCGTAAAGTCCTGGAATCCGTAGATGATGCCCGTGACCAGGGTAAACAGGATGACGGGCGTACACATCGGTATGGTCACGTTCCAGAACCGTTGCAGAGCATTGGCCCCATCCACCGTCGCCGCCTCGTACAACTCACGCGGCACGTTCTGCAACGTGGCCAAAAAGAGCACCATCGAGTAACCCGAGGCCCACATGCCGATCAAGATGAGGGTAGGTTTGGCCAGTGCAGGGGAGGTGAGGAAAGGGATCGTCTTCATCCCGGCGGCCTGCAGCATGGCGTTGATCGCTCCATACTGGGGATTGAGCAAGTAACTCCACACCATGGCGAGCACAAAGGCTGGCACGATCGCCGGAAAGTAAAAGATCGTGCGGAAAACGGAGCGACCGACGATGCGGGTGTTGAGCAGGGTGGCCAACAGAAAGGCAGTCACCAACGCCAACGGCGTACCGAGTCCGACGTAATAGAAGGTATTGGGGAGAACTACGCGAAAGTGCGGGTCAGAGGTGAACAGCTCTACATAGTTCTTCAGCCCAATGAAGACGGGAGGGCGCAGTACGTCGTAGCGGGTAAAACTATAGTAAAAGGACGAGATCAGTGGATAGATGATCCACGTCAGAAAGCCGACCAACCAGGGGGAAATGAAAAGCAGGCCGGTCAACACCCGGCGCCGCTCCGTTGCCGTCATGCGTTCTCGCCTTCGAGCCACAGCCCGCATCAGTCACCTCCGGATATACTCATCCGCCGGATGTACCCATCCGCATCATCCCCGCCTACCCTCCCGCAGGTTGCGGATGAGTACATCCGTGCTCAAACTTGCGGGAGGGTAAGTAGTTACCGGTTGGGCAAGAGGATGGCCCTCCTGCCCAACCATAGGATGTGAGTCAGCCTTATCCGCCAAACCCTGCCGCTTCGTACTCTGCCTGGCAGCGATTCTGGAGCTCTTCCGCCGCCTGCTCGGGCGTCACCTCGGCGCGGTTGACCTTGTCCGTCAGATTGTAGTACTCGCTGCTGACAAAGTCAATGATCGGGCAGTAGACCGGCGGCCACCACTCCGTGATTTTGTCCAGGGAGTCAAAGTAGAAATCCAGGCCAGGGTAAATGCTCGGGTCCACCGTGTCATAGTAACTCTTGACCGACGGCAACCAGCCCAGGTTGTTCCAGAAGGCATCGCAGGCTACCTTCGATTCTATGAACTCCGCGACCTTGAACATGCCCGGCGTGTTCTTGGCATTCGCAAAGAACAGGACCATGTGCGTGCCCCCGCCCTGAACCTTGACACCCCGGCGGCTCTCGGGCACCGGCAGCCACGTGGCGCGGTTGTACTGGCCGACCTCCGGCGCTTCGTTCATCGTCTCGCCGGGGTGCCAGTAGCCCTCGACGATCATGGCCTGTACCTCGGCGTTGTATGCCCCACCCCAGGTGCCATGCCCCTCAACGGAGTACATGTTCGCCAGGTTGTCCACGCCGACCAGATCAATGAACTGCTTGAAGGTGGCGAAGGACTCGACCATTTTCTCGTTGTTAATGTCGAACTTGCCGCTATCTTCGTCGAACCAGTCCCAACCCCAGGAGATGGGCGCCATCCAGCCATCGGGGAACCAGGCACCCTCACCCATCGCATCGTTGGGGTTCAACCCGACCTGCAGCATGTTGCCGGCATCGTCGAACTTGGTCAGTTTCTCATGCCATGCGTAGACCTCGCTCCACGTCACGGGCGGGTTGTTGGGATTAAGGCCGGCCGCTTCCACCAACTTGATATTGTAGTTCAGGCCATAGCGCAGGAAACTTTCGATGCCTGGGACACCGTACATATGTCCCTGGTACCAGCACTGATCAAAGTGCCCCTCCAGGAAATTCTCCTTTTTGATGACCTGGCTGGTAGCGACCAGGTTTTCGATGGGCGTGCATACGTCACGCGCCATAAAGTCGAGGTAGTTGACGTTCGCACCGGCCTCCGGCGGGTCGCCGCCGGCGATGGCGGTCAGCATCGCTTCACCCGGTGTCGAGTCTTTGACCTCAAAGGTGTTGTCGCCCAGGACTGCCTTGAACTCCTCGCTCTCCAGGATCGCCTGGAAGGCAGCGACAAAAGCGCCACCGCCCCACCCGGTCCAGAACCGGATGAGGGTACCTTCCGCAGGCGCGGGCTGCTCCACCGGCGCCACGGTGGGCTCGGGTTGTGCCGGTGTCTCCGTTGGCACTGCCTTGGGCCCGCACCCGGCGAGAGCCGCGCCCGCCGCAGTCAGGGCGCTCATGCGCAGGAAATCGCGCCGATTCAGTTTCTTCATATCGTCATCCCTCCTTGACTTGATGCATAGGATTGGTAAACTGCCGTCCGTGTGGAACGCACGCCACACGAACCGAGCGTACAGGCGTCATCCTGGTATGCCGCAACGGGGAACGATGACCTGTACATGGTTCTGATTGTGCTTTCCGGAAACCCCACCACCTCCTTCCTGTCAAGGCCGACATCCGCTTGCGTCAAGGCATTGCCAGCCACTAGTTCCTGCTATATAATACCACAAAGCCCTCGCTATTTCGGCCAACATGTGGACATGAGGCGGACATGAGGTGAGCGATCTGACGAGAGAGCAGTTCCTGAAACACCTGCGGGATGCCCTGAACCACCTGCGGGATCCAAACTACCTGCGTCAAAGCCCGCTGGCCGCCACATGCGGCGTGGCGAACCAGCCGGACACGCCCGCGGCTTTGCGGCGCATCTTGACAGATGCCGTCAAGTCTCTCAAGCCAGAGGCTGATGAACCCCCTCAGTCACCCGCCTGGCGGCTCTACGAGTCCCTTTTCTACCGCTACGTGCAGTATTTCAGCCAACTGGAAGTGGCCGATCAACTCGGCATCAGCACCCGCCAATTGAGGCGCGAACAGCGTGCCGCCCTGGAGACGTTGGCCCACCAACTGTGGGAGCAACTGGACGTGGAGGGGCAGCGGCACGAGGGTACATCGCAGCGCGATACCACAGGCGAGACCGGTGTCGCTACGCGCCCGGACGCTGCGACCAGCACCACTGTGTACGAAGACCTGGCCTGGCTGAAAGACACTCCCCCGCAGAACCCGACGGATTTGAAGCGAGAACTGCCCGCCGTGCTGGAACTGACCCGCCCACTGGCCACCCAACACGGCGTGCGCCTGGAATTGACCATGGACGACGACCTGCCCCAGGCGGCCGCAGACCCGGTCGCCCTGCGCCAGACGCTGCTCAGCCTGCTCAGCGCAACCATCCCGCGGGCGTCGTCGTGCCACCAGGTGCACATCTCAGCCCGCTCGCTGCCCCGCGAAGTGGCGATCGAAGTGGGGTGCGAGGAAGCACCGGCGGCCAGACCTGACAGGTCTGAGCCGGGTGTACTCACCCGCGTCAAGTCTTCCGACAGCGACGCCGCCAGGCTGGAGATGGCGCGCCAGTTGGCGGACCTGTGCGGGGGCAGGCTGACCATCTCAGACAGCAGGGAGGGGTTCAGCGCCAGGCTGGTCATGCCTGCGCTGGGACAACTGCCCGTGCTGGCGATTGACGACAACGCGGGCACCCTGCGCCTCTTGCAGCGGTACGCCGCCGGCACTCGCTATCGCCTGGTAGGCACGCCAGATCCAGAGCAGGCCCTGGCACTGGCCCAGGAACTCTCTCCGCGCATCATCGTGTTGGACGTGATGATGCCCCACGTGGACGGCTGGGAGATCCTGGGACGGCTGCGGCAGCATCCCCTGACGTCTCACATCCCCATCGTCGTATGCACGATCCTGGCCGAGGAGGAACTGGCCCTTTCCCTGGGGGCCAGCGCGTTCGTGCGCAAGCCGGTCACGCGGCAGGCTTTCCTGGCTGCTCTCGATCGCCAAATCAGACCTGACAGGTTTCCCAAACCTGTCAGGTCTACGATGGAGACAGAATCTCGCTGAGGGCCTGGATACAGGCCAGCAGGTCGCGTACCGAAAGCCCCCCGCTGCGGGTCACAGTCAGGCCGTCGCTCACGATGGGCTCGCCACTGGGATCCTTTGAAGTGATGACGACGACCGGGACGTCCCGGATGGCAGGATCCCGGCCCTTCTCTTGCAGCACCTGAAATCCGTCCATCCCGGGCATGATCAGGTCCAGGAGCATCACGTCGGGTCTTTGCTGGCGGAGCAGGCTGAGCGCCCGCGGCCCGCTCTCGGCCCGCAGGACGCGGTAGCCACGCTCCGTAGAAGAGAGCATGCGGGCGAACAGTTGCAGCGCCTCCGGTTGATCGTCTACCAGGAGCACCCGTTTCACCTCCTCCCCCAGGTCCTCCAACGCCGAGAGCAACTCACGGCGCGTGACCGGCTTGGTGAGATAGCGCACCACACCCAGTTGCCTGGCGGCCTCGTCCTCGCCAGGCACCCAGCAGGTCATCGCGGGTGTAGAATAGGGCAGGTTGGTCAACTGGCTCATCAGGGCCGGCGTCTCTCCGAACCGGGGAGCGTTCACGATCAGGGCCTGCGCTGGCGAACGGTTCAATTCCAGAACCGCCCCCTCAATGTCAGGCACAGGGAGGGTGTCAAAGCCGTGCAGGTAACGACTGAACAACCGCTGCAGGGTCTTTCCCTCCTCCAGCAGGACGAAGCGGGGGGCTACCACTGGCGCGGGAGCCTTGAAGGGCCTGGTGCGGATCCTGTATTCGTACTCACCGTGCGGATTGAGCCAACGCATCGCGCCGTCAGCGCTGGCCAGCGTAGCCGGGAGGGGCGTCTCGAGGGGCAGGCTGAAGTAGAACGTGGTGCCCGGGCCCTCTTCGTGGCCCCGTGGGCCAGCGGTCACAGACCCCCCACTGGCGTGGGGGGCTTGCACTG
>Ga0315285_10004830_pt1 | contig 13964 bp, 12 predicted proteins | sample YL17G09_36_MG_FD_203698 | JGI IMG/M metagenome (GOLD analysis project Ga0315285, IMG submission 203698) | Sediment microbial communities from Yellowstone Lake, YNP, Wyoming, USA - YL17G09_36 | ecosystem: Environmental > Aquatic > Freshwater > Lake > Sediment | place: USA: Wyoming | collected...
GGAGCCGACGGCGTTGCAAGCCAAGGCGCTGGCACTGGTGGATATGTTGCCAGTAGGCGCGCAGTAGCTTTTGCCGCAAGTGCGGTGTCAGCAAGAATATACCTCTGACCTACTACTGGAACTTCGGCTTAGCATTTGGCGGCAGCCCTACCCCTTCCACATCGCCAGGTTCACGGCATTGAATATCGCGTGGATCAGTATCGGCCCTGTGAGCCGCCCTGTGCGCTCGTAGTTGTAGCCCAGTGCCAACGCAAGGGCGAAGAGGCTTGGTATGGCCTGGGGCTCATTGGTGTGAATGCCCGCGAAAATCGCCGACGCCAGCAGGATGGCCAGACGAGGCGAATGGAACACCCGCCGAAAGAACGACTGAACAAGTCCCCGAAAGAACACCTCCTCCGCCAGCGGAGCAAGAATAACCGCCTCAAATACCGCCAGGAGCCGCCATGGCGGCGTAAAGGCGCTCAGGTATTGCAACGCGGGATGGATTCTGGCCGGAATATTCAGCAAATTAAAGACATACGCGAACAAGATCGCCAATCCCACCCAAAGCGGCGTCACGGCAAGGTAGCCGAAGATCGCCCGGCCGAGATCGCATATCCAGTGCCGCAGCGAAAGGCCCAGCCCGCGGGACAGGCCGTGTCGGAACGTCCCGGCTGCGACCGCCAGGCTCGCGGCCAGCCAGACCACAAACCCAACGGCCCCGGCGGCGATCTCCAGGTGCGCGTCGGAGAGCCCCTCATCCTGCTGGGTGGCCGCCTGTGTGGCTGGCTGGGTTGGCTGGGTTGTTGGTTGGCCCGGCAGCAGTTGGCGCAGCAAGCCGGCGGCCAAGTTTAATGCAAGTATCATAAGCAGCGCAACTACAATGATATGCACGATAGTCAGGCGGTTTGGCCTGCCGGGGGTGTTGCGCATTCGCAGCCGGCCGGGGCGGGCCAAGCAGCGGATAATCCACACTGCCAGCACGCAAGAGCCGATTGCCACCAGGACCAGCATGGCCGGGCCAAGGCCGCCGGCGTCGGCCGGGGCGCTGCCAGGCTGGGTCGCCGCGGCCAGGTGCAGAGCCGGAGGCTGGGCGCCGGCCTGCTGCCCAAGCACGCCCGACCAGGCCAAATACAATGCGTTTGACATCTTCAAGTGCGTCCGGTTACCGTGTCCCAAAGCCTAAAAAGCCTAAAAAGCCTCTCCCCGCCGGTTGCGGACGGGGCAAAAGCGGATAAGACAATGCCGCACAATATATTGCAGATGATCCTCGAAACCAAGCGGAAAGAGATCGCCGACCTTCGAAACCGACGGTCAATGGCGGACTTGCGGGCGGCCTCCGCCGCCGGGCCGCCCGTGCGGAACTTCTTCGCCGCCGTGACGGGCCCGCCTCGCCGGCTGGTGAATGTTATCGCCGAAGTCAAGAAGGCAAGTCCCTCGGCCGGCGTCATCAGGGCGGATTTCGACCCCGTCGCCATTGCCCGGCAGTACGAGGCCGGCGGGGCCTCGGCCATCAGCGTGCTGACCGACCGGCAGTACTTCCAGGGCAGCCTGGAGCACCTGCGGGCGGTGCGCGAGGCGGTCGCCTTGCCGGTGCTGCGGAAGGACTTCATCATTGATGAGGCCCAAGTCTACGAGTCCCGGGCCGCCGGCGCCGACGCGATCCTGCTGATCGCCGCGGCCCTGCCGCTGGGCCGGCTGGCGGACTTGATGATCCTCTCGGCCGAGCTCAAGCTGACGGTCCTGCTGGAGGTCCATGACGCCGATGAGCTGCTGGCGGTGCGGTCGATGGTGGGTTTTCCGCACCGCGCCTACAGCCTGCTGGGCATCAACAACCGCGACCTGGCCACGTTCAAGGTGGACATCGCCACGACGTTGCGGCTGGCGTCGCTGGCCGGCGAGGGTGTGGCGATCATCAGCGAGTCGGGCATCAGGACGCGGCAGGACGTCGAGCGCCTCAAGGCGGGCGGCGTCCGCGGCGTGCTGGTCGGCGAGGCCCTGATGCGATGCGACGACATTCCGGCCGGGATCGAGCAACTGCTTGGCCCGGCCGGCGGGCAGGGGCGGGGGCAGGGGCGGTAACATGAGCCAGACCAAGCCAAACCAGAATCAGAACCAGAAGTCCTCTTCCCGTCAATTCGGCAAGGCAGGCAAGTTCAGCCGGTCGGGCCAGGCGGGGCATTCCGCCCGCCCGGCGCGGCGGCAGGTGACGGGCATTCTGCTGGCCGCGACGGCCGCGGTGATTGCCGCGACGGTCTACGTTGTCGTGTGGGACCCGCTGAAGCCCCCGCCCGCACCCGCGCACATGGAAACAGGTCCGTCGCGCGGCGAGCAGGTTCGCGGCAAGATGGCGGAGATCATCGCCGCCGCCGACGCCATCGACCCGCGCGGGGGCGCCGCCAGCCTCGCCGAGCGGCAGGTGAGCTACGAGCAGGCCGCCGAGCTGGGCAAACGCTTCGTCCAGTTCGCCGACCAGCGCGACGTGCTTGTCCGGCCTGTGCTGGCCAAGGCGCTGCTGCGGCTGGGCAGGCTCGACGACGCCGAGAAAACCATCAACGCCCTGTTGAAGCTCGCGCCGCAGTCAGCCGAGGGACTGTGCCTCAAGGGCGAGCTGATCGACGCTCGCGGCGGGCAGGGGGCCCTGGAACTGTTCCGCCGCGCCGCCGAAAGCGACCAGGCCACGCCGGATATCTGGGCCCGATACGGCTCGGCCCTTATGGCGGCCGAGCAGTTCGACCGCGCCGAGGCCATGCTGCTCAAGGCCTTCCGTGCCGGCTACAAGGACCACCAGGTACACTGGGGATTGGCTGTGCTGGCGATGCGGGCGGGCAAGTTCGACCAGGCCGAGCCGCCACTGGCTGAGCTGGCCGGCAGGGGCCGTCCGAGCATGAGGGTTCTGGTCATGCTCGCCCAGTGCCGGAAGGAAAACGGCAAGCCGGCCGAGGCCGAGAAAACGCTCCGCCGCGCCCTGGCCCAGCAAGAGGTCCCCGAGCTCTACATCCCGCTGGGCGATGTGCTCCAGCTTCAGCACAAGTATCCGGAGGCCGCGGAAATGTTTGCCAGGGCGGCGGAGATGCTCGCCAGGGCGGCCGAGACATCGGCGGCCGAGACATCCGCGATGGAGGCGGCGGCGTCATTCAAGGCCGCAAGAGTCTACTATCTGCTGGACCGCCACGGCCTGGCGATGAAGTACATCGACCGCGCCGCGGCGCTGGTCGATGACCCGGACGTCCGGCAGTGGCGAAAAAAAATCGAGGATGCCCGCTTCGGCCAGCCCGACGCCCAGGCGCCGCCGCCGGTCTTGCCGCCGCTTGCCTTGCCCCTGTCCGGCGCGCCGCTGCCCGGCCAGCCAGGCGCCGCATCCGCCACCGACTCCAACGCCGCCGCGCCTGGCGCCGCCGCGCCCGGCACAAAACCCGCCGGGGGACTGCTGGACTTCAAATGACCGCCGGTCAGAATCGGCGCGTCGCCAGAGCGAAGCCAACCACCGCGACGACGGGCAAGGTCGATGAGGCCAAGGTTGCCAGCCTAGCCCTTGAGAGCCTCAACGGGAGGACACTCACGCTCAACGATCTGGATCAAACCGGAGACCGATAATTCGTTGAATGCTTGGGCCGGGTACTCGCGCAAAATCCTTGTGGCGAGGTTACGAAAATCGGTCGGGTGATTGTACCGCTGTACGAATCCATCCCTGGGGAACTGCGTCGGGAGGCAATCGGCGTCCTTGGGCATGGGGTAGCGTGTCTGCCAGATGATGGCCTTGGTGCAATCCTCCAACGCCAACTTTTCACACTCGTTAAGTTGGATCTTGGCCCTCTGCGAGACAAGACGCACAATGTCATGCTTAAGAAACCAGGGGGGTAGTCTGTGGTTCTCGATATTCACCTCCCCCTTGGCAACAAGAAGGCCTTTGGCAAGGTTCTCCATTGCCACGGCGGCCAATAGCTTGTAGGCATGGACGCCGCGATCCGCGCACATGTCCAGAAACTCCTCAGGAGGCACCGTCTGTTTGCCCCCAGCTTCCACGAGCTGTTGATAGGTTCGTTTGGACCTATCCCAAAAAACACCCCACATCACGTACGCGGAACGAAGCATTCCTACGCCGTGCAATGCCCAAGGCTCAGCATTGCTGCCGAAGAACATAATGAGTTTCTCCTTGGTCATATCGCCCAACGCCTGAGTCTTATCTCCAGACATCATTGGCATCTCCTTCGAGTTGACGGCGAACGCGTTGAACGTGCCAGCCGAGATATTTCTTCTCTGCTGACCACCGATGAGTCTAGCTTGGTTCCCGGTGTGGGCAAGACCTTTCTTCGCTACGGTCGGCAAGGTCGATGAGGCCGCTGGCCTCGGCCTGCGCACGCAAGACGTCCCGCCCGCGTCAACTTTTTTTCTTTCGATTCCCGACTTGACGCCGCCGCCCCCCGTGGTATAATGCAGCCTGCAAAGGAGAGGGCGCCGCTCTACGTTCCCGCCTTCGTCGGAGGAGTCTGTACCGCTCAACGGTGAGGTCTCGGTCGAACCGCTCAACGTGCTCATGGTGGATGGTCTATTGGCACTTTTGGGAAAGGGCAGAGCGATGAATTACTCGAAGGCTTCACGGTTGCTGATTGGGTCTGTTGTGGTGGTTGCCTTGGTGTCCGGGCCGTCTCTTGCCTTTGCCAAGCCCGGCGATTTGCTCCAGACGTTCTTCAATCCCACCTCAGATGAAGGCTTCAGCAACTCCGTGGCGGCGGTGGGCAACAACGTGCTTATTGGGGCATACGGCGACAGCACCGGTGGCGCTAACGCGGGGGCCGCTTACCTGTACGACGGCTCGACGGGCGCCTTGCTCCGGACCTTTCTCAATCCAACCCCAGCGGCCAGTGACCTCTTCGGCTACTGCGTGGCGGCGGTAGGCAACAACATTCTTGTCGGGGCTTACGGTGACGACGCCGGCGCCACAAACTCAGGGACCGCTCACCTGTTCAACGGCTCGACGGGCGCCTTGCTCCGGACGTTCCTCAATCCCAACCCAAGTGAATATGCCTCCTTTGGCACCTCCGTGGCGGCTGTGGGCAACAACATTCTCATCGGGGCTGACTGTGCCAGCACCGGTGCCAGCAACTCAGGGGCCGCTTACCTGTTCGACGGCTCGACGGGCGCCCTGCTCCGGACCTTTGTCAATCCCACACCGGAGACTAATGACCTATTCGGCACATCCGTGGCGGCGGTGGGCAACAATATAGTTCTTATCGGGACTCTCTTTGACGACGCCGGCGCCCCCGAAGGCGGGGCGGCATATATCTTCAACGGCTCGACGGGCGCCCTGCTGCGAACCTTTACCAGTCCCACCCCGGAGGCCTTCGACTTTTTCAGCTACTCCGTGGCGGCGGTGGGCAACAACATTCTTATCGGGGCTCCCCTTGCCGACGTCCCAGGAGCCGCTTACCTGTTCGACGGATCGACGGGCGACCTGCTCCAGACCTTCCTCAGTCCCACCGCAGAGGTCAATGACTTCTTCGGCTGGTCTGTGGCGGCGGTGGGCGACGACGTTCTTATCGGCTCTTACGGTGACGACACGGGCGCCGCAGATGCCGGAGCGGCATATCTCTTCGATGGCTCGACGGGCGCCCTGCTCCAGACCTATCTCAGTCCCACTCCAGGGGACAATGACGCCTTCGGCTGGTCCGTGGCAGCGGTGGGCAACAATGTTCTTGTCGGGGCTATGGGTGACGGGGCCGGGGCAGTGTATATGTTCGAGGGCATCCCCGAGCCCGCCACGCTCTCGCTGCTGGCCCTGCTTGCCCTGAGCTTGCCGAAGCGGGGCGGGCTGACCCTCCTTCGCCGCAAGAGCGGCTGCGGCGGGTAAACTCTGATCCGGCGGCGGCGAAAGTGAACGAGCGCCCTTCGCTGTGAGTCGCCGACGCGCCAAAGCGCTATGGCGACGGTGCGGCGAGATGTCGCGGTCCGTGGTGCCATGCTTCCAGCCTTGGGGAAGCATGCGTCCGAAGAGCATGCTTCCGAAGCCGGTGGTACGTGTTCAGCGACCTTCTTCCAGCCCCGTTCACGGGGCTTTGCCCCTAAGGGGTTTAGACCAGGCCTTTTAGGCCTGGGGCCGTTGGGCAATCCCATTTCTTTCTTCTGGCCGTTTCTTTAGCACGCTTCAGCGCGCTTACTCTTGCCTGAATGCCTTTAGGCTAAAGCCCCGAGAAAGCGCGCTAAAGCGTGCTGAACATTACTAATGGTCCCGCCACCCAGGCCTAAAAGGCCTGGTCTAAACCCCGCCTTCGCCAAGCTTCGGCGGGGCAAAGCCCCGTGAACGGGGCTACGAGAAACAGAACTCTCAGAACGTGTATGAAAACCGGCGTTGTCCGTAGCACGGGCATCCTGCCCGTGAGTCGCACGGCCGTCCCGGCCGTGCTGATCGCGGGTTTTCGCCACGGGCGAGACGCCCGTGGGACTCATGGGCGAGACGCCCATGCCACGTTTTCATACACGTTCTTATAAAGGGGCGTGACTGGAACCTGCTGTTTCACAAACATGAAGATGTACGTTAAGTTCGTGTCACTACACTAGGCGTTGTCTTCTGCCCCCTCGCCTATTTAGACCGCCAGAGCTCCCCTGAGTCGCAAAGAAGAATATGCCCTTACGGGCACACTACGAACGCCAGAGGCGCCTTCGAATCTCACGGGCACACTACGAACGCCAGAGGCGCCTTCGAATCTCGCGGAGCGTTCGTAGTGCCGCCGTCCCCAACGGGGCAGGCAGGCGGTATGTTTCTTGGCAACGGCCGCCGCAACGGCCACCGACGCCAACGCCGCCCCGCCCGGCACTAAGCCCGCCGGGGGACTGCTGGACTTCAAGTGACCGCCGGCGAAGTGTTGTTTGCCGTCCCCCTCGCCGGTGTAGGCCGCCAGAACTACCCTGAGTCGCAAAGAAGAATATGCCCTTACGGGCACACTACGAACGCCAGAGGCGCCTTCGAATCTCGCGGAGCGTTCGTAGTGCCGCCGTCCCCAACGGGGCAGGCAGGCGGTATGTTTCTTGGCAACGGCCGCCGCAACCACCGCCGACGCCAACGCCGCCGCGCCCGGCACAAAACCCGCCGGTGGACTGCTGGACTTCAAGTGACCGCCGGTCAGAATTTTTCAGAATTTGCGCGTCGCCAGGGCGAAGCCCACCACCGCGATGATAAGCACCACGATGACCGCCACCAGTATCAGGATCGTCCGCACGATGTTCAGGGCCGGGCGATGACGATCGAGTGCCGTAGCGTACATCGGGCGCCGCGAGCGGGCCCGCGAGGATTCCTCTTCCCCTTCCTCTTCCTCTTCCCCTTGCTTTTCCGCGAATACCCCGGCCGGGAGCATGACAGTGTCGGCCAGGTCCGCGTTGCCTTCCCCGGGCAGGATGATGAGTTCCTCGCGGAGCGGCTCTTGGCCGACCCCCGGAGGCGGGGGGACGCCGGCATGGTTGGTGTCGTCGGGCTTGGCCTGGGCCTGGCCGAACGCGGCCGCCAAGGCGCTGATCGCATCATTGGCGGCGGGGATGGCGACGGTCTGCTTGCAGTGCGGGCAGCGGCCCTTCATGCCGCCGCAGCGGTCGTCAACGTGGACGGATTTCCGGCAGTGTTCGCACGTGAAGTGGATCATTTCAATACCGCGATATTGCTTCTGTCTCGCCCGGCTGCAATGGTCCCTGGGCCAAGCTTCGTTCGACAATGTACGTTTGTGCCGCCCGCGCGGGCAAGCAAAATAGTCTGCCAAAGGAGCCGTTGGTGTGTTTAGCGACTAACACCCAGCCCCGTTCACGGGGCTTTGCCCGCCGAAGCCTTGCCGAAGGCGGGTTTAGACCAGGCCTTTGAGGCCTGGGGTGATCGGGACGCTCCTGTTGTTTTTGTTCAGCACGCCTCGGCGCGCTTGAAGAAGGCTTTAGCCTTTTTTTGCCAAAGAGCTCTCAAGCACGGGTAAGCGCGCTGAAAGCGTGCTGATAGGAAGAACCATAAAGAAGAAGTTGCGCATTGTCGCCCAACCAGGCCTAAAAGGCCTGGCCTAAACCCCCGCTATCGCGGGGGCGAAGCCCCGTGAACGGGGCTGAAGACAAGACCACCAAAAGCGTATCTCACTTGTGCCCGTGGCTAATCGCAGGTCGCCCCAGCGGCTCAAGAGCCGGCCGCCGGATGAAATGCCGCGAACGAGCCGTCACGGGAAGTGTATGCGGTCCTTGGGTTCGAGCGTTTCGTTTGGTCGGTAGAGCAGGGCGGTCCGGCCAACCACGCCGGCGCAGAGGGCGCCGGCGGCTTCGGCGATCTGTCCAGCCAGGGCGTCGCGCCACTTGCCCGGCCCGGCTGGCAGGCGGACCTTGACGAGCTCGTGACGGTCCAGCAACTCACGCACCGTCGCGACGAACGCCTCGCTGGCGCCGGCCTTGCCGACCGACGCGCGCACGTCAAGTGCCTGGCCGATGCCGCGAAGGTGGCGCTTCTGCTTTCCGGTAAGTTCCTGCATTGGGGTTCTCCAAGAACGTGTATGAAGACGGCGTTGCGCGCAACACGGGCAGGTCCTTGGGACCCCTAACGGGGATGCCCGTGCGACCTGCCTTCGCTGAAGCTACGGCAGGCAGGCTCATGGGCAAGATGCCCATGCTACGACGGCGGCCCGTGCGACCTGCCTTCGCTGAAGCTACGGCAGGCAGGCTCATGGGCGAGACGCCCATGCCACGCCGGGTGCGTCAGTTGCCCCGGCCAAGGGCCGCGATTGGATGAAGGTGTTCCCGCACCGTTTGCTCGTCCAGCGGCTCATCCGACGAGAATTGCAGCACGGCCCCGCGCTCGTGCTCGGCGGTGATGATGATCGCCCTGGGACTGACGACCTCGAACGGAGTTTCGATCCGCTTGTGCGCCAGCACGAAGTAGGCGACGCCGAGGCGTCCGGCCAGCTCGTCGATCTGCTCTGGCGTCGGGTTTCGTCCCCACGTCCACTCATAGACGCACCCGCCGCGAGCGAGGTCCCGCGGGGTGTACGGCCCGGCGGGCACGTCATTGCCGGCCTGGGCCATTCGCCGCGGGGTCGGCAGGGTGTGGAGCATCATCACGCCGCCCGGCGTGCTCGCGGCGATGGGGATCGACAGGAGAAACTCGTTAATGGCCGCCAGGACTTCCCCCGCCTCGCCGAGCTCCACGGAACTTCGCACACCCGCCGCGAAGGCCTCGCAGACGCCGCGCCCGCCCTTGGTGATCTCGTTGCCGGTGGCCTGGGCGACGTCGTGGTTGCCCAGCAGGAATATCACCTGCTCGGGGTGGGCGAGCTTAAGCCTGGCCGCGCGAAGCAGCACGTCCACGCTGCGGTCGGCGCCTGTGCGGGCGTCCGGATCGCCGTGGATGATCTCCTGGAGCACCAACCTGCGGTCGGGCCGGGCCGGCAGATCGGCGAAGGCGATGATCTTCATGAGGTTCTGGCGATGGCCATGAAGGTCGCCCGTGGCGATAACCTCCTTGCCGGCCTCGATCGCCAGCGTGTTGCCGGCGCGGCGCGGGTCCTCGGCGTTCAGCCTTGCCGCCTGATGGAAGATGTCTGCCAACGGGTGGGACACTGGCGCCTCAGATGCTGACCTCGGTGTCCCGGCCCATCTGCCTGGAGATGAGCGTCAGCCGGGAGACAACCTCGTTCATGGATGTGGGCCTCTGGGCAGGGTTGAGCTCGACGCAGTCGGCGATCAGCTTGCTCAGGGACCTGGGCACGTCGGGATTGAACTGCTCGACGGGCGGGATTCGCTGGCCGACGTTCAGCGTCAGCGAGCCTTCCTTGGGCAGCACGGTCTGGATGGGCCTGCCGGCGAGGGTCCAGTAGAGCGTCGCGCCGAAGTTGAACACATCCGTCCGCCCGTCGAGGGGCCGGCGATGCACTTGCTCGGGCGCGATGAAGTCCGGCGTGCCCTGGATGCGGGCCTTGACCGTGCCGATCGGGCAGCTCTGGCCAAAGTCGATCACCTTCACCGTCTGGTCCCTTGAGACGATGATGTTGTTGGGCTTGGTGTCGGCGTGGACGAAGCCCTTGGCGTTCATGTGGCCAAGGGCCGCGCCGACCTCCAGGAAAATCATCACGGTCTCGGGCACGCCGACGGGGCGGGACTGCTGGATGCTCTGGCCCTGGGCATACTCCATGACCACGCGGACTTCCTTGATCGAAATCCAGCGGCGCAAGCGCTGGAGCTCCAGGATCTTACGGATGGCCGGGTGATTGAACTGCGAGCCGACCTCGTACTCGTTGATGGCTTGATCCAGAAAACGGGAGTCCTCGGAAGTGCGTTTCACGACCCGTTTAATCGCGACCACTTCATCAGTGGCGATGTTGCGGACTTCCCAGATGGTGCTTCTTGCGCCGCTGCCGAGAAACTGAATGACCTGGTAACCGGGCAGCTCGAGTGTCGGTGTTGAACTCATTTACTTCTTATTCTTAATTCTTAGCACTTCAAAAAACTCTAGCTGGTGGAAGAAAGACTGCCTGACGGCCGCAAATCAACCCACATGGTCAGACAATTGAAGATACGTCAAAGCATCGGCCCATCCAACTGGAAAATTCACCCGGAGCGCGAAAAAGTGCGAGCGGGAATTGCCTGCCGGCCGTCCGGGGTCTCGATGGCTTTCACGCGGCGCCGTCCGACGGTACAATCCCGGCCTCACGAAGGAAGCTCATGATGAAAGTCAGGACACGCAAGGTGCTGCTTTTCTCGGCCAAGCTGGTCGTGGCCGGCGTCCTGCTGGCGTGGGTGGTCGCCCAGGTCCACTGGCGCGATTACGTCCAGACCCGCGATGGGCGCCACAGCTACGCCGTGGTCCAGCCGCCGGGCGCCGTCTCATCCAAGGGCACTCTGCGCGTGGACGTCGGGCCGTGGTGGGCCGAGAGAATCCAGACCAGGTGCGTCTCGGACTTCCAGAGCGTCGCGGGCGGGCAGGTGGTCAGGCCGGGATTCGCCACAAGCCTCCGGGCCATCAACATCGCCCTGGCCGCGGCGGGCACCCTGGCCTTCGGGGTGGCACTGCTGCTGATAGCCGTCAGGTGGCGGATGCTGCTGAAAATCCAGGACGTCCACGTCTCGCTCTGGGAGGTTACGCGGCTGACGTTCCTTGGCCAGTTCTTCAACGCGATCGTGCCGGGCACGGTCGGCGGGGACCTGGTCAAGGCCTACTACGTCGCCAAGCACACGCCCAGGGTCGCGGCCGTCGTGGTCAGCATCTTCGTCGACCGCCTTCTGGGGCTTGTCGAGTTGGCCCTGATGGCCGGGGTGATGCTGGGCCTGCTCTTGCTGGGCGGGCGGCGAAGCTTCAACGACTTCAGCCTTCCCGCCGTCTGCATGGCCGCTATCCTGCTGGCCGTGGCGGGGATGCTGACGTTCCTGCTCAGCCGGCGCTTCCGACGGGCACTTCATCTGGACAAGCTCTACCGGCGGATGCCGATCGCCCACCACATTGCCGCCGCCGGCGACGCGGCCTTGCTGTACCGCCGGCGCCTGGGAACGATGGCATGGGCGGTGGCGGTGTCGATGGTCTCGCATCTGGCGTTCGTGGGCTTCGTGGCGCTGATGGGCGCCAGCCTGTCGATCCCCGCCGGCCCAATGGAGTACTTCCTCTACGTGCCGCTGATATACATCATCGGGGCGATTCCACTGACGCCCGGCGGCGTCGGATGGGTCGAGAACTGGTACCTGCGGTTCTTCCAAAGTCCCGCCTGCGGGGCCAGCACGATACTGGTCCTGGCACTGCTGGCAAGGCTCGTGCCGATGCTCTGGGGCCTGCCGGGGGCCATCGTGGCCGTAACCGGCGCCCGCGTGCCGGCGCCCGAAGTCATCGAGGCGGAACTGTCCGCCGGGCAGGCCGGCAGGCAGGCTCAAGACTGACCGGCGGGAAAGCATGAAAAGAAGGTCATAGCTCCTAGGTCATAGGTCCTAGGGCGCTCCGGCCGACGAGCCTGGCTAATGACAAGAGCCGGACAGAGGCTCCGCCACCCTAAGACCTATGAGCTATGACCTGGGACCTTCTTCCGCGCTACTCAAGTAGCCGGCCCCTCGTGCCGACGAAAACCATAACGCGGCGTGAGGTCGCGAATACCGATAGGCGGGATGCGTATGGGTGCGCCCGCACGCCCGCGAAAACCGAGCATTCTGCTCACTGGACAGCATCGGCAGGGCACGCAACATGGCGAGTCTTCAGAACCTGACCAACCAGCAGATCGACGAAGTCCTTTACGCCGCCGCCGAGCGGCAGGTCCCCGCGACGATCAGCGTTCGTGGAACGACCGGCTGGGCGAGCTATCACACGCGGCTGTTGGCGATTCGCCAGGGACATATCCTGCTGGAGGCGCCCAGCCCGGAAACCGGCGAGCAGCCTCGCGAGTTTCGCCCGGCTGACAAGATCGGCGTGAGCTTCAAGCTCAAGCACCACAAGTACGTGTTCGCCGGGACGGTGGCCGAAACGTCCCGGGACAAGCTCGACGACGGCTCGGTCCGCGGGGTGCTTCACGTGTGCAGCCCCACCCGCATGCAGCGCATGCAGCGCCGTGCCTTTGAGCGCACGGACGTTCCGGCCAACCGCATCGTCCGCGCGTCGTTCTGGCTCGGCGGGCGGCAGAACGAGCCGGCCGGGACAACCCCGGACCAGCCCGTGTGGTCCGGGCGCGTGGTCAACATCAGCGCCGGGGGCTTCCAACTCACCAGCGAGCATAGCCTCGGCGACGCCGTCAGCCCCGGCGATACCGTTGGCGTGCGGATCAGCTTCGGCATCGGCGAGGAGGCGGTCTACGCCGACGCCCAGTTCCGCCACTGCGTGGAAGAAGGCGGCAAGTTCCACCTGGGCTTTCAGTTCGTGGGCCTCGGCCTGACGCCCGAGGGCTGCGAGGCACTGCAAGTCATCGGCTCCAAGGCCAACCAGTTCCAGCGTGAACTGTCCAATTCCCAAGCCCCGAGCCATACCCGCAACTAGGGACGTGTCTCCAAAATGGCATGAATAATCAGACTTCCCAAAATCAGAATCTCGAATTTCGAAATCCGAAACAAATCCCAAATCCAAATGCTCTAAACGCCAGTGGCAAGGTCGATTGGTTCCCCAATCACCGTCATATAGCCTGAAATTCATTGTTTTGAATTTCGTGTTTTGAAATTGTTTCGGATTTCGTGCTTCGAATTTCGGATTTATCAGGCTGCATCAAGTTCATCAATTCTGATACGCTACACCAGGTGCTTGTTCTCTTCTCAGGCCGGCCCGCCCTCCTCGACCACCTTGAAGCCCATGAGGTCGCCAAGTTCCTGAACGCCCTTGGCGTAGTCGCCATAGAAGACCACGCGGTGCAGCATGGTCATAACGCCGCCCTCAAAGGCCCCGGCGCCCCAGTTCAGGAACAGCCCGCGGGCGTCGCGCACTGTTTGGGTGAACTGCGTCCGGCAGGCCAGCGGGCTTGTGCTGGTCTCGATGATCTTGCCCGGGCAGATCAGCATCGTGTCCAGGTTGACCAGCTTGGCGCAGGTGACGGCCTGGCCGATGCGGTTCTCGGCCTGCACCGCCACGCCTCCGCCGCTGTCGGTCTGGTTGCGGAGGATGAACGGCAGCCGCTTGCCGCCAGGCCCGTCCATCTTTGTCGCCGAGGTGCAGTGGAAGTGGATCATGGCGTTCTTGGCCGTGTCGATCACCGGGTCGGTGATGAACCCCGGCACGCCGAAGGCATAGGCGAACATGAGCATGGTAAGCGTCGAGTCGATGTCGCCCTCGCAGGCCCCGACCAGTCCAAGGTCGTTGAGCTTGCTGAACGTCAGGCACCCGCGGGGATCGCCCATGCAGTGGCTGCTGGTGATCGCCTGGGCCTTCTCGCGGATCATCAACTCCTTGACCGCCAGGTAGTACCTTGCCGAGTCGATGATCTCGGGCCGCTTGGGCTCGACGATCTGTTTGGCCTGGGAGATCCAGTACTGCTGGGCCTCGGCCTCGGCGGCCTTGGGGTCGATCGACTGGGCAA
>Ga0315285_10004831_pt1 | contig 13963 bp, 16 predicted proteins | sample YL17G09_36_MG_FD_203698 | JGI IMG/M metagenome (GOLD analysis project Ga0315285, IMG submission 203698) | Sediment microbial communities from Yellowstone Lake, YNP, Wyoming, USA - YL17G09_36 | ecosystem: Environmental > Aquatic > Freshwater > Lake > Sediment | place: USA: Wyoming | collected...
CCACTTACGGTACGGGCGTAAAACCCGTTTCCCCGGCAACATGCCAAATCAACACATCGAAGGTGCATCATTGCAAGGTTCGCTGGCTGGTTCACAAAGTAGGCGACAAGGAGCAGATGATCTTCAAGGACGGCAACATCGTCTACGAGCTGCCTTTCCTGGAGAAGACCCCCTATCTGTCTAGAAGGAATGTCTCGAGGACCAAGGGCAAGCTCAACACTCCTGTCGGGCCTGTCTCCCTAGAGCTCGAGGAGACCTCCAATCAGACAAGGCTTTATGCTCATATCCCGGAGGAGGATCTCCCAGAAGAGATGATAACGAACGGTGAATGGAAGCTCCGGTGCGAGGCCAAGGCCCAGGAGATCGGGAACTTCATACAGAAATGGGGTAGGTGGGAGCTGGGGCTCATGGAACTCTGCCCCGACTGGACCCCTCATTTCGCCATCAACGACCCCCGGATACTCAGGGAAGAGTTGAGGAACTACACCAGCCAGAACGCCAAGGGAGATGTCTGGACCTCAGGCTCGGAGGGAAAGGCAGAGCTGGAGACCTCCCGGCCAGAGTATGTCCAGGTGATGGTCGACATGCCCGGGAAGCTGTTCGAGCTCAAGCTACAGGTATCCGAGCTGGTGCAAATCATCGACCTCTTGAAGCAGGGAGTCCAAGGAATCACCGAGATAGAGGCCATCAAGCTAGAGCAGGAAGTGGCCCATCATGGGGGAACGGGCAAATGATGAGAGACTTGACCCCGCTCCTGGAGGACTTCATGACGTTCGACGGCAAGTGCGCCCTATGCAGGAATCGGAGCAGGTACTCGAGTTGGTGTTTCGTCCGTTCGGTGGTCGTCAACGAGGGCGATAGCTGCAAGGATTTCAAGGAGAGGATGAACCAATGAGGCATCGATTCTGGGTTCAATTTATCCAAGACATTAATGATTACCCCAATATGTTCCAGTATGAGACAACGAGCCTCTTCCTTCCTTTCTTGATCGTAGCAGCCTATATCTTCCCAAGTCTGAAGTTCCAAGCCTGTCCTCACAAGATCACGAAACCGAAGGAGATGTGAGGCCACGAGCGAATCTATCAGAGTAGAGATGGGCATTCAAAGGTTCATGAGAGTTGGTTGGAAGTACCTGAAGATCGCCTCAGATTGGTTATATCCAGTCCTGTTAATCATAATGGGGTTGTTTATCTTCACGGCTCCCGCAACGGTTGACGATTCAATAGATCTGACCAAAAGACAACTGATGGGTTGCCTAGCAATTACTTTAGCTCTGCTCAGGTTGCCACGAAAGGAAAAGGTGAAGAAGTGATGTCCGATCCCCCTTGGATAAACAAATTGCCAACTTGGTACTTCATTTATCTGTTAAGGATGGAGAAAGTGTTCAGACGGTACACGCCTCACAAGGTCACGATACCGAAGGGAGGTACTTAATGTCCGATTCCCGCGAGAAAGGGACAGCGACCCTAGCCAGTCCTATGAGTTATCTCAAGACGGATGAGATAGTGTGCATTTTGTCCGTTCTTCACGAGGAGGAAGAGAGACTCATGTTCCGGCTCGGGCTCGATCTCGGGGCCCGGGTATCCGAGATCTCAAGCCTCAAGTGGACCAACGTCAACTTCGCGGAGAAGTACGTCGTCATCTGGGATGAGAAGAAGGACAAGTACCGAGTCTGCGTTCTGCCTGAAGACCTCTGGACCCTGCTCCGCGAATACTCAAAACGAGTCGACAAGCGGAGGGAAGACAGGGTTTTCCCCTATTCCAGCAAGACCTTGAACCGGAGAATCAAGCAATGGGCCAAGGATGCTGGCATCACTAGAAGGGTCCGATGGCATACTCTGAGGCACACGTACGTTGTGGAATCGCGAAAGAAGGGAAGGGAATGGTCCTTGATCTCAGCTCAGACAGGGGACACAGCAGCGACTCTGATCCAGGAATACGACAAGCTCAGCCTCGAGGACCGCCAAAAGATGACCAACGACAGGCCACTCATAGGAGGCCAAGATGAATCCTAGGCTCATCCTGAAGCAGATGATCGGCAATGCGGTCTGGGGTCGGCAGAGACTCATCAAGTTCGAGGATGCCGTCGCCATGACCCGGGATTGGTGCAAGAGACTGCCCCGGTCCTATGACCTGGTTGTAGGAGTCCCAAGGACGGGGCTCACGATTGCAGGTATCATATCGGATTACTTCGCCATCCCTCTGAGCACTCCAGAGAAGCTGCCCGACTTCTGGGCCTCGAGAGACATCCCCAAGGGAGAGATGAGGAGCATTCTCATTGTAGAGGACGGTACGACCAACGGTTCTCATCTCTTCCCCGCCAAGGCCAAGGCATACGATTTCTTCCCAGGAGCTACCGTTCATATCGGGTCCCTGCTCGTCAACAAGGCCACCATCCCGCTCGATACCTATGGGTTCATGCTATGCGACAGAACTATTGCTGAGTGGCAGCTCCTTCATCTTGAGTTCTCTCAGAATGTGGCCTCGGACCTGGACGGAGTTCTTTGTCAGGATCCTCCGCCTTTTACAACTGAGAGGAATTACATCGACTGGATGACCCGAGCAATCCCGTACCGGGTGCCCATCTATCCTCTGTCGGTCATCATCACCAGCAGGTCAGAGAAGTACAGACAGTTCACCGAAGACTGGCTCAAGGAGAATGGTGTCAGGTATCAGAGGCTCATCATGGCGAAGGGACAATCCGATTCTATGGCAGAGAAGGCGGGGGCCATCAACAAGTATCTGCCAGAGTTCTTCTTGGAATCCAATGACGGGACCGCCAAGGAACTCCATTACCGAACCGGAGTGCCTGTTATCTGCATATCGACGATGAAATTATATTCGCGATAAACACTAGGAGAGTATGGCAATGAAACTGATCTACTTGACCGTTGACGGTCGCGCCAGGATCGAGAATGCGAAGATAGGGACTCGTCTTGTCGAGGAGCCGGACGGGTATCATCCGGTGACGAATGATTCTGTCTGGCAAGATGCGAAGAGGCTCAAGGACGCGGTGATGATCGTTGTCCAAGGGGTTCTAGGTCCTGTCGGAGCCAGCATGACGGAGGCAGATACCCTTCAGGTCCTCTATGAGATAGAGATCGTTGAGAGGGCGTTCAAGCCTCAGAGCGTGTCGAAGATGTGGCAACGCTGGCTGGCTAACGCCTTCGCCTGGTTCATGAAGTACGGTGTCATCCTGTTCATAATCGCGATCACTGGCTACGCTGTCATCAACTCATTGTCTGGAGGCGCGATCTGATGGCCAAAGAATATACTGATTACATTCTCATGACCTTGGGTTCTGGAGAAAGAGTCTACGATACGGTACATCTGCGGTATCACAAGGGAAAACTATACAACCCTGATATGGTGGATTTCAAAAAGGGACTTCCTCATGGCATAGGTTTCATTGCTCAACCTTTGAATGGCCACAAATACTTGCTCAATCTGGATAGAGCCTATCGAATCAACTGGGCTCCTTGGAAGAAGCTGGTTGTCAAGAAGCCCTATTGGAAGAACTTCTACAAACCTCTCATCGAACTCACCCGGTCCAAGAAAGTGGGTCTCTTGTTCTATCAGGAGCCATGCAACCATAAATGCTCGAAGTGCCCAGACAAGGATTGCAGCAAGATCCCGAACATGGTCGAGCCGATGCACATCAGCCGAATCCACCAGCCATCTGGGGAGATGAAAGGATGACGAAAGACGCTACGAAGCAAGGAGACCCTCTCCTGGTCGAGTGGGTATCTCCTCTGGTACTGAAGATGATAACAGAGAACTCGAAATACAAGAAAGCCTACAAGAGCTATGCCTTCGGCCTGATACACAAGATTGCCGGCAAATGGCTCTATGTCCTGATCGCCGGAGTAGTGATTTTCGTCCTAGTCCTCTACTTCACAGGGACCATCAGCTTCGGGACGGGATGAACTATGACTGAAGAGGATTTCGAGTCGAAGGCACACATAACCAAGCACTTAACGGGAGATGAATATAAGACTATTAGAGAGAGAACCAGAGTAAACTCCTGGGAGGAACAGGATTATATCAACTGGAAGGAGTTCCTGGCCTCAACTCTTGGGGTTCCGTTCTATAAGACCGGGGCCCATATCTACATGGGGCTCAAGATTTCCAAGGATGGCCTGAGCAGAGAGGAGGACGTCGAAGTCCTGAAAGGAATGTACGAACCAGAAAAAGGATTCTACACAGGATCTCCTCTAGTGTCCGAGGCCATCATGGATATGGAAGATAACAAAGCCAAACGGAGACGATTAAAGGAGTTATGAGACTCAGGAGGTGAAATATATGAGATGCAGAATTTGTGGGCAAAGCAGACCATCAGTTCGAACAATGTATGTGCACATGTTCCTAGATCACGGCAAAAGGCGAGGTCTCAATTATGCTAGAAAACACCCCAGAATGCTCGCCGAAGTCAAACGACGCAAACCCCAATGGTTTAGGTGATATACAAGCCATGCCAGACTACCCCAAGATGTTGATGCTGACACCAGGCGGAAAGGCCGTCTCAGTGTCAGTCATCACCAAGAAACATCCGATTCGGGGCATCATCCGAGCTTCCCTCATCCCTCTATTGGATGAATCCGGGGTAGATTTCTTAGCAGAATGCATCAAGGAACGCATCGCACACAAGCGCGATTGTCCTATTCTAGTAACTGGAGATCGTGGTATTGGCAAGAGTACGGTCAAGATAAAGACCGCTCGAAGAGTGGACCCGAAGTTTGATGTCGACCACATTGCTTTTCGCCTAGAGGAGTTCGAGCAGATCTTCAACACCAATCCATTCGGAGACGCCGATAAGGGGATCTTCCCTCAAGTGGATATGGATGAGGCTGGGCATTCACTCTATGGACCCGACTGGCTACAAAAGGAACAGCGCACAATCGCCAAGCAACTCATCATCAGCAGGATCAAGCGTCAGATAATCTGGATGGCCGTCCCCAAGCGTATGCAGTTCAACAACCAGCTTAGGAATATGGCTGCTATCTGGGTCCATGTCTCTGAACCCCAGGAATTCGTCCAAGGGTATGCACTGGTCAGGATGGCCCCGTCTCATCTCCAGAGCGAATGGCATTCGGACAAGTATTGGGAGCCTAAGTTCGCATTCGTATTCACAGCGGAGACTGGGGACCTTTGGGAGCGATACGAGAAGAAGAAGATAGCTTTCGTCAATGAAGTGACGGCAGACACGGCAAGCGGTCGAACTAGACGCCGGGACGACTTTGAGTTACAAGTAGTGACTAGACTTGCCGAAAAGAAGATGAGTCAAGAGTTCATCGGCGAGATCATCGGGAAAGAACAGTCTACCGTCTCCAAGATGCTTACCACGTCTAAATCTAATAACTAGGCCCCGTCATAATTCATAATTCATAGCCTCCCCGCGAAAAATCCACCCTCCCCAGGATTCTTCAGTCGTTTAGCCAGCATATCGCTCATCCGAATGTCGTATTTGGATTGCCAGCATTATATATTAATAAGAAACATATATATAGGCTGGCATTGTTAGCTAACCTGATAACAAACATGGTAACAAACCTTGTTGAGCGTGTCAAGATCCTCCTCTTCAGTAGGTACGGAGGAGGAGGTGAGTATTCTGAAGATTAACAAAGAAGCTCTCATCGCCTTCATTCTCAGACACCAGGTGTTCACCAGGTTCACGGGGAATGACTTGGCCGAGCTCGGTGTTGCCAAGATCGTGGGAGTGCTGATATTCATTGTGATAGCAATGGCCTTGCTGCCAACGATTATCACCTCTACGAGATCAGGAGTCAACTCGTCCACAAGCGGAGGTTTCGCCTCTGCGTCGACACTGTTGAACCTGGTCCCACTGTTCTACGCCATAGCGATCCTCGTAGCCGTGATCGTCTGGGTAGTCCACGAGACAAGGGGAATGGGCGAGGGATAGACAGGTCCTCGAACCCGGCCCGTCGCAGAGTAGGAACGGGCAAACCTTTTCATTTCTTTGAAAGTCGGCACAGAAGAAGCATAGGAGAACCAAGTATGAAATTCAAGGTCATAGTCGGGAGCGGAATACTGATCGCATTCCTAGCGATAGCACTTCTCGCCCCCCTCTCATCCGATTCACCCAGCGTAAGCCAGCCAAGTCAGAGAGCGCATACTCTCATCTTCGACGCCCCCACTTGGACCGGAGGAAACGCCAGCCCACTGGCCTCCAATGTTGACAACTGGGACAATGACTGGGTTCCTGATACTGGAGAATGTGTCGTCTTCTACACTGGGGCCTACAACTGCACCTGGGATATTGCCAAGGTCTTTTCATTCTTCTACATGAACGCCAGCTACACCGGAGCGGTCACGGTCGCAACCAACTTCACGGTTGCCGGGATGACAGTCGCCTCGGGGACCCTCAAAGGGATCTCATACACGATCACGGACTCAGGCAACTGGGATTCGTCTGGGGGCACATTCACAGCCGGGACCAGTACGATCAGGATGACAGGCGCGGGAAAAACCCTGAAGACCGCAACAGGAGGAGGTGGACCATACAACCTTCAAATCAGTGGGACCATAAGCACAACGTCGAACATCACAATCGCAAATGACCTGGAGATTGACACATCGAAGACTCTGACCCTTGGAACAGGGAAGATTCTGGCAGTAGGGAACGAGTTCACTCTTGATGGCACACTCTATCAGGCGGGGAATGCTGCCGAGATCTCTGGCGGGAGCGCATATCCACTTCAAGGCTATGGCGCATTCGACGGGGAGATATTCCTCGACACCAGCCCCGCAATCCTCTACGCTATGATCGGCGCAACGATGACGGGATCCATCCATGCCAGCAAGAATACGATAATATCCGATGCCCAAAGCCGCTATCTTCAATTCATCCCAGATGGGGTTCAAGATGTCAACATAACAGGATTGTCGATGAGTGATTCCGTCGCTTGGACATCGACCTCTACGAGCTCAGTCACATTCACAGCATCCGGTCTCGAGGCTGGAAGGATGTATAGGGTCACAGTCGACGGGGTTTGGTTCCAGACCGTGACGGCCACTCCCATAGGAACGGTCACGTTCACCTTCTCAGGTCCCTGGAGCGAGCACGACTTCTTAGTTATGCCAACCGCCATTGATTCCTCTCTCTCGCCCTTGGTAGGCATCATATTCATCTTGATGATCGTCGGCCTGGTCGTCTGTGTCGTTGCGGTCCCAGTCAATGCTATACGGAACAAGGAGCCTCTCACGAAGCGCACGCTCTTCAACATGGTGCTCTGCGTCGTCATAGGCTTGGCATTCATCGGAGCCATCTTCTCTATCGTCAGTTAGGAAGTGAACACAAATGTCAGAACCGCAGGAAACAAGAAAGCCTAACAGATTCAGGATCACTAGCATCGTCATAGCAATAGCAGTTTCGTGTCTTTTCGTAGGCACATCAATTGGCACAATGATCATAACCAAGCAATCAACAGTTCCTCTAATGGTCGAACCAAAATCCGCTCGCTCTCTCACTACTCCATCCAGTCCTTGGGACGATATGGATCTTATCAAATATGAAGATTTTTCAGATGTCGGCGAATGGACAACGACTGGAGGTACATGGGCTGTTGAATCAAATCAATATTCATGCGATACAAATGGTTCGGCATATCTTGTAACGGTTCAAGCCGATTTTCAAGCTAGTGTTGATGTTACGATAGTTAGTGGGCGTTTTGCAGGAATCATTTTTCACTATACCAACGATGAGGCATATCTCTATTGTTATGTTGACGAATCTTCAAATCAAGTCAGGCTGGCCAAATCGGTAAATGGTGCAATTACAAATTTCGCGGCAACAGCATGGCCCGGCGGCATCGGGATAAATGTGGAATACCATCTCACACTATCGGTACTATATAAAAAATACACTGTACGGATTAACGATACGATAGCCACATTCATGCCTAATCCCGACGATTCTGGTTTTCTTACAGGGAAATTTGGGGTGAAATCTGGTTATGGAGTGGCAGGATTCAACACTCATGCACATTTCGACAACTTCACAGTTTATCAAATTCCGAGAGCTAAATTAATTTCCACAGTTGGCGAGACTCTCATTCGTATGGACAATGGGACTAGCTTCGGAGAACCTATTCATGGCCGTCTGGATTACATGGCGGATGGTCTGCTCACGCGAGGCTGGTATCAGGGCAGTTGCTTCATGCACATGTTCAACTATACAATAATCATAACACAAGAAGCATACTACAATTTCACTATCTGGACAGGCGACCTTGGTGGAGACCAGAGCTCAACAATTTTGATGTTGAGACTGAATGATACTATCCTAAGTGCTGACCAATGGGATTCCGTAGGTTCTGGTTCCACACTTACTTATGCAGGGAATGACCAGAATATCAGTATGGGGCAAACTCGCCTTTTGAGTGGTTACTACAACCTTCAACTCGTCAATCTCATAAATACCACTACCGTCGCATCTGAGAATTATGCTGGCATCAAAATAACAATGAGTCTTGAACCAGTTCGGCCCAAAATCCAGTCATTCATAGTTCTCAGCGACACTCATTATGACGATGATGGATTGCCATTCGGCAATCAGCCAGGTGCAGGTGGTCAAAATCTCTTAGTGGAAAAATCAAAAGTTACCCTTCAACGGTTCGTATCTCAAGTGAATGCTATGAATCCCCTTCCGGAATTCGTAGTAATCACCGGAGACATTGATGGATATGATCCTATTGACTATGCATTGGTGAAGGTCGTTCTCGATACACTTTCCATTCCATACTATCTGGTCATTGGTAATCATGATGATCCTTGGCGAGCAGATCTGATAACGGCATTCGGGAGCGATTATCCCGAATGGACAATATCAAGAGGTTGGTATTATCGAGATATAGGTGGAGTCCGACTTGTGATGCTAGATTGCGACGAAGGTGCGGGAGCTGATAATATAGGTTCCGATCAGCAAGCATGGTTGAATAGCACACTCGAAACAGATCAGTCCGTTTTTGTATTCCTTCATTATCCTTTACAAACAATGGTATTTAGTCTGACTCAGAAAGAAATCATCAAAGATGAATTGGAGAAAAATGGGAATGTCGTCGCCAGTTTCAGCGGTCATGCACATAGGCAATATCTCGTCGAAGAAAACGGCATTCTGTATGTAGGTGTGGGTTCTCTGATTGAATGGCCAATGGCATATACCGTCGTTGATGTATCTGGAACAGCCATTGATGTTAGTCGAACAGTCGTCAATGACACGGCGACATTAGTAGAGAGTGTAGCCTCGGGCGAATCATCATATCTTCAGGTAATGGTTTCCCTCGGAAACGCGACCTATTTGAATAGTCTAGGTTTTGGGGATTGGACACCAGGCTGGTACTTAGCCGTAACTAGACAATGGGATGCAACTGGCGTAACTGAGGAATATGACCGCCCTGTTTATGGCCATTCCTATATCGGCGATGCCACAATAATCAATGTTACAACTACTGGTCAAGTCAATCTGACACTATCTTTATGGTCATCGGATTCGAAATCATGGATAGCTAATGGAACAGGAAATGCCACCTTCACCCTCTCTGGCCTAGAGAGCGGGAGGATGTATCGGCTCTACGTCGATGGCGTCGCCTCAAGTCTTCTAACAGCAACAGGAGGAACAATCTCATTCACCTATTCTGGTCCTTGGAGTGAGCATCAGTTCGAGATTGTTGCCACTAGCATAACGGGGTCGATCTCTCCCTTGGTCAACCTGATATTCATCATGTTTGGCATCGGGATCGTCGTCGGAGTCATTGCGGAAGGAACGAATTCACTCCGTAACCAGAAGATGCGGACGACGGAGCAGATGGTCAAGTCGCTCCTCAACATGGTCGTCTACATAATCATCGGCATGGCAAGTCTCGGCGTTCTCTACAGCATAGTGGCATAGGAGATTCAGATGCTCATAAGGAATAGGGTCCTAAGTCATGCAGTCCTCATACTTCTACTGATAAGCGCATTTCCTTTGATCGCCCAATTCGGCTCAGAGAATGCTTCTGCCGATAGTCCAGAGGTTTGGAATCAGACATCAGGCAATCTGGCATCGACTGACGCAAATTGGCTTGATGGCACGAAACCGATAGCCGGAGATAACATCATTTTCAATGCGACGAGTACGGCATCATGTACTTGGGATTTGGCTCTTGCTCTCGGGTCTTTCTCAATAGATACGGGATATTCGGGAACAATCACTCAAGCCGCATCGTTCTCGGTTACTGGATATTCTCAGGCGGCGGGAACATTCACGGGGAGCACGAGCTGGTGGTTGACAAATTCTGGAAACTTCATTAGAGTCGGTGGCACAATAACAGACCCAGTCCTCCAGTTGTATATGACCGGAACCGACTCTATCCTCACATGGGGCACAACTGCATCAGCACCGTACAATCTAAGAATAGGTGGCTCAGTGACTTCCACCTTCTCTGGTAGCCATATCTTCGGATTGACGGTCGACATTGCCGCCACATTGACATTATCTGATGCCACATACCAGAGATATTATTCTGGTGCTCAATACTACTTGTTGAATTCCGGTATCATAACGGGAGCGGGAACTTATACATTCGACATCTATAATGCCGATAAGACTGTCTCACTTGACGGCATGAACTGCCCAATTGTCCTTCACGGAAGCACTTCTGAAACCGCACACCGTACCGTCACACTCACAGCCAATTCGGTTATTGGAAATACACTGAATATCTATAGTGCCCACGCATCCAACACACTCAGTCTCGACCTTTCCTCAAGCAACTACGCTCTCTCCGCAACCGACATCACGATAGGAACACGCGGCATCCTTAATGGCAGAGCATCTACGATAACCTGCTCAGGCAACTGGGACTCAAGTGCAGGGACGTTCACGGCTGGAACGAGCACTCTAGTCATGTCAGGAAGTTCCAAGACGATCAAGACAGCGAACACCAACGGAGCACCCTACAACTTCCAGGAGAGTGGGACTACAACCACGAGTTCGAGCATCAATATCACTCACAGTCTGACGGTCGACAGCGGAAAGACGCTCACAATCGGAGCGGGGAAGACAGTGGATCTCAACTGTTCTAATGGAGGAACGTACTCGAATCTCGGGACGATAGCAGGAACGGGAACGATGGAATATTCCTTCAGTACGGCAGACAAGACCCTAGCTTTTGGGGTAATCAACGCTCCCGTCAGAGTGAGGGCGATAAGTACAGCGACGGCCAACAGGACCATGACTCTGAGTACGGATAGAGTCCTTGGCAGCACTCTGCTTGTCAACTCAGACCATGCCTCCAACACCATGACTATCGACGCTAGAACGGTCTACCTTGGGGCGGTAGGGGCCATAACTGAGGGGACCCGAGGAGATATTCTCTATGCGACCTTCAGCTTTGTCAGCTCTCCAGGCTGGGGCGGGGGAGTCCAAACGGGGCATTCCTATACCTATGAGACGAATCTGAGCACGACGGCTTCTCCTGGGCAGGTCTACACGTTTACCTCCAATGCCACATGGCTCTCATGGGACTCAACCGATCTCGCAGTTTACGGTACTCCAGATAGCGTCTTCGGAGGTCATTGGTACTATGTCAATATCTCGGTGGCTGATGGAATGTTGAGCACATATCAGAACTACACGGTCCTGGTCGTCCCGGTCGAGACCTTGCAGGACTATATCCCGCTTCTGATGGCTCTCCTCTTCGGCTTCGGGTTGCTCATAGCCGGCTTGAAGTTCCGAGAGCTCTGGATACTCGCAGGACCTGTTTGGATCATCTGTGGACTCACAATCTTTATCCCCTATGGGGTCGTTTTCTTACTTGTGAGTGTAGGACTAGGGATAGTATTGATGTTCAAAGGAGTGTCTCCATATCTATGAAAGGAACTGAAGGTGAGTAAACGAGTCTGCTTCAAGACCTGCCGACAATGATTGGCACAATGTTGGGATTTCCAACAAGTACTGCCGCTTACACTGGAGGGATGATCCTCTCAATGGCGGTTTTGTTGGCTGTCGCATTGGCATTTGCTGCCGCTATGGGTGGGCATAAGGGTAGGGATTCAAACATGGTTATGACAGGAACTACCCTGTTCGTGACAATGGGGGCGTTGTATTTGATCGGTTGGTTGCCCTTCATATTCATTATGCTCGGAGTCCTGATAGTCGGAGTCTTGTTCGCAAGCAAAGCAAAGGAAGGATTGGGGATCTAATGGGAGGAGGAGGAGAACGACTCATCCCAACCGCTGTATTCATGCTGACATTCATTTCGCTGACTCTCCTCCTCCTTGGTGGATTCAATCAAATGGTGACCAGAGCAGACCAGAATAAGGGAGGGGAAGCCCCTGCATCATCGGAATCATTGCTGGCTAACGAGCTTATGCTCACTCTATATCTTCCTACTGGTCAAGAAGCGAATGGAACAACTCTGAATGGAGTGAATAAGTACCAACGATTAGATGCTTATCAATTAACTGGGCAGACGGATGTGGGGTGTCTGATTGCGAGAAATTGGACTGAAGAGTATTTCTCACACTTTGCAATGTATTATTCGGGAGTTTCTCCTGCTCCGAAAGTATGTATATCCCGCCTTATCCATACTGATGATCCGACTTTCAAACCAGCCGATTTTCTTCTATTTTGGCAGACATGGATGGGGGGGACTCTGGCTCTAGAAAGACGGTATAGATATGATGTAGTGCCATTTACCGAATTGGCAACTCAGCATGACGCTTATTCATCCGAAGTTGGTCTTAACCTCTCAATAATAGAGTCACATTTGCGTTATTGGGTAACCGCCCTAGTAGAATGGTCCAGAAATGACGATCTTGGGCCGAATCTTCGGGATTATCAGTTATGGAATAATCGTTTCAATGTGTCAGTTTCAACAGGATTCAATGCGACTTATGGGAGTATAAGTGCCAGTACACTCATAGGGCAGTTGATAGGGTTGAAGATGCCCGGAGTCCCTCAGTGGATCCAAATTCTGATTCTGATTCCGTTTTCAATTACGGTCCTACTTATGGCTGTGATAATCGTTTCCTATTTCGTTCCCTAGGTGAACCATGAAACATTCTCATCTGTCTATCGGAATCGTTCTGGGGGTCATAATATCCCTCATCGGATGCTCATTCCAAGGAACAGCTACATTGTATCCCTATCATGTTGATACTCCGAATGCATCTTTCGGGATTGCAGATTGGGGAGGGGGTTCTCGATACTTCTCTCAGGGAGCTAACAATATATCTGATGGCAAAACAGTCCTGATGTATGCTCCAGTCAATGAGGCGTGGATAGCAACTGGAGGGAACTACACGATAAATCCTTGGACATATCCTGCTCTGCCAGACATGCCGAACAATGCTTCTATCCTCTATGTATGGATAGTCGCAGTCTACAAGCATATGACAAATGCGACGTCGTTCTTTCATTTACAATATACAACTGATGCAACTTATGAGGAGGTCTGGGATCTCGAAGCCACGTGGCATAATCCTGCTCCTGGAAATGGAACTACTGAATACTATGTCCCTTATTGGAAAACGACCGCGAGAAACGTAACCGATTCATCAGTTGGTGGGCCTGTTGGTGGATGGACTCCTGCTATGCTCAAGTCCAATCTAACATGGGTTAGGATGCTCGTCCAGATGCATACCTATGAGCCAGATGCCTTTCTAGTCGATTACATAGGTCTGAAGTATGTGTGGCAATACGAGTACTTCGGAGGATGGCCTGATGAGGAAACCGAAGATGTCTTTTCAGCAATCGGCATCGGTCCTATTCAGATTCTCGGCGGGATCGGCTTCATTGGCATGATTGCAGCTCCCTGTGCCGCCATCTTAGCGGTTAGACAAGGCGGGGGAGGGAAAGCCTACTATGGAATTATGGCATTGGCCGCCTTCACCTTCTGCTTTGGTCTGTTCTACGCTTCAATCAATGGCGGGTAAGTCCTTGGTGAACTCAGAATTGAACACG
>Ga0315285_10004832_pt1 | contig 13963 bp, 19 predicted proteins | sample YL17G09_36_MG_FD_203698 | JGI IMG/M metagenome (GOLD analysis project Ga0315285, IMG submission 203698) | Sediment microbial communities from Yellowstone Lake, YNP, Wyoming, USA - YL17G09_36 | ecosystem: Environmental > Aquatic > Freshwater > Lake > Sediment | place: USA: Wyoming | collected...
TCCCGCGTGTGCTCCTTATAAATTCGCGTGGCTCGTATTTACCCGCGATCTTTGTGCATATATCACGTAGTTCTCATCTCTTCACGTGATTTTTTTTCGGCTCTGTAGAAATCATCGTTTTTCATATCGTTTCTGGGGTTGGTTGCTGTTACGTAAGAAAGAGCAAACTGGAGAAGATTTAAAAAAATCTTCGGCTCTCTTCGCCCCCGCCACTGCGGCAGCCCCCCTTGCGATACCCGTCGAAAACCGGTTCATCATGGATCTCTGGTATTAATGTGAGATCAGGGATTTCTACAGAGCCTTTTTTTCGTATCCTTTTAAAAAGTCCCTGCAGTGCCAATGGCTGAACTATCAGACAAACGGAGGAGAGAGTCATGCCCGGGAATTGAAGACCAAGACGGGACCCCGGCATCTGCGTTTTACCAGACGGGCGCGGACGAAAAACCTATTAACACCGGCACGGAATAATGCACCGGTAATCAGGAGCACCAACGGCATGACGGAACCCTGGTGCAGGGGAATTCCACCTCTGAAAGTGCAGCAGATCAAGATAGCAGTCGAAGACACCTGCGAACTCTGCCGCGAGTACACCCCGGTCCCGCTGCTCGAACTGCATGGTATCCCGCCAAGTCCTGAGCCGAAAAAACCCCAGCCAAAAGAGCGTGAGCGAAATATTCTTGTGGTCTGCCGCCCCTGCCACCGCCACATCCACGAACTGCCGGTACCTGAAAAAAAACTCAGGGCGCTGATCGATAAGCGCCCGTTCGCGGTGCGAAAAGAGATCCTTTGTGCGCTCGGATACGTTCCGAAACACTATTCCCCACCGGATGATGTTGATATCGCCCGCGTGTTTGAGGAGACTACGAGAAGTGCTTCTTCGGATTTCAACCGTTAAGGCACCGGTTTTTTTAAAAGGTCGCCGGTTGAATCCCGGCGATTGATACAACACACGACACCGGCAGTCATCGTTTCGGGTAGATCAGATCCCGCACCCGGAGCCGCCATGCTTTTCATGGTACCGCTGGTGGTACTCCTCGGCACGCCAGAATGTCTGGGCCGGCACAATTTCGGTCACGACCGGGCGGCGGAACCTGCCCGACGCATCCACCCGTTCCCTGAATGACTCTGCCGCTGCCTTCTGTTCAGCGGTGTGATAAAAGATGGCGGAGCGGTACTGCGTCCCGATATCCACACCCTGCCTGCCGGGAGTCGTGGGATCGTGGATGGTAAAGAAAACATCCAGCAGGCGTTCATAGGAAACCCTTGCGGGATCGAATATGACCTCCACAACCTCCGCGTGCCCGGTTGTGCCCGTGCAGACATCACGGTATGTCGGGGAATCAGACGTTCCGCCCATGTACCCGGCCGCAGTATCGAGTACTCCGGGAACCCTGCGGAATGCAGTTTCAACCCCCCAGAAACAGCCCGCTCCAAATGTCGCTTTTGGAAATTTCTGATGCGTGGCTGGCGGTGGTGACATGACGTGGATGCTCAGTCATGATGGACTGCACTCCCGATTAAAGCTCCGGATGGTGACAGGAGCACTGTCCCGTCCTCGCGGATGTGTCACTACCTATTTGACAGGGCAGCGCCAAGATCATACCCGATGGGAGAAGAACCGGTCTTTGTGTACAAACAGTGCCTGATCGTGCGCACCGATATCAAAATGAGCTGCGGCAAGAGATGCGCCCAGGCAGCCCATGCATCAGTCGGTGCCCTTGAGCATGCCGATAAAACCCTCAAAAAAGCATGGCTCGCGGAAGGGCAGAAGAAGGTGGTGTTAAAAGCAAACGATGAACGCACGCTCCACGAGCTCAAATCCATCGCGCTCCATGCCGGCATCTCCGCCTCCCTGATCCAGGACGCCGGGCTGACCGAGATCCCGCCAGGGACGGTGACCGCACTCGGCCTTGGTCCGGCAAAATCCGGCGACCTCGACCGGATTACCGGGAACCTTCCGCTCTTATGAGAAAAGAGCCCCTGCGCTCCCACGGACAGGATCCCGGATGCAGACAGTATCAGATTTTTCCAAATTTGCGGAGTAAAAGCCCGCACCCTGCATACAGTGATACCGATATAAGGATGATGGCACCCCACCAGAGGATAAAACCGGTATCTCCCGAAACCAGCGCACGCCAGAAATGTATGATAAATGAGAGTACAGCCAAAAAAATGACGATTAATGATCCATAAATAAGAATGATCGCGCCGATGCCCTGGGCGACCATGTCATCCATGATCACTAGTGGGTAATCAGCCTATTTTAACTCCGCCGTTTCGATACATCCGCGTCCACGATCGTTTAATCAAGATACTGTGCCAGCAGCTCGTGATAAAGGCGTTCGACATTCTCTCTGGTTTTGGGCATTGACGGAAATCCCTTATACGTCATTGCACGGGGGATATCGTGCGCGAGATCGAGATGGTACTGGCTTTTCGAATAGAACCAGCCCATCTTTTCGTAATAATTCGAAAGGTATTCCTGTTCGGTCTGTCCCGGAGTCGGAATAAAAAGCCCATGCCGCTTATTGAGTTCGGCAAGTTCCATCATTGACGTATACCCCGAGCGGCAGATCACACACTTCGCCCGGTTCATCAGGCGTACTTTTTCCTGCATGGTTGCATAGGAAATGATCGTGCAGCGGTCAGAAACCGATCGTGTCAGGGTTTTCTGCGGACTGCCCAGCAAGGCGATCGTAGACCCATCGAGATCGGAAAGCATTGGCGTGAGGATCTCCTCAAGACGTGTTCTCTGGGGTTCCGGGCCGGATATCATGACGAGGAAGTCAAGGTCCTGTTCACTATCCGTTTTTGGTGTGCTCGAGAGAATTCCACAAAAAAATACCTTTTTATCGGTCAGCCCGGCAACAGGGCGGGACAGTTTTCCCGCAAGGGATGTCACTCCCGGCGGGTTATCGGGAACAATCACCCGGTCAAAATTGTGAAACAGGTACCAATTTGCATAGATGGCGGAGATTTCGATTGGCCAGAACATGAGAGGGAAGTGATAGTGGATCTGGTGGGTGACAAAGAGCGTTGGGATTTTTAACGAATACACCCCGACCCGGTTATCACTGATGATGAGATCGTACCGGTTTTTTTCGAGGATACGCTGCAGGTTCCGCCGCTCATCTGCCAGCGCTCTCTGCATGCGTGGCAGGGATGCGATGAACTTGGGGATAAAGAACCGGCTTGTGCTGTACGGTGGCGGGTAATCAGGAAACTCGATGAAGCTGCATTCAGGGAATTCAGATTTCAGAACAGAGAGTGCATCGCCGCACGCAGCGATGGTGACATCGTGATGGTGGTCCAGCAGCGTCCTGATGATAGGGATATCCCTCGTGGCATGACCAAGACCCCAGCTAAGCGGAGAGAGCAGTACCTGAGCCATCCATCACCCCGTTACTATATCCTAGGAGTAATCCGGCTTGAGTATTGAATGATTCGGATTTGAAATGACCGGAAGTGTGCCGGAACTACCCGGTTATGTCACCACGAATTTATTAAATATTTCACCAGATGAGTGTTTACTACACATTTTGGGAGGGTTCGTATCAACCCGCTTACAAGACTTCTGCGGTTCGGGGAATATGGGTTATTATCCATCATTGTCGGAGTGTTTGGAGCTTTTCTTGGATCCTCGTCTGTCGATATCGATCTTTTCTATCTTGTGGTTTTTATCATATCCTCATCTGCATTCGGGTTTGTGGTAAACGACATTTCAGACCGCGAACTGGACGCACATACGCCTCTTCCCAGAAACCCGCTTGCAGACGGTTCGATGTCCCTCGGCTTTGCGGTCCTTGTGAGCGCCGTCCTTCTCCTCATCACGCTGGTAAGCATGGCGCTCCTGCCGAAAAAGCTGCTCTGGATCGAAATACTGGTCCTTGTTATGTTTATCACGTACTCTTTTCTCATTGAGTCAAAGAACATTGCCGGGCTTGACCTTGTCTACCATGCAATTCTCCCGATGCTCTGCGGTATGCTCGGATACCTCCTGTATCACCCGTTAGACCGGACCGGCATCATCTTTTTTTCTCTTCTGGCACTGTTTGGGCTCATCAGTGAACTCCTCAATGAGATCCGGGACATTGAAAAGGATCAGATAAAACGGAGAAATTCGGTCATGATTATCGGGGAGCCCGTTGCATTCAAATGGACCATTGCGCTGATGGTCCTGGCATTGGTACTCTGTGCCTTCCTCGTCTCGGTACAGATGGGGTATTACTGGCTGCTCCCGTTGTTCCCGTTCGGGCTTCTCCTGGTAAAACCGGTGATCAGGGCGATGCGTGATGCCAGCTACAAGAGAGAGTTCGTTGAAGCGATGAATACCCAGACAACAAAAGTTGCCGGTATCTCACTACTGGTCTTTTGTGCACTCCGGTTTATCGGGTTCATGTGAGGATATCCCCTTTGCATCTCCTCCCTGCAGGATATCGCAAAGGGTACATGATGAATTCAGGTACGGTCTTTTTTAAAAAATACGTGCTGCTATAGGTATTTGACATGCATGGACAAACTACAATGACAGCAATGGCAGATGAGCCGTATTTCAGCGATAAACCGTGCCTGATTGTGCATGCGGAAATACCGGTGAGCTGCGGCAGGAGATGGGCGCAGGGAGCCCACGCCTCCTTCAGGACATACGGAACCGCGGACAAGGGACGCAGGAAAGCCTCGTGGAGAGATCGCCGGAAGAAGGTGGTGCCAACGGCACCAGATGAGCGTACGCTGCACGATTCCAAAGGAACTGCCGGGCAGACGGGCATTCCATCGTTCGTCCACGGCACCGGTACGACCGGGATCCTGCCCGGCACAATCACCGTGCCCGGTTGTAATCCGGCAACGAGCGAAGACCCGGGCAGGATCACCACAATGCCCTCTCACCTATGAAGAAAAGCCCCTATCCCCTCGAATGCGAGCTTGGCATCTGTTATTACGCAAGCGATGCCGATGGTATCGGGGGAAAACTCCGTTCTGCCGCGGAAGATTTTATTGTTGAGGAGATCCCGCTGCCCTCATCCGGCGGGACAGGGCCGTACCTGGTCTGCAGGCTGACAAAGAAGAACTGGGAGCACCAGCATGCAATAAAAGAGATCGCAAAACGGCTCGGGATCAGTCACCGCAGGATCGGCTGGGCGGGTACCAAGGACCGGAGGGCGGTCACAACCCAGTTCATATCGATCTACAGGGTTACGCCCGGGATGGTTGAAAATGTCCGGCTGAAGGATATAACCCTCGAGGTTATCAGGGAACAAAATACCCAGATCTCCCTTGGTGACCTGCAGGGGAACCGGTTCGATATTTTCATCAGGGATGCAGCCCTCCCCGGCCTTGCGGGACGCGTGGAGGAGATCACGCGTGATGTGGCGACCGGCATCCCGAACTATTACGGGATCCAGCGGTTTGGGGCTGTGCGCCCGCTCACCCATCTCGTGGGGGAGCGCATCCTTGCCGGGGATTACGAGGGGGCGGTTCTCACCTATATTGAAAAGACCTTCCCGCTGGAGACAGAGACCGCCCGGCAGGTCCGGACGGAATTTGGCACCACCCGTGATCCGCAGGCTGCACTCCAAAAATTTCCTGTCTCGCTGGGATATGAACGGGCGATGCTCCAGTACCTTTGCAACAATCCTGGCGATTACGCCGGCGCCCTGCACGAACTCCCCCAAAAACTCCTCTCGATGTTCGTGTCGGCGTTCCAGTCGTACCTCTTTAACAGGGGGCTTTCCAGGCGGATCGAAGAGGGGCATTCCCTGATTGAACCGCAGCCCGGTGACCGGCTTGTCTTTGCAAACGGAAAGGAAGATGTGGTCACGTCAAAGAACCAGCAGACCGCAGCACAGCATATCCGTCGCGGCAGGTGCGGCATCGCTCTCTTCATGCCGGGAAAAGATCGGTTCTTCCCGTCATCAGACAGTGAACGCTCCATGAACGGGCTCATGGAAGAGCGCGGGATCCGTGCAGAAAATTTTTTGCAGGCGTCCGCCTTTGTCAGGGCAAAATTTAAGGGTGCGCTCCGCCCGATCTCGCTGCATGCGGATGTCACAACCACTATCGAAGATACCAGCGTCCGGCTGCAGTTCACGCTGCCGCCCGGTCATTATGCAACCACCGTCGCCCGCGAGTACATGAAGGCTGACCCGCTGCAGATGATCTAAAGGAAACGCGGGCGGCCGGCGAGCGATTTTGCACCCTCGATTGCATCGTTCAGGTTGCCGAGCTCGTCAACAAGGTTGAGCTTCACGGCATCCGCACCGCGTATGACCCGTCCATCATCAATATCCGAACGGGCAATCTGCCTCTGTGCCAGCACATCACGCATGAGACCCTCAAAGCTCGCGTTCACGATTTCCCGCGCATAGAGCATCTCTTCTTCGGTGATCGGCCGTGATGCGGAACCCATATCCTTCATGCTCCCCGATTTCACGATGCTCACGTTGTAGCCTTCCCGGGTCATCCAGCGGGAGATATCAGGAAATGTCCACACCACACCGATTCCTGCGGTGAAGGTGTCAGGGTCGGCATAGATCTTACTGGCATGGGCGCTGACGTAATACGCGGCGGATGTGGCCATGTCCCCCATGGAGACGACGACCGGTTTTTTCGTTTTTGCATATTCAAGGTCCCGGATAATCTCCTGCGCAGCAGCAGGCGTGCCCCCGGGGCTGTTCACCCGGAGAACGATTGCCTCCACCATCGGGTCATCGGCAGCTTTCCGCAGCTCCCTGCCCACCTGTTCACTTGCCGAGAAATCCTTGCCCGAGAGTTCGCCGGTAACAAGCGTGCCTTCCATCCTCACGACCGAGACCCCCATTTCATCGGACCAGGTGAGGTAGAAAACCACAATGAAGATCCCGGTAATAAGGATGAGCCCTGCAATGACGATCAGGAGCCAGTTGACACGTGACGGGCGGGGTGCGGGTGCACCCACTGGGTCGGGAGAGAGTTCCATGGATTACCCTTCGCGATACAGCACATCATATTCTGATACGAGGTTGGTGCCGCACATGTAGTGGTTTTTAAGGTGCAGGCGGATCATCTCGTCCTCGGAATTGATATGCATCCCGCCCACGAGCGACGGGGTATCCGATCCCCCGACAATGAAGGGGAGGTGGATGAGCCGGATCTCGTCCACGAGCCGGTGATGGAGCATGTGCCAGTTCAGCGTCGGGCCACCCTCGATCATCAGCTTGTCCACGTGAAACGTCTGTTTCAGGATGTTCATCAGGAGAGGGAGTTCGACATGGTCCTTTCCCGCGACCACCACGTGCACCCCTTTCTTTCTGATCGCTTCCAGCCGGTCTTCCGGTGCCTGCCCGCAGACAGCAATGACCGTCCGGGCATCGGGGCCCAGCACATTCGCATCGATCGGGATGTCTGCCATGCTGCACGGGATCACCCGCAGGGGGCTTTTTCCCGGAACGAGCCGGACTGTCAGGAAGGAGTTGTCAATCCGTATCGTGTTCGCACCGACCATGATCGCATCATACTCCGCCCGTGTGCGGTGGAGGAGGATCTCGGTCTCGTGGGCCATGTACTTCATCAGGATCTTGGAGGACGCACCTTTCTTGAGGGTCAGTTTGCCATCAGCGGTGATCTCTGACATCATCAGCACATGCGGACGGTTGGTTGGGTCTGGCATTTTTGATCCTGCTCTTGTGTACCATTGGTCAGGGCATATAAAGAATTTGATGATGGCCGGCCGGATGCGGTGTCAGGGGGTCTTTTTTGTGGTGTGGAATCCCGACATTAATTATTAATGGCACAGGTACCCATGATGTGAGCTATGAACATTACTGCATACCGTTCAAGGGTTATCCGGTATCTTGAACCGGTTGCAGACCTTTTTGTACGGGTCGGGATCACGCCCAACCAGATTTCGCTCCTCGCGCTGGCCGCTGGTCTCCTCTGTGCTTTCCTGTATTACCGGGGCGAATTTTTCTGGGGCAGCCTCGCACTTTTTGCGTCGGCGGTTTTTGACCTTGTCGACGGGAGCGTTGCGAGAAAGACCGGCGCCCATACGGATTTCGGTGCGGTCTTTGACTGGATCGTGGACAAGTACGTGGATGCCCTCGCCCTTCTGGGGGTTGGTCTTTCCGGGATTGCTATTGCGAGCAGGATTGTCCCGACGCTGCCCCCTATCGCGGACTACGCCGTTGTCGGCTGTGCGATCATCGGTTCGCTCATGAACACCTTCATCAAGCCCGTTGTCTATGCAGAGATCGGGTACCGGGAGAAGGTGGAGGGGAAGATCGATGACCCGCTTGAGGGCATCGGGTTCTTTGGCAGGCCGGAGACGCTGCTGGTTTTAATCGTCGGGGGCGTTTCCGGGTATATCTGGGTCTCGGTAATCATCATTGCGGTCTGCACGAACCTGTCGGCCGTCCAGCGCATCATCTACCTTTATACAACACTGCCCTGATTTCGGCAGAGTAGACCCGGTAGAGTTCGTCCGCGAAATCCGCGAGGTCCGGGATGATCCTGAACAAACCGAATGCGAGGGCGATCAGAAATACCAGTGCAAGCAGTTCGGCGATCACGTTGTGCGCCCAGAAAAAGCTCTCATACCCGAACTCACCGTTGCTCGCGATCTCGGGATAGTACGGGAACCACTGGCCGGTGTACGCCATGATCACAAAGACATTGCGCAGCAGGTTCAGGATATAGATGGTCGGGACTATCAGCAGGAATGCCAGCATCTTCTGCCGGGTCGTGGTGGGGACTGCGGCTGCAACCCCCAGCATGATCGCGATGCTCTGGATGCCGGTACAGGCAAGGATAATCTCCACGCGCAGGCCATTGCGTGCGATGATGTTCCAGTCAACGAGCGTGACGGTGTGCCCGAATGCATCGAGGAGATAGACGACCTGACCGGTGACGATTGAGATCAGCCAGGGGCCAAGGGCCGTGTATTCGAACGGGGCGTAGATCAGGAACGCGACCGCTGCCGCCCGTGAAAGGTTGATCACGCACCGCTCTTCGCGAAGCAGGCATTTCACCGTGATGAGGAGAAACGGTACCGAAAGCGCCGCCATCAGGGGGTAGAGGAAGTTGTTGATGGAGAAGTAATAGGGGAGTTCTGCAAAGAGGAACAGGACAATAGACGTCCAGCCGACGATTGCGGCATATTTCCTGAACCGACCGGGTACCAGGAATGCTAAAAAACCGATGCAGGAGATCAGCACCAGATACTCGATCATTAATCAATTATTCTCGTCATACCAAAAAAAGGATTCTCCCCCGGCAGCCATCACGACATGGTACCAGCGCCGCTGCCGTCCCCGTCGTGGGATCATCCACAGGTTAATCTTCTCTGCCTGCGCATGATTGTAGCGATGTTCTGCCCTGAATGTAAGACCATGCTGATCTCTTCGGGCGGTCAGCTCAAGTGCAGGAGATGCGGGTATATCAGGAAGATTGGCGGGGCTGACCAGATGAAAAAAGAGAGGAAGCGCACAGAAAATGAGATCCTCATTGTTGATGACGGGGATGAAAAAATAAGAACCATGCCGACTATCCAGATCCGCTGCCCGAAATGTGATAACAATCTCGCCATCTGGTGGTTGCGCCAGCTCCGGGCTGCCGATGAGAGCGAGGTCCGGTTCTTCAGGTGCACCGAGTGCGGGCATACCTGGCGCCAGTACGACTGAATTTAATTGTTTTAAAGACTCCCGTATCAAAATGTTCTTTTAAAAACCCGATTGACCGTCACAAGGCCCGGTTTTTTTTTTGAGGTCGATTCGGTTTTACAGTTCTTCTTTTGGTGCGGATATTCCGGTTTTTGGGAATTTTCCCCTGCAGATCGCTGTACTCCTGCCGTCAGAGAACGGATACCTGTCATGATGATGGAAGGGTCTTGTTCCGGTTTTTAGTACCGGAAATGGAATACATCATGCAATGAAAAATGATCCGCAACCCGATTATTCCGTGCCGGAAAACCGTTCAAGGTAGTACTCACTGCCCGATATTTTTTCCCCGGGCCTGAGCGCGAGCAGGTTGCTGTGGGCATGGTCGGCGCATACGTACGCCGAACAGCACCCGAACCCCTGGTACCCGATGGCGTCCATGTCACAGTACTGGCATTTTTTTCTCTCCATGTCTGGTCACACTCCGGCCTGAACGGATATCCGGTTCTCAATACAAAGGGATAAGGGTTCGTGGAAGGCCAGTATTATTTTATGTTTTTTAATCAAAGCACTGCGGGCACAGGCAAAATCAATGTGATTATATAGAGAATCTGTAAATAGTGTATACAAAGGAGTGGATTAAACCATGAATGCAGAGGAGTTTAAGAAGATCATTTCGATGGCGATCAACCGTGAAGTGGAAGCCTACACCTTTTACAAGGGGGTCTCTGACAAGGTCAAGGACCCGGCATTAAAAAAGCTGTTCGGTGAACTCGCCGGCGATGAGGTCCAGCACCGCGAATTCCTGCAGAATTTGCTCGCAAAGGACATCAAGGAATTTCACATGGATGCAACAAAGGACTTCAAGGTCGGGGACTCGTTAAAAACACCGGCACTGACGCCTGACATGAAACCCCTTGACGGCCTCGTCATTGCGATCAAGAAAGAGCTTGAAGCGATGTCGATGTACACCCAGCTCGCACATGCCAGCACTGACGCAAGCCAGAAGAAACTCTTCACTGACCTTGCTGCGATGGAGCGTGGCCACAAGGCACGGCTGGAAGACATCTACACGAACATGGCATTCCCCGAGGTGTGGTAACACCACACCCCGCACCTGCAAAAAAGCATCTGCCATGCAGGGATAATCTCCTTTTTTACCAGATACACCACGTTTGAGTACTATCGCTCCCGTAAACTTATCAACGGATAACAGAATGCCGTCCTGACAGTACGGAAACCAGATACCGGTGCAGCCGGTGTTCCACCCGGGGTGATTACCCTGTGATTTCCACCCAACTTTTTAAATACTGTTCTGTGGCACTTATAAACATGAAGGTCAGACCGGAAGACTCGCTCAAGATTGAAAATATCGTTGCCTCTGCCAAGGTTACCGATTACCTGGACCTCCCAGAACTTGCATCACGCATCAAGGACGCTGAATACAACAAGAAACGTTTCCCCGGCGTTGTCCTGCGGATGCAGAACCCGAAGATCGCTGCCCTTGTGTTCGGGTCCGGCAAAGTGGTGCTCACCGGTGCAAAGAGTATCGACAGCTTAAGCAAAGGCTTAGAAATCCTTGGAAAGCTGCTGCGGGACCTGAATATTGACATCCCCAAGAAACTCACGTACAAAATCCAGAATATCGTCACCTCTGCAGACCTTGCCACGGCAATCAACTTAAACAAGATAGCCGTCGGTTTCAACCTGGACAGGATCGAGTACGAGCCTGAACAGTTTCCGGGACTGGTCTACCGGCTTGAAAACCCCAAGGTCGTTGTCCTTCTCTTTGGATCGGGGAAGCTGATTATCACCGGGGGCAAGGAACCGGACGACGCAAAGAAAGCAGTCATCAAGATCCTGTCCGATCTCCGCAGCCTCGGCCTGATGTGACCGGCAGCGGCACCTCTTTTTTATTCCCGATTACCACGATGACCCATTTTATATAACAGGTATATTTTTATTCGCGGAATCGATTTGATTAATATTTAAATTATTCTCTGGTTGATGAACAATAACATAATATTTATATGTTTTTTTCGATAACAATATTTACAAAAAGATATGTGTGGTGTAATGTATGAGACAGGAAAATGTGATGTTTTTCACGGAAAAGGAAGAAGAGTTTGCAAACCTCTTAATCGAGATCGGGATTAAGAGAAATGTGGCAAAAGTCCTCGTGTTCCTCGCAAACACACCGGAGGCAACATCCCGCGCAATCGAGCGTGGCACCGACCTCCGCCAGCCAGAAGTGAGCATCGCGATGCGCTACCTGATGGAGCACGCGTGGATCACCAGCCGCGAGAGCAAGGCAGAGAGCAAGGGACGCCCCGTCAAGATTTACGAGCTGGCAAAACCGATCACCGAAATCATGGACAGCATCGAGAAAGAGAAGAAAAAAGAGGCAAACCACCAGCTCCAGCTCATCCAGAAGTTACGGAACTATATCAGCTGATGACAAAACCCTGCACCTTTTTTTGCCCCCGGCAATTACGATTGTTTTCTTTGTAAACCCGGTGAACAGGCCACTCTCGATAATGCCCGGGATTCCATTAAGGGAAGATTCCAGTTCGTCGGGATGATCGATTTCCCCGAACGCACAGTCGATGACAAAATTGCCGTTATCCGTAATCACGGGGCCATCCTTTTTTGTGCCCTCACGCACACAAGGGACGCCGCCCAGTGCCTTCAGCTGCACCATGACCGGTGTCACCGCAAACGGGAGCACTTCGAGGGGGACGGGCACGTTCAGGCAGGATGCCAGTTTGGATTCGTCAACGACCACAACCAGCTGTTTTGCCGCAGCAGCGACGCACTTTTCCCGGGTCAGGGCAGCACCGCGCCCCTTGATCAGCCGGAATTCCGGATCGACCTGGTCGGCGCCATCAATAGCAAGGTCAAGGACGGGATAATCATCAAGGGTTGCGAGCGGGATGCAAAACCCGCGGGCACGGATCGCAGTCTGGATGGAGGTGGGAACGCCCCTGACTGTGAGGCCCGACGCGATCCGCTCATGCAGCCGCTCCATCGCAAAATAGACAGTCGATCCGGTCCCAAGCCCGATCACCATCCCGTCCCTGACACGATCTGCTGCTGTATACCCTGCCGCCCGTTTTCCCTCGTCCGCTGCCCGCTTTTCCATCAACTACAGAGATATCTGTGCAGGAATAATTAAGCATGGCGGAACGTGCAACCGGGGAGAAAAATGACCCGGTTCCATGATAAAAAGAAGGGACGATCAGGGGGGGCCAAACATCCTCCTGAATTCGTCGCAGGCGGCAAATGCCGTGCAGTCAAGGGTGATGGGTGTGACTGAGATGTTGCCCTTCCGGATCGCATGCACGTCCGTCCCCTCCTCTGCATCGTCGATGAGCGGGCCGTTGATCCAGTAATAGGGGCGCCCCCGGGGATCGAGCCGCTGTTCAACGCCGGTAGTAAAGAGTTTTCTCGCAAGGCGCGTGACCTCATACCCCCCGGTGATCTTTGAAGGGATGTTGACGTTGATCACGTCAGCGTCCGGGCAGAACCCCTGCGAAAGGACACGGGACACGATATCCCGTACGACCTTCTTTGCCGGTTCAAAACTCTGGCCATGGTGGCGGGGGTCATCAAATTTGTCCCCCTGGTCTTCGACTTGCAGCGAAAAGGCGATCCCCTTCGTGCCCTGGTTGGAGGCCTCGAGCGCCGCCCCGACTGTCCCCGAGGTCATGATCGATTCGAATGACAGGTTCTCGCCAATGTTCACGCCGCTCACGACAAGGTCCGGGCTGAGTTTGAGCGCGTACAGCCCGATGATCACGGCATCGGTGGGTTTTCCTGCGACCGCGTATGCCGGGACACCGTTCATTATGATCCGGTTCGCCCGTATCGGTTCAAAGATGGAGATCGACCTGCCGACCGCGCTCTGCTGGGTAGCCGGCGCAACGATGGTAACATCGGCGATTCCGGACAGCGCCTCAAATGCCGCCCATATCCCTACCGAGTTGATGCCGTCGTCATTCGTCAGCAGGATCGAATGCTTCATGCTCATCCTCTTTGCACTCACCTTACAAATACTTCACCGATCGGGAAGCGTAATCTCCCCGCATGACCAACAGATCCGTAATGAAGGCCCTGCTTGCCGAATACACGGTATCGCACGATCCTGCCCTTGCCGCGGAGGGAGCCGCAATGCTTGCGGTCCTTGAGCAGAGTTTTGCCCGCTGCGGGTACGGGATTGTCACGCCCGGACCCGGGGATTTCGGTACGGAGATCGGGCGCTTCGCACCCTCCTGCGATGTGGGGCTGGTCATTGCCCCGGACCATCTCCTGCCGCGCTTTACCATGATCCTCGA
>Ga0315285_10004833_pt1 | contig 13959 bp, 9 predicted proteins | sample YL17G09_36_MG_FD_203698 | JGI IMG/M metagenome (GOLD analysis project Ga0315285, IMG submission 203698) | Sediment microbial communities from Yellowstone Lake, YNP, Wyoming, USA - YL17G09_36 | ecosystem: Environmental > Aquatic > Freshwater > Lake > Sediment | place: USA: Wyoming | collected...
GACTGGCAGGCCGCGGATGAATCGTGGTTCCACACCCAGCGCGCTCCGGGTTCGGCCTTCAAATTCACGGTTCAGGCCGACTCGCATCTCGACGGAGGCGTCACGCCGGAACTGTACGCGAGAACGCTGCTCAACGCGCTTGCCGGCAAGCCCGACTTTCACATCGACCTCGGCGACACCTTCTTCCCCGACAAGCGACAGCCGAACTTCAAGGCATCCGCGCCGCAGTACCTCGCGCAACGCTACTATTTCGGACTTCTCTGCCATTCGGCGCCGCTGTTCTTCGTCGTGGGCAATCACGACGGCGAGGGAGGATCGCGCTACGATGGAAGCGGTGAAAATATGGCCGCCTGGTCGCTGGGCATGCGTAAGCGCTATCTTCCGAACCCGCATCCCGACGGCTTTTATACGGGCAACGGGACCAGGGATCCGGTCCTCGGCTTGCTTGAAAACTATTACACCTGGGAGTGGGGCAACGCCCTTTTCGTGGTGCTCGATCCCTATTGGCCCACCCGGAGCAGGAGGGGCGCGCGCGACGACAACTGGAACTGGACGTTGGGCGAAGAACAGTACCGCTGGTTGAAGAAGACCCTGGAACAGAGCCAAGCGAGATTCAAGTTCGTCTTCATCCACCATCCCCTGGGGGCCAAGGGGCAACCCGTCCGCGGGGGCATCGAGGCGGCCAGGTACTGCGAATGGGGCGGGAAGAACGAGGACGGTAGCGACGGCTTCAAACAACACCGGCCTGGATGGGAGATGCCCATCCACCAGCTACTGGTCAAGAACAGGGTCTCGATACTGTTCCACGGCCATGACCACTTTTTCGCCAAGGAAGAACTGGACGGTGTCATTTATCAGCTCGTCCCGCAACCCGGCAACGCCGCGCGGGGAGGGCCGCCGCGCAACGCGCAGGAGTACGGGTACGTGCACGGCGACATTTTGGGTGCACCGGGGTATATCGGCGTGAAGGTGTCCGACCGTCAGGCAACGATTGAATACATCCGTTCCTATCTGCCGAAGGACGAGAGGGAGGGCCGCAGGAACGGTGAGACAGCCTATTCGTACGGCATTGGGGCTTCCCGAGAACCCTGAGCGACACCGACACCCGCCCCGGCCTGCCGCCAGCTACTTCTTGCTGTCTGCCAGCCGGCGCTGGCGTGCTTTTTCCTGGAGCTCGCTTCTCAGCTCCATCCAAATCTTGCAGTAGCGCCATTCGGGGGGAGGATCCTCTTCCTGGACGTGATCGGGGAGCAGCACCAGGTCGCCGGTCGAGAGCAGAATCTCTTCCACCTTGGGATTCTGTTCCAGCTTGGCGCGCATGGCCTCCACGATCAGCCGATAATGCTCGCCCTTCTCCTTCGACCAGTATGTGATCCTCTTGCCCTCGAAGGTCACCCAATCGATCCCCATCTTCTTCATGTTCTCTTCGCCGAGGGTGCCCGCCGCTTTGGCTTCAAAGGCGGTCATCTGGGCGACCGCTTCCCGGGTGTGGGGCCAGGCGATCCCCGCGAATTTGGCGCGCGGGTCGTCGGGCCCCTCGGGATAGAGCATCATCTGCCAGAATCCCTCCACGCCGGGATAACGCTTCCCTCGAAGCGTGAACGGGGTCGCCGCGAAGTTGGACAGGATTCCCAGTTCGTGCCTTTTCGAAAGGATCACTTCTCCCGGTTTCGCCGCCTGCGGCAGCACTTCCCAACTTGCCTTTTGCGCCTCCGGAACCGGGGCCCACCAACGAGATGGATAACCGGCCCTGGATCCGCGCTGCGCGCCTTTACCGGACTCGCTGTCGCGCGCAGGTTTCGCAACGGTCTTGGGCTGCTTCGCGGCGCCTTGCTGCGCCCAGGCCAGCAACGCCAACAGGCAGATACGGAATGCGCAGCGTGGGTTGTGAGTCATACAAAGGCTCCGCTGTCTGTCAGCAGAAAAATATCATCGCTTCGGGCGGTCGTCTTTCAGGGCCTTCACGATGGTGCGCTTCAGTTCCAGCGGATCGAGCGAGCCCTGCACCTTGTACAGGTACTCGCCGCCGGGGCCGATCAGCACCGTATAGGGCAGCGCCGCGTTCCAGTCTTTGTCGAAGGCTTCCATCAGCTTGTACTTGTCGGTCTCCGCGAACATCAGGTTGCGGCTCGAGGCCTGCTGCTTGGTGAGAAACCCCAGGACTTCTTTCTTCTCGTCGGGGAAGTGCGCCGCCACCGTAACCATTTCGAAGGCGCGCTGGCGGTACATGCGGTTGATGGTCACCAACTCGGGGAACTCGGTGATGCATGGCCCGCACCAGGTGGCCCAGAAGTTGACCAGACGGAGCTTGTCGGCATCGTTCTTGCGCAGGGCTGCGAGCGCGGCGGCATCCGCCATTTCCACGGAGACCGGCTCCGCGGCGAGCTTCGCCATGTACTGCTTGACGCTCTCGGCTTTGCCGGCCCACTTGATCGAGCAGCCAAAGGCCTTGGTCTTTTCGACGGCGACGGGCTCCCCGGCAACCAAAGCCTCGAGCGCCTTCCGCAGGTCCTGGACCTTCACGTACTGCTCGCGCTCGCTGTCGTCGATCCGGCCGACGTAGCGGAGCTTGCGCTCGGCGTCAAAGGCAAATGCCTGCGGCGTTGCGGCCGGCCCATAGGCGCGGGACACGCCCGTCTTGTCGCCCTCGTAGAGGTAGGGGTAGTTGAACTTCTTGTGCGCGGCCCTGACCTTCATCTCCGCGAACGAGTCGCTCAGGTCCGTGTACCCCAATTCATTGAGCCGGACCGAATTCTCGTCGTTCGGGGAGATGGCCACGAAAGCCACGCCCTTGCCCTGGTAGTCGTTGACCAGCAGCTTCAGGCGCTCTTCGTAAGCCTGCGCCGTCGGGCAGTGGTTGCAGGTGAACACAACCACCAGAATTCTGGCCTTGGCGAAATCCTTCAAGGAGTACCAGCGGCCATCGACGCCCTCAAGCCGGAAGTCCGGCGCTTGGGCCCCAATCTCGAGTGTCTTGACCGCTTCTTCGGCGGCCAGCGCCAGGCAGGGCGCGAGCAGCAGGCTGACGAAAAGGGCAACGCTTCTCTTGGACATCGTCCACCTCGTTTGGAACCCATTATGAACCACGGATGAACACAGATAAACACGAACCAGCATAGCAGGAAGCAACAGAGCGGCGAGTGCAAGACGGAGGCAACAGGCCGGCTCACTGCGTACTGCACGCTGCCTGCTGCTTACTGCGCAGGCTCGAGGCGCACGAACGCGCCATTGTATGCCGGGCAACTCCCATCGCCCGCCGGGACCGCGGGGATCAGCAGGTTCAGCGAAGTGCCGTGGGCCCGCGACCCGCTCACGGGCATCAATGCCATGTCCTCGCGGATGCTGTCGTCCAGTTCCAGCCGCGCCAAGATTCTCCCGGTCGGGGAGATCACGTGCACCAGGGAGTTCTCTGGCAACTCCTCGATGGCCGCCGTGCGGGGGTGAAGGCGGACATCGTAGCAAGGCGGCTCGCCGGCGATCTCCTGCTGCGAATTCAGATGCCGCCTGCTCTTGCGGCAGACCAGCCGCAGCGGAAACCCGGCGCCCGGCTGCGGCAGGCGGGCCGGATCGGCGGCGAACGGCGCCGGGAAGCGGAACTTGCCGTCGGCGGTGGAAAACACGCGGTTGTGGAAGGGAACGCGAGGCAGCAGCGGGTTCTCGATGAAGCCGTCGCGGAAGAACTTGTCGCGCCGCCCGGCGTCCTGAAACAGCGGCGCCAGCAGGCGCTCGGTCCATTCCTGCTCGCTGCCCTGCATCTTCTCGCCGAAGCCCAGCCGCTCGGCCAGGGCCTGAAAGATTTCCAGGTCGGTGCGCGCCTCGCCGACGCGCTCGGCCACCGCCTGCTGCCAGGCGACGTAATTGTGTCCGTAGCTGGAGACCGGCCCGCTCTCTTCCAGAAACGAAACGTGCGGCAGCACCAGGTCGGCCGCCAGCACCGTGTCGGTCCAATGGAAATCGACGGCCACCACGAAAGGCAGCGATCCCAGGCACTCGGCCACGGCGTTGGAGTCCGGCAGCGAGCGGACGGGATTGATGCCGTTGATCCAGGCCATGCGGATGGGGGGATCGAGGGCCGGCAGGTGGCGCCAGAAATCGCCCTCGGGCACCACGCGGTTTCGCGCCGCCGGATGGGGCGTGATCCAGCTCATATCGAAGCGCTGGCGGTGGCGCGGATAGAAACTCAGGCCGCCGCCGGGCACGCCGACGTTGCCGGCGGCGGCCACCAGCGCGCCAATCGCCGCCACCGTCTCCACGCCCAGCAGGTGGTGCTGGAGGCCGCTGCCGATCCAGATGGCGGCGGGGCGCTGCTGGTGATACAGCTCGAGCAGGTGCGTGAAGTCGCCGTGGCCGATGCCGGAAGGCGCCAGCCACTCCGCCGCGCTGCGCTGCCGCACGAAGGCCGCAAACTCCTCCCAGCCCGCCGTGCAGCCGGACAGGAACGGGCCGTCACACCATTCCCGCTCGATAAACTCGCGCAGCAGCGCCAGCGCCAGAAAGACGTCATGGCCGGGAACCGGCTGTAGCTGCCGGTCGAACAGCCGGGAGCGGTCCAGCCGCCGGGGATTGATGCTGACCAGCGCCGCCCCGCGCCGCCTGGCCTCGCGCAGGAAGGGCAGCAGGTGGCTGTTGGAGGTGAACGGATCGCGCCCCCACAACACCACCAGCTTGCTGTTCAGGATGTCCTCGGGGGAGTGCGCCGCCTGCTCGCCGAAGCTGTGTTCCATGGCGGCCGTCCCAGCGCCGAAGCAAATGTCACCCGACGGCTCTGTGACGCCGCCCAGCAGATTGAAGAAGCGCAACGAAAGCTTCTTCAGCAGCCCCATCGATCCCGACCCCTGAAAATGCAGAATGGCGCGCGAGCCATGCCGGTCCACGGTGTCGCGGATGGTCCGGGCGGCCAGTTCCAGCGCCTCTTCCCATGTGATCCGCTCAAAGGCCTCGGAGCAGTGGCGCTCGTCGCCCGCGCGCCGCCGCATGGGGTACAGAATCCGCCCCGGGCTGTACGCCCGCTGCGGGTAGCGCGTGGTCTTGTCGCAGAGAAAACCGCGGGTGATGGGGTGCGCCGGGTTGCCGCTGAGCGCGGTGACGCGCCCGTCCTCCACGGTTGCTATCACTGAGCAACCATCCCAACAGTCCAGTGGGCAGGCCGTAATCATCTGTTCCCGCATCGCTGGCCTATTATCGCAGAGACGGCCCGGAAGCGGACAGAAACGTAAGCAATCGAATTCCCGTGCCTTCCGGAGTGGAAAGTAGATTCCACCGGCTCACCACCGTCGCATAACCCCTTGAATCTCCAGGGGCAGCACTGGCAACGTAATTGCGTGGAACCGAGCGGGCGTGTCGCGACTCTGATTGGGTAGGACAGGAGAGAGCAACGAATGGCTTCCGCACTAGAGATTGCCGAATTCACTGAGGCTTCTGCTTCCCTGGGCGTGGCCGGCGTGCAAGAGCCGCAGGTGATCCAGTACGAGGGCTCCGTGTGGAGCTGCCGGGAGAAGCGGGAGATTCGTGCGCGCCTCTACTACAGCCTGACCAACGAAAACGGCCGCAACACCTGCCGCCTGCTGTTCATCGAACCGCTGCTTTAGTTCCGATCACCGGCTGCCCTGAAAAAGATCTTTCGGCAACCACCGCACCAACGCTCTTTCCTGGTTTCCGGGCGCCGCCCTGCGGCAGTGTCGGAACTGCTTGGTCGGCCAGCACGCCTTTCTTCCCCAATGCCTGGCTGCATCCGCGTTGATCCCAGATTTCCATTTTGAGCACTTACTGAGAACCTCGTGGAGTCCTCCGACGTTTTCATTCATGCGGGTTCGAACGCGATGAACAGGTTCCGGAGGACGATACCCAATGGGTGAGAACCAGAACCAGTCCTTTCAGCTCTCCTTCAACGCCTCGCTGAAGGTCGATTTCCAAGTCTCGCGGGTCACCTCCGATGGTGGCCTGATTCTTGTGCGCGACTTGGACGAACGTCTGGGCTTCGGTGACCTCATCGCGCAACACCTGACAGACTGACGGCGCGGGAAGAACACGCAACTTCCGCTGGCGGACCTCTTGCGCCAGTCCGTCTACAGCCGGATGGCGGGCTATGAGGATGTCAACGACGCCGAGCGGCTTTCCCAAGCCCCGACGTTCCGATTGATCGGATCGGAGAAGATCTGGGATCGTGGGGCAGCCTTGACCTCACGACCACAATCGTTCGAGACAGAACTGCTAACCCGAGAAGAAAATCTCGCCGTTCTCGCTGCGAGGCTTCGGCCCGGGAACGTCCCCAGTGCCGACGATTGGGAAGAACTGTTACTGCCTGAAATCGAGCGACAGCAGAAGCAAGGCAAAGAGGTAGTGTTCCGGGCGGATGCCGCTTTCGCCAAGCCGGAGATCTACGAGGCGCTGGAAGAGCGGGGTGTGAAGTACGCCATCGGCATCCCGGCTAACGACAGTCTGGAACGGGACATCGCAGAGTTGCTGACCCGTGCGGTAGGACGCCCAAACCACAAGCCGGTCGTCTGGTACAGAAGCTTCCTCTACCAAGCGGCAGTTGCAGGACGGCCCGGCGGGTGGTAGTCCCGCAAGGCGGGATGGAGTTCCATCTTGGGGAGTTTTCCCCTCGCGTGGGGTTCATCGTCACGAACCTAAAGACGGACAGCCGGGCGGTAGTGCGCTTCTACAACAAGCGGGGCACGGCGGAGCAATGGATCAAAGAAGGCAAACAAGCGGTGAAGATGACGCGCCTGAGTTGCCATCGGTTCCGGTCCAACGAGGTGCGCCCGTGGCTGAGCGTGATCGGCTATAACCTGGGGAATTTGTGGCGGCGCTTGGTGCTGCCGAAGAGGATCGAGAGGTGCTCGCTGACGAGTTTGCAGCAGCGGTTGGTGAAGACCGGGGTCGGCTGGTCAAGCACGCTCGCTTTTGAAAGCATGGTGCGGCGGATTGAGGCTCTGCCGGTGCCAGCCGGATAGGGCGCGGCGGCGAAGGGGAGCCAAACCGGGCGACGGCGGGAGGGGACGGAGAGGTGTCTGAGAAATCGCTTGAAAATGAGGTAATTTCTGGTTTTCCCGTACCCGGAAGCGGCAGGGCTGGCCCCTTCGTGGTCCGCCGGAGTCGCTCGGGATGGAAAGGATGAAAAAACGGCCCCAACGGAGGCGATTGGGAATATAGTGGCCGGCAACCGGGAAGGCAAAATGGAAATCCCGGTTGATGGAGGTTGCATGATGAAACGCCGGGAATTTATCAAAACGGCCGGTTGGATCGCCGCTGGCAATGCGGTTGCGCGGAATCTTTTACTGGGGGCGCAAGCTCCCTCCGGCACTCCGCAACCTGGAAGGAAACCCAACATCGTCTTCGTCCTCGCGGATGACCTCGGCATCGGAAACGTAAGCTGCTACGGCGCGGACAGTTTCAAGACACCGAACATCGATCGGCTCGCTCGCGGCGGCATGCGTTTCACGCATGGCTATACACCGCCGCTGTGCGGACCGTCCCGGGCGGTCATCATGACGGGACGCTACGCCTTCCGCACCGGTGCGACGAACCAGGACAGCACGGGGCTCATGAAGCCCTCCGTCGAAACCTTCATGCCCAAGATTCTGAAGCCGGCGGGCTACGTCACTGCTTCGGTTGGCAAATGGGGCCAACTTCCACTCGGACCGGCCGAATTCGGATTCGACGAGTATCTGAAGTTCACCGGCAGCGGCGTCTACTGGAACACGCAGGACAAGGGCAAGAACTACACCGTAAACGGCAGGGTTTTGAGCCTGCGCGACAGGGAATACCTGCCCGATGTGATGCACAAGTTCCTGGTCGATTTCATGACCAGGAACCGCGAGAAGCCGTTCTACGCCTACTACTCGCTCTCTCACGTGCATGCCGAAATCCTGCCGACGCCGGACAGCGCGAAGGACAGCAAGGACCTTTACAGCGACAACATCAGTTACATGGACAAACTGGTCGGCAAGCTGGTAGCCGATCTCGAGCGCCTGAAGCTGCGTGACAACACCATGATCGTTTTCGTTGGCGACAACGGCACGGGTGGAGCATACGCGGACGAGTCCAGGATCGGGGGGCGGCGCCTGTCCGGCGAAAAAGGCTCGATGCTGGAAGGCGGCGCGCTTGTTCCCCTGATTGTCAATTGGCCAGGCAAGACACCAACGGGGAAAGTCTCCGCCGACATGATCGATTCCAGCGATTTTTTTCTGACGCTGGCGGAGGTGGCGGGCGCGAAACTGCCCGAGAAGACCATCCTCGACGGTCGCAGCTTTGCCCCGCAGTTGCACGGCCAGAAGGGCCAGCCGCGCGACTGGATCTTCATTCAACTTGCCGGGATGTGGTACGCCAGGGAAACCGGGTGGAAGCTGAACCAGGCGGGGGAGCTTTTCGATATGAGCCATGCGCCGTTCGAAGAGCCGAAGGTGGCCGCGGATACGAAAGACCCGGTGGCGATAGCGGCGCGCAAACGGCTGCAGGCTGCTCTCGATAAGCTGAATCCCGCCGGCGGCATCCTGGACGATGGAGACGGCACCGGCCGCCATGCGAACCGGGAGACGAACAGAAAAAAGAAGAAGAAAAACAACCAAAGCCCATGAGAACAATCAACAACATGCCGAATGTGCAGGCCAAATATGCTGACACGGGACTTACGCGGCGGCGCTGCCTCCAAATGGGGTTGATGGCGTTTGGCGGACTCGCTCTCCGCGCCCCTGGCGCCGCTCCGCAAAGACCCAACATTCTCTTCATCGCCGTGGACGACTTGCGGCCCGAGCTCGGCTGCTATGGACGCGACTACATCAAGAGTCCTAACATCGACCGCATTGCCAGGCAGGGCATGACCTTCAATCGCGCCTACTGCCAGCAGGCGGTTTGTTCGCCTTCCCGGTCGAGCTTGCTCACCGGCACACGGCCGGACACAACAAAGGTGTGGGACCTGGTCACCCACTTCCGTGACGCGTTGCCCGATGTGGTGACCCTGCCGCAACTCTTCAAGCAAGGTGGCTACTTCGTGCAGGGCATGGGGAAGATCTATCACCCGGGCTTCGACGATCCCCGGTCGTGGTCGGTGCCGTGGCAAACGCCCCAGGCCCCGACCTACGCGCTCCTCAAAACCCCCGAAGTAAAGGACGAGGACAAACCCAAGAAAAAGGGTGGGCCGCCATTTGAATCGGCCGACGTCGCGGATAACTTCTATAAAGACGGCATGGTGGCCGATCTGGCGGTCAACACCTTGCGCGACCTCGGCAAGAAGCCCGACCCGTTCTTCTTCGCCGTCGGTTTCGCCAAGCCGCACCTGCCGTTCGTCTCTCCGAAGAAATACTGGGATCTCTACGATCCGGCGCAGATCAAGCTGGCGCCCAATCCGTTTCGCCCCAAGGACGCACCCGAATACGCGCTCACCAATAGCGGCGAATTGCGCAACTATGTTGGGATGCCCGCGGAAGGCCCCATCCCCGACAATCTGGCGCGGCAACTCAAACACGGCTATTACGCCGCGGTCAGCTATACCGATACGCAAATCGGAAAGATGCTCGACGAACTCGACCGGCTTGGCCTGCGGAAAAACACGATCATCGTCCTGTGGGGCGACCACGGCTGGAAACTCGGCGAGCACGGAGAGTGGTGCAAACACAGCAACGTGGAGAACGACACCAACGCCCCGCTCATCGTCTCCGTTCCGGGCATGAAAAATGCCGGCAGACACACTGACGCTCTGGTGGAGTTCGTGGACATCTATCCCACTCTGAGCGAACTCGCCGGGCTGCCGCTGCCGGGTCATTTGGAGGGCACCAGCTTCAAGCCGCTGCTCGACGATCCGAAACGTTCTTGGAAACCGGCGGCGTTCAGCCAGTATCCGCGCGGCCAGCGCTTGATGGGCTATTCCATGCGCACCGATCGTTATCGCTTCACCGTTTGGCTTGGCCGCCAGGACCACTCCCAGGTGGACGCGATTGAACTCTACGATCACCAGGCCGATCCGCAGGAGAACACGAACATCGCCAAACTGCCGGCGAACGCGGAACTCGTCAATCGCCTGATGGAACAATGGCGTCAAGGCTGGCAGGGCGCGAAGCCACCCGCCGCCCGCTGACCGTCCCTCGGGCACAGCCGTTGAGCGACATAGATCTCGAGCGCAAATTCGCCCCCATGTTGGGGGCGCCATATTCTTCCAAGAGGTAGATGCGATGAAAACAAACCGTTGGATTCTTTCTACAATCCTGATATTGTCCGCCGCCGCAGCCGCGTTTGGACAAACTGCGCAAATAACGGGTCTGATTACAGACTCCAGTAAAGCCGCGATGGCGGGCGTGAAAGTCACCGTCACCAACGCGCAAACCGGCGTCAGCCGCGCAACGGCTTCGAACGTACAAGGAAACTACACTGTTCCTTTGTTGCCGCCGGGAAAGTACCAGGTTCTGGTGCAGGCCGACGGCTTCCGGCCGATCAGCCGCGAAGGCATCACGCTGGAGGTGGACCAGGTGGCGCGCCTCGATTTTACCATGGAGGTTGGCGCGGTGACGGAGTCCATCAATGTCACGGAGCAGGCGCCACTGCTGCAGACAAGCTCGGGATCGCTGGGCCAGGTGATCGAATCCAAGCAGTTCACCGACATGCCGCTGAATGACCGCGGGGCGCTGGGTCTGCTCTCGGCCAGTGACGGCATCGCGCCGAGCCGAACTCAGGATCCTAACAGCTTCAACAATTCGAATGCCTTCAGTGCGGGCGGGTCGCGTCCTGGTCAAAACGAGATTCTGCTCGACGGTGCGCCCAACACGCTGCCGGGCGTGTGGCCGGGGCGCGGCATTCTCGGAACACCGATCCAGGTAGACGCCGTGCAGGAGTTCAAAGTGCAGACCAGCGGCTTCTCGGCGGAATATGGGAGAACCAGCGGCGGACTCGTTAACATGGTGACCCGCTCCGGCGGCAATGCCTGGCACGGAAGCGCCTCCGAATATCTGCGCAACTCGGCGATGGATGCCAACGATTTCTTCAACAACCTCAATGGCATCCCGCTGACCAGCTTCAAACGGAATCAATTTGGCGGAACGTTCAGCGGACCGCTCTCGATCCCGAAAGTGTATTCCGGCAAGAACAGAACGTTCTTCTTTGCAAACTACCAGGGCACTCGAGCCAGCGTGGCGCAGAGCAGAATCACCACTGTGCCGTCGGCTGCCATGCACGCCGGAGACTTTTCGCAGTTGCTTACCTTGCAGGGCCAGCCCGTCACCATCTATGACCCGCTGACCACCACCACCGTTGGCGGCAATCCCACCCGCCAACCCTTTGCCGGCAACCGGATTTCCAGCGCGAGGATTGATCCGGTGGCGAAGAGTCTCGCCGGGTATTTCCCGCTTCCGAACACGAGCGGACCGGTCAACAACCTCGCTCAGGCTACGGCCAGCCGGCAAGCCGCGGATATTTACGGGGTCCGTGGGGATCACGCGATATCGAGCCGCCAGAACCTGTTTGTCCGCTTCACGCAGAACCGCGACATCGGTCTGGACCCGAAATGGCTCGACACCGCCGCACAGGGCTCCACCGGACTGAATCAGAAAGTCAATTCGATTGCGGCCGACTATACCTATACGCTGAACGCCACCTCGGTGCTGAACCTGCACTACGGCTTCACCAACCGGAGGCATGACAGCCCGGATCCCGCTCTTGGGATGGACTTGACCACGCTCGGATTTCCGAAGTACGTGAATTCCGAGGCGAAGGTGCGCGTGTTTCCGTCCGTTTCGACGAGCGGCTACATGGGCATGGGAAACGCTCAGGGGGTGAACGCGTTCTTTTACCGGACCCAGTCCTTTCAGGCCAGCGTCATCAAGATCAAGGGGGCGCATACCCTGAAAGCCGGCGCCGACATGCGGGTCAACACCGTCAATCAGGAACGCGGCATCGACCCCAGCGGTACCTACAGTTTCAGCCGTGCTTTTACGCAGGGACCGAATGCGAACAGGGGTGGTGCGACCGTCGGCGACGCGTTTGCTTCGCTGCTGTTGGGCACTCCCGCAAGCGGCCAGTTGGGAGCCGCGGTCAACGCCATCTCCTACAACCCGTACTACGCTTTTTATCTGCAGGACGACTGGAAGGTAAGTTCCAAGCTCACGCTCAACCTCGGCTTGCGCTACGACCTGGAATTGCCGCGCTACGAAGAAAACAATCAACTCGACTGGTTCGATTACAATGTGCCTTCGCCGCTGAACGGGAAGGTTGCGGGGTTAGGTCAGTTGCGAGGCGGCTTGCGATTTGCCGGAGTGGATGGCAACCCGCGACGGCACTTCAACACTGACGCCGTCAATTTCGCCCCGCGCTTTGGTTTCGCGTATCAGGTGAATTCCAAGACCGTGGTTCGCGGTGGCGGGGGTGTGTTCTTCGCGCCTGGCAGCATCGGTGCGGGAGGCTGGAATATCGCTTCCCAGGCGTTTGCGCCTTCCACCTCTTTTGTCGGCTCACTCGATGGTCTGACGCCGATTCAAACGCTTTCCAACCCGTTCCCGAACGGCTTCTCCGCCACCGAGGGCAGCAGCCAGGGGCTCATGTCGCAGGTGGGCCAGGTGATCGCCCGAATCTATGACCGTGACGCGCCGCTTGCCTACCACGTCCAGTGGAGCTTCAGCGTGCAACGGCAGGTCGGGGGATTCGCTCTTCAGGCGGCCTACTCGGCCAACCATGGCGTTCACCTCGCCGATGGCGCCGGCTTCAACATCAATCAACTCCGGCCGGAGACGCTCTCGCTGGGCTCCGCGCTTCAGCAGTTGGTGCCGAATCCCTTTTTCGGGATCATCACCGCTCCGGGGCAACTGCGTGCGGCCACGGTCACGCGCGGACAATTGCTGCGACCCTATCCGCAGTTCGACAACCTGACCGTGTTCAATCCGGCGGGCGGATCCTCGATCTACCATGGGGTGTCGCTGAAGGCGGAGCGTAGATTTGCGAACGGTGTGGGCGTGCTCGCTTCGTGGACTGTGTCCAAGAATATCAGCGATTGTTCAGCCACGCTGGGGCAGACGGTGGCGCACCAGGATGCCTATAACCGGCGTGCGAGCCGCTCTCTGGTGGAAGCGGACATCCCCCAGCGTTTTGTTTCGAGCCTCAGCTACGAGCTTCCGATCGGCAAAGGGAAACGCATCGGGGCCAATTGGAATCGTGCGGGCCATCTGCTCCTCGGCGGCTGGCAGGTGAACACCATGATCCTCGTGCAGTCCGGCTTTCCCCTGGCTCTCACCAACAGTCCGAATACGGCGAACGCTCTCGGCGGCACGCAGCGGCCCAACAGCCGGGGTTTCAATGCCAGTCTGACGGGCCGCGTCCAGGATCGCTTGAACGCCTTTGTCGATGCCAAGGCGTTCTCGGCGCCGGATCCATTCACTTACGGAAATGTTGGGCGCACGTTGCCGGATGTCCGAGGCCCGCGCCTCAGTAATATGAACTTGTCGCTCCTCAAAACACTCGCCCTAACCGAAAAACTCAAGCTGCAGTTCCGCGCGGAGGCGTTCAACTTCACCAATTCGCCGATGTTCGGGATGCCCAACCAGTCTTTCGGGTCTGCGGCATTCGGGACGATCACGTCCACGCAGAACACCCCGCGCCAACTGCAACTCGCGCTGCGGCTGTTTTTTTAAGAAGGAGCGTATTTTGCTAACACGCCTTTATCCCTGTTTATCCGTGGTGAATCATCCGGGTTACGTCTTGCATCTACGTCGCGCACCCCGGACGGTTCCGGCGCCTTGACAGGCAGGGTGGCGGAGTATAGCATTCCGGCCGAAGGCCATCCCAAGCGGCCTGCGGCTTATTTTTCTCAGCGAAATGGGCCTAATCGGAGGTGGGCGATGCGAACTGATGCGAAAGCAGCAATGGTACTGAGTCTCATGGCGTTGTTGGCGGCCGGCAGGTGTGCGGCGCAGGAGACGCGGGGCGCGATTCACGGACGAGTGCTGGATCCCTCACAGGCTGCAGTGCCTGGCGCGACGG
>Ga0315285_10004837_pt1 | contig 13951 bp, 13 predicted proteins | sample YL17G09_36_MG_FD_203698 | JGI IMG/M metagenome (GOLD analysis project Ga0315285, IMG submission 203698) | Sediment microbial communities from Yellowstone Lake, YNP, Wyoming, USA - YL17G09_36 | ecosystem: Environmental > Aquatic > Freshwater > Lake > Sediment | place: USA: Wyoming | collected...
TGCTCTGGACGAAGAAGAACCTAGATCAGAAAAGCAGGTATTTTCTGGAGGCCCTAAAACTTGTCTATAAAAATGAAGATTTGATTCTTGTACATGGAACTCTTGAGAATCCGCAGGATTTTAATTATATGACAGATAGTTATGCTGCAGAGGAGACATTCAGATTAATGGAAATTCCCATCTGTTTTGTCGGCCATTCGCATGTCGCCGGCGTATTCATTCTGGATAAAGATAACCAGATGCATTACAGAGAGGACGGTCTTGATCGGATAAAAATAGAAGAGGGAAATAAGTACATTGTCAATGCGGGAAGCGTAGGGCAACCGCGCGATGATAACCCAAAAGCCGCATATTGCGTTTTTGATACAGAAAGAAAAAAAGTTCAGATTAAAAGAGTAGATTATGATATTGAAACCGCGAGGGACAAGATAATTGAAGCGGGTCTTCCAGTTTTTTTAGGGGATAGGCTGCTAGTAGGTAGATAGGAATGAGTGCTGATATAAAGAAAAAAATTGAGGATTTAAGAAATAAAATACGCCACCATGATTATCTCTATTACGTCTTAAGCCAGCCGGAGATTTCCGATAAAGAATACGATGATCTTATGCAGCAGCTTAAAGAGCTGGAAGAGAAATATCCGCAGTACAAAAGCTCCGATTCCCCCACAGTTCGCGTCAGCGGCGGGATCCTGGAGGGCTTTAAAACCGTAAAACACAAGCAGAAGATGCTTTCCCTGAATAACACCTATTCCTTTGAGGAGCTCCGAGACTGGAATGAGCGCCTGCATAAAGGGCTGGGCAGGACAGAGAAGGTTGAATATGTAGCAGAGCTAAAGATTGACGGATTAAGCGCCAATATAACTTACGAGAAAGGCAAGCTAAGTATCGGGGCAACCAGGGGTGATGGCGAAACAGGGGAGGATGTGACCGCAAATATCAAGACTATCCGCGCAATACCTTTACTCCTTTTAGGAGCCGATACGCCTGACTTGATTGAGATACGTGGTGAAGTCTATATGGACAGAAAGGATTTAGAGGCCCTAAACAAAGAAAGGAAAAAGGAGGGGGAGGTTTTGTTTGCCAATCCCCGTAACGCCGCAAGCGGGTCCTTGAAGCTTTTAGATACGAATATGGTTGCTAAAAGAAGGCTTAATTTCTTCGCCCATTCTTTAGGCGAATATAAAGGAATAGAGATAAAAACCCAGTGGGAATTCTTCAAGAAGCTAAAAGAGTGGGGCGTGCGTACAAATGAGCATTCGAAGCTCTTTAAGGATCTTGATGAAGTCATTGTTTATTGCAAGGCCTGGCAGGAGAAAAGAGAGAAATTAAGCTATGATATAGACGGGATAGTGGTGAAGGTTAATGATCTCACGCAGCAGCATAAGCTCGGGTTCACCCTGAAAAGCCCGCGCTGGGCTGTGGCGTATAAGTTTCCCGCGCACCAGGTAACCACAGAGCTTTTAAAGATAATTGTAAATGTGGGCAGGACAGGGGTGATTACTCCGGTAGCAGAACTGAAACCCGTTGAATGCGCAGGCGTAATCATCAAACACGCAACACTGCATAACTTTGATGAGATCAGGCGCCTCAATGTCAGGGAAGGGGACAGGGTATTGATTGAAAGAGCCGGAGAAGTGATCCCTAAGATAGTCAAAGTTGTAGAAAGCAGGGGCAGGAAGCCATTTAAGATCCCGGAAAACTGTCTTGCCTGCGGCGGCAAGGTGGTGAAGGAAAAAGAGGAAGATGTTGCTTACCGCTGCATAAATTCCTCATGTCCTGCGCAGCTTGAGCGGGGCTTAGAGCATTTTGCCTCTCGCGCCGCAATGGATATCGAAGGCATGGGGGAATCAGCGATAACTCAGCTGGTGCAATTAAAATTAGTGCATAATTTTGCCGATATTTATAAACTTGGGCGGGAGGATTTATTTAAATTAGAGTTATTTAAGGACAAGAAGGTTGATAATCTGCTTTCCGCGATACAGAAGAGCAAGAGCCAGCTTCTCTCCCGTCTAATCTATGCTTTGGGGATTCGACATGTGGGTGAGAAGGCAGCGTTTGTTTTGGCCAAGCACTTTAAGACGATGGATAATTTGGCGCAAGCTAAATTGGAGGATTTGGATAAGATATATGAGGTCGGTTCTGTGATGGCAGAGTCAATTGTGAATTATTTTAGCCTTCCTGCGACTAAAAAATTAATTAAGGATTTGCGCAAAGCCGGATTAAATTTTAAAGAAACTATCACTGAAATAAAAGCTTCCAGATTAACCGGGAAAACCGTGGTTTTCACAGGAGAACTAAAGGATTACAGCCGCACCATGGCGGAAGAGCTGGTCCGGGAGCGCGGAGGCAATCCATCTTCGAGCGTCAGCAAAGATACAGACTTTGTGGTGGCGGGCGAGAATCCCGGGTCAAAATTTGATATGGCTAAGAAGCTGGGGGTAAAAATTATTGACGAGAAAGAATTCTCCCGCCTGATAAGTTCTTAGTAAGGAGCGGGATTTCGCCTTGAGAATAAATTTATAGGCTCAAAAGGAGATGCTAAAATGAAACTCAAAACTCAAAACTCAAAACTCAAAACTTTTGTCCCAATCATAATCTTTATTTTGCTAATTGACCTCCTGGGCTGCGAAGCCTTCGTGCGTAAGTTCACGCGCAAGAAGAAAAAGGAAGATATGGCCGCAGAAGAATTAGTATTGGCGCCAGAAGAATACAAGGACACAATGACCAAGGAGGAAAGGTACCGTCAGTATTTCCTGTTCTGGAAATCCTGGCAGGATGAATTGATAGAATCCCTGTTGCAGAAAAAGAGCAATAAAAAACAGGTAAGTTGCGCGCAGGAGGCGATAAAAAACCTTGAGAATTTGCGTCAGATGTTAAACACGCAAATGCAGAAGAAACTAGATGTTTATATCAACAAGATGAAAACCCTCAAAGATTCAATCGCTGGCGATACTTACGGGGCCAACAGCAGCACTTTTATGGAAAAGGCAGACCAGATAAAAATGAACATCTTAAGGGATTTTTCCTTCAAAAAAATTGAGAGCTCTTTGATATGATCTTAGAGACTGTTCTTGTGGGGCCGATGGAGGTCAACTGTTATATTCTGGCAGCCAGCAAGAATCAAGAGGCGATAATCATAGATCCGGGCGCCGAGGTGCGTAAGATAAGGCAAGTTCTGGAAAAATACGGGCTCAAGGCCTCTTTAGTCATCAATACTCACGGTCACTTCGACCATATCGGATGCGACGATAAATTTGGCGTTCCGGTTTATATCCATAGCCAGGACTTCGCTTTTTTAAAAGACCCTCAGCTTAATCTCTCCGGCGTTTTTGCTTTAGGGTATGAAGTGAAATCTGAAATAAGGCCCCTGGAAGACAATCAGATTATCGGGACAGACGACATAGAGTTAAGAGTCCTGCATATTCCTGGGCATACTCCGGGAGGAATTGCACTGCAATTGATTAGGCCGCAGGAAAAAATTGTCTTCACCGGAGACACCTTATTTTGCCAGGGAATCGGCAGGTCTGATTTTTCTTACGGCAATGAATCATTGCTGGTTAAATCAATCAAGGAAAGATTGTTTTCATTGCCCGATGATACAGTTATTTATCCTGGCCACGGCCCAGCTACCACCATCGCGGCTGAGAAAAGAGATAACCCATATTTAGCATAAAATATGAAAGAGCTAATTGATGTCTTCCTTAACTATTTATCTGTTGAGCGCGGACTCTCCAATAATACGCTGATCTCGTACCGTAAAGACTTAGATATCTATACGGAATTTCTGGCCAGCCGCTCGGTCAATGCCTTATCCAAGATAAGCAAAAATGACATCACAAATTTTATGCTTGATCAAAAGGATAAAGGCCTCTCGGCAAACTCCATCTCCCGGCGCCTTGCTGCTATCAGGATGTTTCACAGATTTCTGGCGCGCGAGCGCCTTTCAAAGAGCGACCCCAGCAATCTGATAGACTCGCCGAAATTATGGAAAAAGATCCCGGAAACTCTTTCTTTAAATGAGGTAGAGGCATTGATTGCCCAGCCGGACTCAAGGAACAGACAAGGAATAAGGGATAAGGCGATACTGGAGGTTCTCTATGCTACAGGCATGCGTGTTTCTGAAGCGGTGAATCTAAAATTGGACAATGTAAATTTAGATATCGGGTTTTTGCGCTGCATCGGAAAGGGCGATAAGGAGCGGGTTATACCTCTTGGGAAAAAAGCAATCGCCGGCATTAAGAGGTATCTGGAGCTAAGCCGGCCGCATCTATTAAAGAAGAAACAATCTGAATTCTTATTCGTCAGCCGCCTCGGTAAAAAAATATCGCGTCAGTCTTTCTGGAAAATCATTAAAAGATATGCTAAACTTGCAAAGATAAAGAAGCCGATGAAGCCGCATATCTTGCGGCACTCCTTTGCAACGCATTTATTGGAAAGGGGTGCTGACTTGCGTTCGGTCCAGGAGATGCTGGGGCATTCCAATATTTCTACGACTCAGATCTATACGCATGTCACCAAGGACCGCCTTAAAACAATACATAGACAGTTTCACCCGAGGCCGTAGGTTCAGTAGGTAGGGGTTAGGGCAATGGAAAAATTTTTAAAAAGATTACCTGAAGAAGTTCAGCATTTAATAAATTTGGCCAGTCAGATAGCGCAGGCCAATGGAATGCATGCGTATCTTGTGGGTGGCTTTGTGCGAGATTTGATCTTGGGGGTTAAGAATTTAGATTTAGATATTGTGATTGAGGGAGAGGGCATAAAATTTGCTGAGGATTTAGCCAGCCGCCTCAAGGCAAATCTTATCCGGCATAAAAGATTCGGCACGGCTACAGTGACGCTGGGGCGCCACTTAAAGATTGACGTGGCTACAGCCAGAGAAGAGACGTATCCAGTGCCGGGGAGCCTGCCGTTGGTAATTAGGGGCACAGTAAAAGACGATCTGAAAAGGCGTGATTTCTCCATTAATGCCATGGCGATAAGCATAAATAAGGAAAATTACGGACAGCTGATAGATTTTTCTCACGGCCGGGAAGACCTGCGCAATAAAAGGGTGCGCATTCTGCATGATTTAAGTTTTATTGATGATCCTACCCGTATATTGCGGGCTATACGCTTTGAACAAAGGTTTAATTTCAGGATCGAGCCAAAGACATTAAAACTATTAAAAGAGGCTGTGCGGCTCAAGATGCTCGAGAAGGTTCAGCCGCAGAGATTACGGGATGAACTAATCTTGATCTTAAAGGAGGAATCTGCGATAAAAGAGATTATGCGGCTTCATGAACTTGTCGGCCTGAATTTTATCAACCCGAAGCTTAAATTAACAAAAGGGAATCTTGCGCTCTTAGAAGGCGCCAGAGGAGAAATCAGCTGGTTTAAGAAAGTCTATCCTGAGCGTAGACACCTGGACGACTGGCTCATTTATCTTATGGCGCTTATTGATCCGTTGGATTTAGCGGATCTAAAAGAAATATTTAAGGCCTTTGTCTTCCGCCGTGGGGAAGAAAAAAGGATACTCACTTACAAAAAAATAAACGACAAATTTATACGCGAACTCTCCCGGAAGAATATCAAGCCGTCAAGAATTTTTGCGCTTCTTGATCCGTTAAGCTATGAAGTGATCCTTTTAGTCAAAGCAAAATATAAGAACAGGAATTTAAATAAGCATATTGAGGATTTCCTGGAGATTTATAATTTTATCAGGATTCAAGTTACGGGGCATGATTTATACAGACTAGGCTTGGAACCCGGGCCTTATTACCAGAAGATATTTGCCAAGGTTCTAAGAGCAAAGCTGGACGGCAAAGTCTCTACTAGAGACGATGAGTTAGCACTGATCAATAAGCTAAGCGGCATTAAATGACCATAGGAATACTTAAGCTTGAGATCTTTATACACGAGAGCAATTCGCTTAAAGAAAAGAGGATGGTGCTGCATAGCTTAAAGCAGAAGCTGCGCAATAATTTTAATGTGGCAGTGACGCAGATCGATGACGAGGACAAATGGCAGAAGGCAACGCTTGCCGTGGCAGGCGTGGAAAGAGACACAAAAATCATGAACAGCCTGCTTTCCAAAATTATTGATTTTGTGGAAGCTTTCGGAAATATTAATTTAATTAACCATGAAATGGAGCTGATTTAAAATGTCAAGACAGGAAAGAGTGGCCGAGGCAATAAGAAAAGAAGTAAGCACCATCCTGCACGATGAGTTAAAGGATCCGCGCTTAGGGTTTGTCACTATCACCAGGGTTGAGTTGACGTCCGACTTACGCAGTTGTAAGGTTTTCTTTAGCGTTTTAGGCAAGGATGAAGATTGCAAGAAGACAAAGAAGGCCCTGGATTCAGCGCTTGGGTTCATACGCAAATTGGTCACCGAGCGGATCAACTTAAGATTTGCTCCAGAGATTATGTTCCGCGAGGATAGGTCCAGCGAATACAGCGTGAGGATCCAGGAAGTCTTAAATGAAATAGAGGAGTTACATGAGTCTAAAAAAAGCCGTAGAACTCATAAAAAAGAGTGATAATTTTCTGATCACCACCCACACCAATCCTGAAGGGGATGCCCTGGGAGCAGAACTTGCATTTTATTTTCTGCTTAAGAAACTGGGAAAGGCCGCAAGCATCATTAATGAGGATGAAGTCCCGCCAGCGTATGATTTCCTGCCCGGAAAAGAAAACATAAAGAAATTCAAATATTCTCCTAAGAAACGCATAAATTTCGGTTGCCTTGTATTCATAGACTGCTCTGACGCAAGGCGCACAGGCGAGGTCTACCGGGTTAATACGGAAAATAGGCCGGTGCTTAATATTGACCATCATATCAGTAATGAGAGGTTCGCTGATGTGAATTGGATAGAGCCGCATTCTTCATCCTGCGCAGAAATGATCCATAAGCTTTACAGAAAAATGCGCATCCCTTTTGACAAAGACACCGCCACCTGTTTATATACGGGCATGTTATCAGATACCGGTTCATTCCGCTACTCTAATACGTCCAGCTCCACACATAAGGCAGTATCGCAGCTTTTAAAATTTAATCTTGATACCGTGAAGATTTACAGCAATATTTATGAAAATATCCCCTTTGAAGACATGCGGCTTTTGAGCAGGATCTTGCCCGGGATGAGGCAGGGAGCAAAGGGGAAGATCATCTGGTTCCAGATACGCCAGGATATGCTCAAGAACAAGAAACTAACTTTTGATCTTACTGAGGCATTATTAAGTTTTGCCCGCGCCGTAAAAGGCGTAGAAGTTTGCGCCTTGTTTAAGGAAAATCTTGGCGTAAAAGACGAAATAAGGATAAATCTTCGTTCGCAAGGCAAAGTTGATGTCAATAAAATCGCCTCATATTTTGGCGGAGGCGGCCACAGGACTGCAAGCGGCGCCACTGTCCACGGCAAAATCGATATCGTGCGCAAAAAAGTTTTAGCCAAGATCAAAGAAAGCCTGAAATGAAAGTTATCTACGGTCTGCGCGAGGTTAAAAAATTCAAGAAGCCCGTTGTGGCCCTGGGAGTATTTGACGGCGTGCATTGCGGCCACATAGGTATCTTAAAAGCCGCAGTGCGCCATGCGCGCTCCGTCGTAGGGACAAGCATAGCCTTGACATTTGACCCACATCCGCAAAAGGAGGAAAGTCTTACTTCCCTGGGCCACCGTCTAAGACTTATTGCTAAGCAAGGCATTTGCGTCTGTATAGTGATTAACTTTAATAAAAGATTCCAGAAGATATCCGCAGCTGATTTCATCAAAGACATTTTAGTTAAGAAACTTGCATCTTACAGTGTCTATGTGGGAAAGAATTTCAGATTCGGCAGAAATGCCGAAGGCAGCGTACAGACCCTAAGACGCTTCTCCAGAATTTATAATTTCGGATTAAAAGTCTTTCGCGTCGTAAGAATAGATCATCAGCCCATAAGCAGCACTTATATACGCCGCCTGATCAAGAAAGGCAGACTCACTGCAGCCGGGAAATTGCTTTGCCGGCCGGTAACAGTACTGGGTTCGGTGATGAAGGGAGTCCATTTGGGTTCAAGACTAGGTTTTCCTACGGCTAACATTGATCCCCATCATGAAGTGATTCCTCCCGAGGGCGTTTATGCAGTCAGGATTGTCCTGGATGGCAGAAAATTTTACGGCGTCTGCAACATCGGCAAGAGGCCGACTTTCATGAGAAAAGGCAAAGTTCATATTGAGGTAAACATATTTAATTTTCATAAAAATATTTATGCAAAATTTATTGAAATTGAGTTCGTTAGAAAAATCCGGAATGAAAAGAAATTCTCTTCTGCAGCTGTCCTCATCGATCGCATAAGAAAAGATATAGCTTTTGCAAAGACTTTATTTTCCTGCCACTGACACTTGCCACAATATATGCCCTTCTGAGCATCAAATATCCACTACTTGTTGTATTTTAGTCACTTAGGGAAATATTCCTCTTGACAAAATTGGAGTTTTTGTCTACAATTAGCATACAAAGTGGTTAAAAGTGGAGTAAAGTGGAAAGGATTTTAAGCCATGTTCTATGGTGAGTATTTACATTCCATAGACCGTAAGGGTCGTCTTATCTTACCCGCCAAATTTCGGGAAGCTGCCAAGAGTCACTTCATCGAAAAGTTTTATGTGACGCGCGGGCTGGACAACTGCCTCTTCATGTTCTCTGAAGAGGAGTGGCGCTCGCAGGAAACTAAACTCAAGGCGATTCCCTTTACCAAACTGCAGGCGCGCACATTTAACAGACTGTATTTTTCGGGAGCAGTAGAGGTTAACTTTGATGCACAGGGAAGAATTCTGCTGCCGCAGTATCTGAAGGACTTTGCCCATATAAAAAAGGAAGTGGTTATTGTCGGAGTATCCAACAGGATTGAAATCTGGGATAAAAGCAAATGGGAGGAGTTTTACGGAAGCTCCCGGCAGTCATTTGAAGAGATTGCCGAAAAGTTAATGGAAGAGTAAGGGTGTGAAGTATCATATTCCGGTTATGCTGAACGAAGTCATAGAGTATCTGAATTTGAGTCCGGGCAAGATAATAGTGGATGCGACTATCGGGACAGCCGGCCACAGCAAAGCGATCCTTGAACGCATTAGCCCCGGAGGAAAACTTATCGGTATTGACAGAGACGAGGAGTCCCTGGCGGTCAGCCGGGAGCGGCTGCGCGAATTCTCTAGCACCTTTGTGCTGGTGCACGGAAATTTTGTGGACATTGATTCAATTTTGAAAGGGCTGAATATTAAAAAGGTTGACGGAATACTTTTTGATCTGGGGGTATCGAGCTTTCAGTTAGACGATCCGCAGAGGGGTTTTAGTTTTCAGAATGAGGGGCCGCTGGATATGCGCTTAGATAGGACAAGTTACATATCTGCCTATGACCTGGTTAATAATCTCAATGAGGAGGAGATCTCTACTATCTTGCGCAACTTCGGGCAGGAGAGATGGCACAACCGCATAGCCCATCTCTTGGTAAAAGAGAGAGAAAGACAGCCCATTGCCACGACTTCGCAATTAGCCAGCATCGTTATTAAATCAATACCCTATAGATACAGGCACAGGCATTATCGCATACATCCTGCGACCAGGACTTTTCAGGCAGTGCGCATAGCGGTAAACAGGGAACTGGAAATTTTAGAGACCGCCTTGAATAAGGCCATTGAAATTCTAGAAAAAAAAGCAAGAATATGCGTTATTTCCTTTCATTCTTTAGAGGACCGCAGCGCAAAATTGTGTTTCCGGCGCGCGGCGCTGGAAGGAAGACTAAATATTCTGACGCCCAAGCCTTTAGTGCCGGCGCAATCGGAAATAGAAGTTAACCCTAAGAGCCGCAGTTCCAAGCTACGGGTTGCAGAAAGAATATAATATAGATGAGAGTATCCAAATTCCTGACAATCGTCTTTTCCATAACCGCCTTTTCCCTCCTCTACGTCTACCAGCAGACTGAGATCTTCCGCCTGGCCTATGTGGGACAAAAGAAGCAGGCATTTTATGAGGATTTACTTGATAAAAACAGTATCTTAAGATACAATATGGAAAGCAATGCCTCTTTAGTACACATTGGCAGCAAAATCTCGGGAAGTGCGGATTTCCAGATGCCCGATTCTTATCGGTTGATCAGCTTGGCTCCCCGCGGTAAAAAGGGTAAGCAAGTCAGTAGGCAAACTATCATCTCCCGAGTCTTCGGCGTGAAGAGTCAGGCCGAGGCAAAAACTATTCCTTAAAACCACTTTTTTTACTCTTAATCAATTGTGTATATAAGCAACTATCGCTCCAGGTCTGTAGCTATTTTTTTAATATTTTTTGCCTTCTTCTTATTGTGTCTGGCCCGCCTTTTTTATATTCAGCTATTCCGCTCAAGTTACCTGGCTGCTATCGCCAAAAAACAACATAACCTATTCGTAGAATTAGAGCCGCGGCGGGGGACTATTTATGATGCCAACCTCAAGCCGCAGGCATTCAATTTATTCGTGGATTCGCTTTATGCGGCGCCAAATGAGATAAAGGACGCAGATAAGGAAATAATCATCCGTCAACTCTGTCCCATCTTAAATTTGAACCAGGAATATTTAAGGGACAGATTATACAGAAAGAAATCTTTTATATGGCTGGCGCGCAAAATTACTCCTGCGCAATCACAAGCAATCAAGAAATTAAATATAAAGGGCTTAGGGTTTATTAAGGAAAGCAAGCGCTCCTATCCCAACGGATACCTGGCCAGCCACATCATTGGTTTTGCTGGCTTGGACAATGTGGGTCTTGAGGATACAGAAGCATATTACGATAAGTACTTAAAAGGAGAGGCTGGCTGGGCGGTATTCTTAAGGGATGCGCGCCAAAAAAGGCTGGATCTTTGGGATAAGATGGTTCTGCCCAAAGATGGTTATAGTGTAGTGTTGACCGTTGATGAGGTCATCCAGTTTATCGCAGAGAGGGAGCTACAGAAGGCTTTCGAAAAATATCATGCTAGGGGTGCCAGTATTATTGTTATGGACCCACATACAGGCGCGATCCTGGCCATGGCGAACCGTCCTACATATGACTTGAATGAACACTCCAATGTAAGCAGTGATCAGATACGTAACCGCGCTATCTGTGATTTATTTGAGCCCGGCTCGGTATTTAAGATAGTTACTGCCTCCGCGGCACTGGAAGAAAAAAGAGTAAGTGAGGAAGATAAATTTTTCTGCGAAAACGGCGAATATCGGGTGGCAAACCATATCTTGCATGACCATCAGCCTCATGGGTGGCTTACCTTTAGAGAGGTAATCGAGGAATCAAGCAATATCGGCACAACCAAAGTGGCGCAAGTTTTAGGGCCGGAGGTTATTTACCACTATGTCAGGCTTTTTGGCTTTGGCGCAAAGACAGGGATTGACCTGCCGGGTGAGATCAACGGCATGATTAAAGAGCCGCGCTTCTGGTCCAAGACTTCTATCGGAGCAGTGCCTATCGGACAGGAAGTGGGGGTTACAGCTTTGCAGTTAGCAAGTGCAATTTCTGCAATCGCAAACGGCGGACAGCTGATGAAACCCTATATTGTCGAGGCAATCCGTGACAAGCACGGTGAGATTATCAAAGAGTTTTCACCCACACTCGTGCGTCAGGTAATATCCATTGATACAGCAGCGCGGGTGAAAAAAATACTGACCGGAGCTGTGGAGGAGGGGACAGGAAAGTTGGCAAAGCTAGAGGGTTTCACCGCCGCGGGAAAGACTGGAACAGCGCAAAAATTAGAGCCCAATGGGGCATACTCTCACAATAAATTTGTCGGCTCATTCATTGGTTTTGCGCCAGCAGAAGAGCCATTGGTGGCTATCGTAGTTACATTGGATGAACCCCATCCTTATTATTTCGGCGGGGTGGTAGCTGCCCCGGTTTTTAAAAACGTCGCTACCGATGTGGTGAAATACCTTAAGTCAAGACAGCCTGTCAATGAGGCAATTGCTTTAAATGAGAATTAAGAGTTAATTAAAAAGCTCTTAAATGAAATTATCGATAATCATTCCGACCTATAATGAAGCAGGCACCATCAGAGAAATTATTGATTATATCCAGTCAGTGAATTATCCTATTCCCTACGAAATCATTATCATAGATGATGCTTCGATTGATAGAACTTATGAAAAGGAGCTGCTTATAAGATTAAAGAATGAATCTGCTAGAAGCAATATCAGAGTATTTAAGAATCGCATTAATCGCGGCAAAGGCTTCTCTATCAGAAAAGGGATAAAAAGAGCCACAGGAGACATCATTATCATCCAGGATGCAGATACCGAATATGACCCGAAAGAAATACCTAAATTATTAACGCCTATTCTTAATGGAGAGGCCAAGGTTGTATACGGAAGCCGCTTTTTGAATACCCCTCGCCCAGAAGGGATGGTATACTTAGCTTTGATAGCGAATAAGTTTCTTACAAAGCTGACTAATATTCTCTTTGGCCTGTCCCTTACCGATATGGAAACTTGCTATAAGGTTTTTCGCGCGAGAATTATAAAAAACCTGCCTTTACGGTCAAATCGTTTCACTTTTGAGCCGGAAGTCACTGCCCTCATAGCAAGAAAAGGCATAGGGATTAAAGAATTGCCTATTTCTTATCGCGGAAGAAGTTTTAAAGAAGGAAAGAAAATCGGGGCAAAGGATTTTGTTTTGGCAGTTTTGGTTTTATTTTGGCATTGGATTAAAAGATAAATGAAAATTAAAGAATTAATTAAATCACTGGATACTGTCGGAAGCCACCCTGATTTAGATAATTTTGAGGTAAAAGGGATAAGCTGTAATTCCAAGACCGTTAAAAATAATTTTGTCTTTGTGGCGGTAAAGGGGAGCAAGGAGGACGGCAGCAAATATATAGATGAGGCGATAGCTAGCGGCGCAAGGGCAGTAATAGTTGATAGTCCACAATGTCCAACAGTCCACAGTCAAAAGAAAATTCCTATTATTAGAGTAAGGGATACGCGAAAAGCTTTGGCAAAATTAGCGGCAGAGTTTTACGACAGTCCTTCTTCAAAAATCAAGGTCGTAGGCATCACCGGCACCAATGGCAAGACTACGATAACTTATCTGATTGAGGCCCTGTTAAAGGAGGCTGGAGCGCATCCTGCAGTAATAGGCACGATAAATTATCGCTTTAAGGATAAGGTCCTGCCTTCAAAAAATACTACGCCCGGGCCGGTAGAGCTGCAGTCAATGCTGGCGCAGATGTCAAAGGAAGGGGTGAATTTCGCGATCATGGAGGTCTCCTCGCATGCACTGGATCAGGACAGGACTCAAGGGGTGATTTTTTCCTCTGCAATATTCACGAATCTGACGCAGGACCATCTGGATTACCATAAGACCTTGGCGAGTTATTTTCAGGCCAAGGCCAAGCTCTTTAAGAATTTGAGCCCGTCTGCATTCGCAGTAATCAATAATGACGATAAGCAGGCAGCGGCGCTTAAGGAAATTACAAAAGCCAAGGTAATCACCTTTGGGATAGAAAATGATGCGCTTGTCAAGGCAGAGGATATAAAGAGTAGTGTAAGGCACACTGAATTCCTCTTGTCAGCGCCGAAGACAAAAATAAACGTACGCACCAGTCTCATCGGACGCCACAACGTGTACAATATTTTAGCTGCTGCTGCCTGGGCGCAAAATGAGGGCATTGATACAAAGACGATTAAGAGTGCTATTGAAAGATTTTCTCTTGTTCCGGGGAGGCTGGAAAGGATAGAATCAGCAAGGCATTTTTCAGTTTTTGTGGATTATGCGCATACGGAAGATGCGCTCAAGAATGTTATCCGGGCATTAAGGCACATTGCAGAAAAGCGCATAATCGTTGTTTTTGGCTGCGGTGGAGAGCGCGATAGGTCTAAGCGGCCAAAGATGGGTAGGACTGTGACAGAATTGGCGGATTACGCCATAATCACCAATGATAATCCGCGTTCAGAAGAGCCGCTTGCGATTATCAGGGATATCAAGAAA
>Ga0315285_10004839_pt1 | contig 13947 bp, 4 predicted proteins | sample YL17G09_36_MG_FD_203698 | JGI IMG/M metagenome (GOLD analysis project Ga0315285, IMG submission 203698) | Sediment microbial communities from Yellowstone Lake, YNP, Wyoming, USA - YL17G09_36 | ecosystem: Environmental > Aquatic > Freshwater > Lake > Sediment | place: USA: Wyoming | collected...
CCTTCGCCCTCGCAGCGATCCCCTCCGCCGCGGCCTCGGCCCTCGACGCCAGCGTCGCCGCGTCCTCCCTCGCGGCGCGCGCCGCGGCCTTGGCCCGGCCGGCAAGCGCGGCGGCCCTCGAGCGGAAGGAGGGGCTGCTGCTGCTGTTGGCGCCGCCGCCGCCGGAGCAAGGGGAAGCGGCGCTCGACGAGGGGCTCGCCGGCGCGGCCTCCTCCTCGCCCGCCTCCTCAGCTGCAGTCGAAGCAGCTGCAGCAGCCGGAGCAGGAGGGCCGCGAAGGCCCAGCTCCGCGGCGGCGGCCTCGGCACCTTCGCCCTCGTCGGCGTCGCTGGCTTCGTCGGCGGCAACCTCGACCTCGGCGGCCATTGAAACAACACCAGGAGGGGGAGGAGGCATCAGCAGCGCCTCCAGAGAGAGCTGATTCGACTCCCGCTTCGGAACCGAGGAAGAGGAAGCACCGCCCTCGGACACCGGAACAGAGGAGCTCGAAGAAACCCGCGCCGCCGTCCCAAAGGGCGAGAAAACCTCGGGCGGCTCGTTGGGCCCGCCGCCGCCGTCGATGTCGGCGCTCGTCGCGGCTGCGGCGGCCAGGTCCCTCGGCAGCGGCCTGTCCCGGGCCCCGCCCACGACGCCGAAATCCATCGAGACTCTCGCAGGGAGCGGGTTGCTGCTGGGGGTTGGGGAGGAAGAGGAAGGAAAAACAGAGGCAGAAGCGGGGTTCTCTCTTCCTCGCTCCTCGTGAGGGAGCAGCGTCGCCGCGCCGGCAAAGGGGCTGAAGTTTTTCTCTTCCTCTTTTTCTCCTTCGACGACGGCGGTGGCCGCGACGGGGTTGCTGCTGCTGCCGCCGCCGCTCCGACCTCCCCCGATCTCGCTTCCGCCGGCCCCGACAGAGGCAGGGAGCACCGCCTCGTCGCCCTCCGAAGAAGTGACGCGGATCAGCGGAGGGAGAGAAGGCTCGACCTGCTGCAGCTGCTGCTGCTGCAGTTTTCCTTTCCCTTCTCCCTCTTTTTCGGTCGTCGCCGCCGCCGCCTTTTCCTTCTCCTTCTCCTTCGACGACTTGTGCTGGTGGTGGTGCCGCGAAAGGCTCCCGACCAGCGACGTCGCCATCGCGGAGGCCTTTGTCGGAGAGCGCGGGCCGGAGCTGCCGCCGCCGCCTGCTGCTCCGCCTCCTCCGAGATCTCCGAGCAGCAGCCTCCTCTTAGCGTCGTCGTCGGCGGCAGCAGCCGCGGCGGCCTCGGCGGCGCCCTCGGCCTCGGAGCCCCCGCCGCCGCCGTCGCTGCCCTCCAAAGCGTCGCCCCCGCCGCCGCCTCCTCGTGCGACCCCGCGGCCGCGGGCGACGAGCCCCGCGATCCACGCCCTGACCCCCCCGTCGTCGTCGTCGTCGTCGCCTCCGTCGACGGCGCCGGCCCCCCCTCCGCCGCTCGGCAGCAGCTCGCGGAACTTGCGCCCCTGCAGGCCCGTGACCGACTTGAGCACCGACTTGACCGTGTCCCACTTGACGCGGTTCGCGAGATCGGCCCAACCCCCTTCGAGCCGCTCGTAGGTGCGGCCGTCGAGGAGGATGCGGAGGTCGGAGAACGAGACGGGCACTCCCTCGTAGGTCACGCGGCAGTGGACTCGGTTGAGCCTCACGCGCTCGAATAGGACCTGGTGATCGCAGGGAGAGGGAGAGATTGTTTGTGGAAAGGGGGGAAGCAGATGGGGGGAGAGAGTGAGTGAGGGAGGAATCAGAGGAGCAGTGCGTGGGTTTTCTTCTTCTTTTGAGTTTTTGAGTTCCTTTGGGGAGGAAAAAAAAAGAGAGAGAAAAAAAACTCTTCACCTTTCGAGGGCGGGCCGTTCTCACGGGAGCGACGGCGGACGCCTGCGCCGTCGCCGCGGGCGAGGGCGACCGCGGGGGCAAGCCGACGACCGAAGCGGACACGAGGCCCTCCCCGCCGGGGGAGGCGGCGGCGTTCGCTGCCGCCGCGTCCTCGGCCGCGGCGCCCAGCGGCGACAGCGCCCGCTCCCCGGCCGCTCCGATGCCTCCGTCCCTCCCGCGGCGGCCGGCGGCAGTGACGGCGGACCTCTTCCCGAAGGCGCTGGCCGCGGCGCTCGCCAGGGCCGCCGCGGCGGCAGGAGGCGAGGCGAGGGCCCCCCTGTTCGAGGAGGAGCCCCCAAGCGCCTGCCCCTCCTCGGCCTCGTCTGCCTCGGCGTCGGCCTCGTCGCCAGAGAGCGCCCGCGGCGACGCAAGGCCGCCGCCCTCTCCGCCACCGAGCCTGCCCCTCGAGGGGACTCTCCCGACGGCGGACGCGACGGCGCTCCCGATGCCGCCGCCGGTGCCGACGATGGCCCGGGCGAAGCGCTCTTGCCTGCGCGTCCTCGTCGAAGAAGAGGAGACAGCAGCAGCGGCAGTGCCGGTCGCGCCGGCTGCCTCCGCCGCCTCCGCCGCCTCCGCCGCCGCCTCCTCCTCCCTCGCCGCCGCCGCCGCCGCCGTCTGCTGCGGCGGGAAAAAGTACTCCCACAGCCCCGACGCCAGCGAGTCGGACAGGTGAACGCCCAGCGGGTGCAGCGTCGCCTCGACGTGCTCGTAGACCGCCGCGAACCCGGCCGCCGTGGGCGCCCTCCTCGCGACGACGCGCGCGGCCGGGTCCTCGCGCCACGACGCGTCGGGGTTCCACGGCACGACGACGCCGCCGGCGACGTCGACGCCCGGCGCCGGCGACCCCTTGAGCCGCCGCCTCGGGTCGGAGACCGAGAGCCCGCGCAGGACCAGCTTCGAGGCGCCGCTGCCGTCGGGGTGCGACTCGGAGGCCAGCACGCTCTCGCCCAGGTCGACGTCCAGGAACGGCTGCCCGTCGGGCTCCAGCAGCCTCCAGGCGGCGCCGGCCAGCGCGACGCGCGAGAAGCTGGCGTGCCTGGCCGGCGCCGCGGCCCTGGCCGCGGCGCGCGCGGCCGCCAGCCTCGAGCGGGAGGCCTCCAGGGCCGCCGAGCGGGACCGGCTCGCGACTGCGCCCCAGAGGGCGAGGGCCGCCGGGGCGGCCTCGGCGGTGGCGGCGTCGACTGCGGCGTCGGCCGCGACGGCGGCCCTGGCCGTCGCCCTCGCCGGGGCCGAGGCCGGGCGCTGCGAGTCCTGCAGCTGCCGTTGCTTGGAGGCGGCGTCCGCGGCGGCGGCAGTGGTCTCCGCGGCGGCGATCGCGGCGGCCGCGGCTGCCCTGAGCCTCGCCTCGAGCGCCGCCAGGCCCGCGGCGAGCGGCGCCGCCGCCGAGGAGTAGGACGCAGACGCGGAGGCGGAGGCGGAAACCATCGCCTCCTCGAAGTGGTCGCGCAGCGCCTGCGCCGCGTCCGCCGCGGCCGTCTCGCCCGTCGCGGCGGAGGTCCAGGCGTCGACAGCGCGCGAGGGGGACAGCGAATTCGAAGAGTTGGAAGAGATCGGAAGGCACCGGCCCAGGATGTTGCCTCGGGACGAGGAAGGAGAGCAAAGAGCTCCGACTCCGTCGTCGACCTCGGCCACCGGGGGCGCCGCGGCCGCGACGTCCCCACACAGCGACCGCAGCTCCTGCGCAGCTGCCCAGTACCTCCGCTGCGCCTGAGCGACCTCGACGCCCTCAGTGGAGCCACCGGAGAGCAGCAGAGCGGCGTCGGAGTGCGCCGAGCGGACCGGGGCTCGAGTGGAGCCGCCGCCGCCGGAGGCGCCGCCGCCGCCGCTGCTTCCTCCCATCGTCTGCCCGACGTCGACGACGACGGCGAACTCGGCGGCGCCGGCTCTAGCTTTGACTGCGGGCATCTCGACAGCGAGCTCCTCGGGGCGAGGAGGGGCGGCAGCAGGCCTGCCAGAGGCAGCAGCTCCGCTGCTACTCGATTGAGACTCTTCCGAGGCAGAGGCCCTGCGGACGGAGAATGCAAACGGCTCCACGATCAGAGAGGGGGCCGTCCCGGCGGCAAACGCGAGCGTCGTCGTCGTCGTCGAGGTCGTTGTCGTCGCGCTTCCGCTCCCGGCGACCAGCCCGCCGCCGCCGTTGTCCGGCACCCGCCCCTCGTCGTCGAGCCAGACCACCGTCCCTCGAGGCTCGACGTCCTGAAGGGCCACGAAGGCGGCCACGCCCTCTGCCTCGAAGATGAGCGCCGAGCGCGAAGCGTCCCGAGCAGCAGAAGACGACGACGGCGACGGAGCCGCGGCGGGCGGGCCCCCCGAGAGGCGCGCCGTCGCGGCCCGGACGAGGACCCTCCCCGGGGCCTGCGACGCGGCCGCGCAGACCTGGATGCCGTCCGCGAAGATCTCGTAGGACGGCGGGCGGGCCGGAAGGGGGACCCCTGCCCCGCCCGCGGCCGAGGAGCCCGGGAGCTTCCCCGTCGTCGAGGCGTGCAGCGACGAAGAAGCGGCGGGCCTTGGCGGCAGCGGAGGAGCAGCAGCAGCTGCAGCGGGGGATTCGCTGCCGCTGCCTTCTCCTCCGTCACCCTTCTTCGCCGCTTGCTGCTGCAGCTGCTGGGCGAGGAGCAGCTTGAGCAGCTCCCCTCCGTCTGGGGCAGTCGCCACCGAGGCCGAGGAGGAAGAGGAGAGCGAGGCAGAGAGCCCTCCTCCCGCTGCCGCTGCCGCTCCCTTGACCGGCGACGAGGGGGCCGCCGGAGGGGAAGCAAACATCAGCGAAGAGGTGACGTCGATTGAAGCTGCGGCAGCGGCGGCGGCGGCAGCGGCGGCGACAGCAACAGCAGAAACGGGATCGCCGCCGCCGCCGCCAGCCCCGGCGGCGCTCCTCGCTGCTGAAGCGGCCCTCGCCCTCCGCCTCGCCGCGTCGGCCGCCACCGCCGCGGGCGGCCTCGGCCTGCCCGGCGCCTTGAAGGAAGCCACGAGGTCCTGCACCAGCTCGACGACGGCCTCGCGCTCCTCCGCGCCGCCGCAGACGCGGGCCTGCTCGAAGGCGACCGACGTCGGCAGCGACGCCGCGGCCGCGAGCGGGGCCGGGTCCTCCTCGGCCGCCGCGAGCCCCTCGGGCACCGCCCTCCCCCCTCGCACCGTCAGGCGGGGCATGGCGACGATCGGCGTTCCCGCCGGGGGGGCTCCCGCGCCCAGGCTGCTGCCACGGATGAGAGAGAGCGCGGCGGGGGCCTCCAGCCTCAGGTTCTCGCCGACGACGTCGGTGAGGAGCGTGAGCGTGTCCGTCCTCGACAGCTCGCGCTTCCTCGCGATCGCCGAGAGGGACTCCGGAACTTCTCCTCCCTCTCCTTCCCGGCGCGGGGGAAGGGGCACGTTGAGCCTGAGGGAGCCGCGGTAGCGGGCCGTGGCGGAGACGAGGCGGATCGGGGCAGGCTTCTGGTTTGCTGTCGGTGCCGAAGAAGACGCGCCGCCGCCGCCGTCCGCCGAAGGAGCAGGCGCGGAGGACACGGCGGCCGCCAGCACCGCCAGCGCCTCGGGCGAGCTCGTCGGCGGGTCGTGCTCGATGACAAACTCCTCGGCGCTGATGTCCAGCTCCATCGCGCGCAGCAGCCTGGGGAGGTTCGACCCGGGCGGGCGCGACGGGTCCTGCGGCGCGAACCAGGTCCCTCGGCGCCCGACGAGCCGCAGCCAGACCGGAGGCGACTTGAGCGCGTCGACGAGCCGCTTCGTGAACCCGACCTGGCGCCCGCCGAGCCACACCGTCGGCCTGCGCGGCCTCAGGGAGGAGAAGAAGTCGCCGCTGCTGCCGGCGTCGGGAGGGGCGGAAGACGAGGGGCGCATCCGGAACTCGATGAGGGTGTCGATCGCCCTCGCGGCAAAGACAACGGCCGGGTCGACGGGGGCGACGACCTCGCTGCTCCCCCCCCCTCCTTCCTCCTCCTCCTCTCCCCCTTCCTCTGCGCCCTCTCCTTGTCGCACGACGGGCCACAGGTGGTGGTCCTCGGGCGAGCGCCCCTCGGGCAGAATCCAGCCGAACCGGATCTTGGCGGAGGCCTCGGGGACGAACGCCAGCTTGCAGCGCGGCACCGCCGCGGCGGGGAGCGGCGGCGGCGGCGGCGGCCCCCCCAGCGCCTCGAGCGCGAGGTCCCTGAACTCGAGGTCGGCAAACTCCCCGAAGGAGGAGCGCAGCGAGACGGCCGAGGCCGACGCGCGCATCCTCTCGCTGCGGCCGCAGACCGCGGGGGACGAGGACGCGCTCAGGTCGAACCTGAACCTCGCGACCTCCAGGAAGAGGCTCCCCCGAAGATTTAATCGGAGCATGTCCCACCAGGGGAGGTTGCCGAGCCTCGGCCTCCCCGGGTCCGGGTCGCTGGGGCCGAGCCTCTTCCCCGCGAGGGCCACGAGCACGATCGAGGGGTCGAGCCCGCCGCCAAAGAGCGCCGCGGCGTCCTCGGACCGCAGCGCCAGGTCGACCCAGGCCTTGGGCGCGGCCTTGGCCCCCTTCGCGGCGCAGTGGAGCAGCGCTCCCCTGCCCGGGCCGAGCGGGACGTGCCTGCTGTCCGCGGCGGGCTCCCCCGCGACGCGCTGCCTCGCGACGACGCAGGGGCCGGAGACCCGCAGCGACGACACGGCCGCGAGCGGGGCCGGGCAGCAGCAGAAGAAGCAGCGGGCGCCGCGGAGGTCCGCGTCGACCCCCAGGGAGACGGCGCCGGCGAGGGCGACGCCGCTCGTGGGGGGGTCGACGGCGGAGGCGAAGGCGCGGGCCCTGCGGCCCGCGGCGGGGGTCTTCGGGGCGACGAGCAGCAGGAGCGAGAGGGCGTCGACCTCGACGCGGAGCGCCGCGCCGGCGCGTTTGACGCCGCGGCGGTCCGAGGCCGCGGCGCGGGCCTTGGCGATGTGCGCTGCCGCCAGCGACGCCTCGACGGCCGTGCGCGGGTCTGACGTCGCTGCTGCGGAAGCGAAGGCAGAGGGGTTGGCGCCGTCCGCTGTTCCCGCCGCCGTCGCGGCGCTCCCGCCGCCGCCGCCGCTGCCCACCCTGGTCGCCGCCGCCGCCAGCGGGCCCGCGAGGCTCTCGGGCGACGTCGAGGCGGTGAAGGACGGGGCCGGGGAGAGCAGCGCGGCGGTGGAGAGGCTGCTGAAGGAGGAGGAAGGGTTGATGGCGCCTCCCCCGCGAGTCGGGGAGACGGCGCCTCCCGAGGCGGCGGCGGCGGCGGCGGCGGCGGCGGCAACGCCGCCGTCTTGCTGCCTCAAGCCAGCGTTCGTCGAAACGCTCCCGCTGCTCCCGCTCCCGGAGCTCCCGACCACCCCCTCGAGCGCCCTCGCCCACAGCGCCGCCCTCGCCGCCGTGTCGGCCCCGGCGGGAAGCGTCCTGGCCAGCTCCGCCTCGAAGGGGTGGTGCTCAAAGTCGAGCGAGGCGCCGTCGAGCGACAGAGTGACCTCGACGAGCGGCGGCGGCGGCGGATTGAGCTCCGCGTCTCCGCTCCGCTTCTTCCGCTTCTTCTTGCTCGCCCCCGCCGCCGCCACGAAACCGAAACCGACGCCGAGCCCGTCCCGCGCCGCGGCCGCGAGCCCGGCGACCGCGGCTCCGGTCTCCTGGAGGGACGGGGCCAGCGCGGACTCCGAGAGCGCCTTGAGCCAGAGCTCGCAGTGGCGCTGCGCCCTGCCGACCTCGGCGCCGTGCGGCAGGCGGCAGGCGAGGCCCCGCGCCCGGACGGCGACGGCGAGCACCGAGGCGGGCGCGGAGGGCGAGGGGGGCGGCAGCTGGAGGTCCTGCTCGAGGCCCTTGGAGGCTCGGGCCGCGGCCTCGGCGCGGTCCCTCGGCCCTTGGGCGCCGGAGAAGGCCCAGGGAGGGAGGGCGTCGTCGTCGTCGTTTCCGCCGTCGCCGTTTCCGCCGTCGTCGTTTCCGCCGCCGTCGTTTCCGCCGCCGTCGTTTCCGCCGGCGGCGGCAGCACGGTCGTCGGCGGCAGCATCCCCTCCTCCTCCGCTCCTCTCCGCGACGCGAGCGGCGGCCCCTTCGACGCCCAGGAGCTCCTCGCCGTCGAGGTCGACGCCCAGGCCCCAAACCTCGATCTCGGCGACGACGAGAGCGGGAGCGGGAGAGACGGCGGCGGCGGCGGCAGAGTTGGCAGCAGCCTCCTTCGGAGGCGGAGGGAGCCTCGCCGCCGCGGCCGACAGCCTCACGTTCCACTCGGCCCCATCTCCCAGGGCCGCGGAGACGGCGACGTCGCTGAAGGAGAGCTCGACGGCGATCGGAGGAGAAGACGACTTTCTCGCCTTCTCCTTCTTCTTTCTCCGGCCTTCTCCCTCCTCGTCGAGACCAAGGGCGGCAGCGGCGGCCGCTGCGGCAAAGGCAGCAGCTCCTCCTTCGCCGTCGAGCGGGGAGCGACAATGCTCCGTCAGGGCCCTCGCCGCCGCGGCCGCGGCGCCGCGGCAGGCCGCAGGGGCCGCGAGGAGCGCGCCGGCGTCGGCGGAGGCGCGGACGCCCGAGACGGCGACGGAGAGGGATCTGCCGCCGCTGCCGCCGCCGTCGCAGATGCTGCTGAGCGAGGCGCGGGCAGAGGCGACGGAGAGGAGGTCGACGCTCCGGGAGGTCGCTTCCTCTTCGCCTTCGCTCGCCAGGGTCTCCCGGTACACGAGCGTCAGAGCAGAGGCCTCGAACGAGGAGGAAGGAGGAGCAGGAGCAGCTGCTGCGGCGTCGTCGGCGGTGGAAACTGCTCCTCCTCCTCCTCCTCCTCCTCGCGCCCCGAGCCCCGAAGCCGCGAGCCTCTCGAGCCGCAGCGTCGCCGAGGCGCTGCGAATGGTCGCAACCGGAGGCCGCTTGCCGTAGGGCCAATAGGAAGAAGGGGATCCGCGAGGAGAGGAGGGCCTGCCGTTTCCGTCCCCGTCTTTTCCTTCTCCGACGCCGGCCCGGACCGCGACGACCGCGACCGCGGACGCGTCGTCGTAGCCTCGCGGGGCGTTGACGACGGCCTCGACGTCCGTGACCTCGAGGGAGATCCCAGGAGAGGAGGAGGAGGAAGAAGAGGAAGAAGAAAAGGGAGGAGCCTCGGCCCTCTTTGGCAGAGCCGTCGCCGCCTCCTTCTTGGCCCTCCTCTTGCGGGCCGCCGCCGCCGCCCCCGCCGCCGCGGCCAGCCTCGACAGGGCCGGGGGGAGCAAGGAGGTCGATCCCGAAGAAGTCGGGGCGGGCGGGGCCGCCGAGGCGACCGCCGCGGCCAGCGCCGCTACTGCGGCCTCGTCGACTGCGAGGCGCAGCCCCGAGGCCGCTACGTGGCACCGGCAGCAGGCCCGGCAGCCGCAGCCCGTCCGCGGGCACGGGGACGGAGAAGCGTCGGCGGGAGGAGGGGGAGGAGGAGGAGCCGAGGAGGAGGTCGAGGTCGAGCTCGAGCTCGAGGTCGGGGGAGGAGGGGGACCAGGGGACCCGACGCGGAGGAACGCCTCAACCCCCGCGAGCGACAGCTGCGCCGGCGCCGGGGCCGGCGCGGGCGCCGCGAGGTCGCCGCTGGCGAGGCCCAGGCGGAGCTCGAGCCCCCTGGCCGAGAAGCGGATCCCGCTGCTGCTGCTACTGCTGCTGTTCGGAGAAGCATCGAAAGTGCTGCTGCTCCCGCCGCGTGCCTCGACCGACGACAGCGAGAGGGTCGCGGCGGCCGCTGCCGCGGCGCCTCCTCCTCGGCCCGCGGCGAGCAGCGAGACGAGCGCGAACGGCGGCGACGCTTCCTCCTCTCGCCCCTTTTCCTCCCCTTGCTTTCTGTCGAGCTCGAAGGACCAGAGGAGGAGCTGGCGGCGGCGCGCGGAGATGGGGGGAGGAGGATGCGGCGGCGGCGGCCTCGAAGACGACGACGGCGGCGGCGACGAAGGTGCTTCTGCCGCCGCCGTCGCCGTCGTCGCCGCTCGCCCGTTGCCCTCCTCTTCCTCCTCTCTTCCCTCCTTTTCCGCTTCCTCCTCCAGCCTCTCCGTCGCGGCCCTCGTCGCCGCGTCCGCCGCCGAGAGCCGCTCGACCGCCCCCGCCGCGGAGACAAAGAGCGGCCAGGCGGCCGCGGGGCAGACGGAGGCGGAGACGTCTCCGAGCTTCGCCGTCGTCTCGAGGAAGAGGGACGACGGAGGGAGGTCTGGTGGCGGCGACGAGGAAGAAGAGGACCCTGCTGCTGCCGCCGCTGCTCCTCTTCCCCCTCTCCAGAGCACCGCGGAGGCGCCGCATCCTCCAAACCTCGCGTCGACCGCGTCGTCACCTCTGCCGGATGGCGCGGAAGAAGCAGAGGCAGAGGAAACGCGGACGCTCGCGCCTCCGAGCTCGAAGGAAGCCCGGTAGAGGAAGGGGGGGGCGGTAGAGGCAGCGGAAGCGGCGGAGGCGCCGCGGCAGCGCCTTCCCGCCGAGAGCCGCAGCGGGCCCGCGGAGGCCCTGGCCGAGGAGGAGGAAGAAGATGTAGAGGCGACCGTCGTCGCGAGGGAAACGCGGGGGAGCGTCAGAAGCACTGAGTCCGGGAGCAGAGGGATGACGTCCGAGAGGGCGACGGAAGAAGGGGAGGAGGGAGCCGAGCTCGCCTTGCTCCTCTTCTTCTCCTCCCCACTTTTCGGAGTCTCAGCGGCAGCAGCAGCAGCTGCGACGGCGCAGAGCCTCGTGATGACGGCCGCGGCCTCCACCGTCGCAGTCAGGTCCAGAGCCCCCAGGGAGAGGCGCAGGCGCGTCACCCGGAGCAGCGGTCGCGGCTCCGATGGCGGAGGGAGGCCCTCATCGTCGCCCTCGCCCGAATGCCGCCGTCGGCTCTGATGGAGGTGCCTGCGGCCCAGCGCCACGTCGTCGTCTACGGTCGAGTGCCTCCTGCGGTGGCCGAGGCCGAGGCCGGCGCGGCGCGTCGGGGAGCGCGGCGGCGAGGGGGAGACTTCAGAGGCGGAAGAAGAGGGAGGAGCCTCTTCCGCCGCCTCTGCCGCCCCCTCTCTCTCTCTCGCCCCTCCCCCGCCCGCGGAGACCGACAGCTCGAGCGTGCTCGCCTCCATCGAGGCGACGCGGACGCGCCGCGAATCAGCACGAGCGGGAGAAAAAGAAGAGAGCGCGGCGACGGAGGCCTCGATGGGAGAGATCGCGAGCGTGGCGCACAGAGAGCTGCCGCTCTCGCCGCCGCCGCCGCCTCTCTCACCTCCTCCGCCTCCGGGGCTGCTCCTGCTGCTCCGGAACTCGAGCTCAACGCCCGCGAGGTACACGACGCATCCAGTAGAAGCGTGCTCTACCCTGGCGTCGAGCACCCGCACGGGGAAGCGGGGGAGGACAGCGGCCGCCGCGGCGAGCGCGGGCCGGGCCGCGGCGGCAAGGACCGCTCTCCTGGCCGCCGCCGCCGCGCCGCCGCCGGCGCCGAAGAAGGAGGGGGAGGAGGAGCTCCTGTCGGCGTTGCCGCTGCGGCGGGGAGGAGGGAGCGGGGGCCGCTGAAGGATGCTATTGGCGTCCTCCTTCTCTTCTACCTCTCCGCGGAGCGTGACGACGAGCCCGCGGACGATGACGGGCGCGCGGGCAGGGTGGGAGAGCGGCCACCGAGGAGCCCGAGATGCAGCCGCTCCCTCCTCGTCGCTGGCGTCCCCTGCTTCCTCCTCGTCGTCGTCCCCTACCTCCGCCGCCGCTGACACAATTGCCGGCTCCAAGCACCGGAGCAGCGAGAACTCGCGGAAGGCGACTGAGGCGACCGGGCCCTTGAGGAGAAGAGAGTGTTTTTTGGGTGGGGTTTTTAGGCGCGAGAGAAGAAGACGAAGAAGAAGAAGAAGAGGTGAGAGTCTCGGGTCAAAGGAAGAAAGAAAAAGAAAAAGGCGATGACGACGACGCCGACCGAGAAAGAAAAAGGAACTCAACCTTTCTCACCTTTGCGAGCTCCAGGACCACGCCCCGCAGCGACAGCAGCCCGACCGAGTCGGCTCGCAGCGAGAACGACTTGCCCCTGGCCAGGGAGGTGACGGCGAGGCCGGCGAGGCTGTTTTGTATTTTGGAGTTGGGGAGGAAAGGAATGAAGAGACATTGAGCGATGGATGGGTGATGCTTCTTCCATCATCTTCTCTCTCTGCCTCTCTCTCTCTCTTTCGAGCGCTCTTTTTGGCCCCGCAGCCCCGCTTCGACACTGCATTAAAGGAAAAACATCGCTCACCGCTTCAGGGCCCAGTAGAGCACGGAGAAGATGAGCGCCCACCGGAGCAGGAAGAGCCACATTTTGGATCGGGTTGGGGTCGCGAGCGAGCGAGCGAGCGCTCTCTCACGAGCCGAGAGTTTGTGCCACAGTGGAGCGTCGAAGTTTTTATTTTTTTCCCCTTCGCACTTCCGGTTCCACAATTTCCCCTTTTTCCTTTAAGGAACGACCCCTTTCTCGTCTCGTTCTTGCGCCAAACCCAAAGCAAGAGGCGAACCAGAGTCCCTTTTCTTTTTCTAAGACAAGCTCCAACCAAACAAACTCAAAAATGCAGTCCGCCCTGGCTGCCACCCGCGGCTGCTCCATCGCCGCTCCCCGCGCGGCCGCCGCCGCCGGCCGCCGCTCGGCCGCGAACGTCGCGCCCGCGGCCCGCCCCTGCGTGCGCGTCGCGTCCGCTTCGGCCGAGCCCGCGACCGGGACCGAGATCGAGTTCACGTGAGTGTGCAGAGTGTTCTTGACGAGCCACTCTCTCTGACGAGAGGAGAGAGAAAACTGTCTGCAACTGCTGGCTAGCGTCGACGTCCGAACCGCCGTGTCGTCATCGTCGTCTCTTTTCTCTCTCTCTCTCTCTCTCTCTCTCTCTCTCTCTCTCTCTCTCTCTTTTTCGCTCACGACGCTTCCCTCTATCTATGATCAACCACAGTTCCTCCGCCGACCTCTACAAGAAGTTCGATGAGCTCCTCGACGCCACGACCTTTGCGCCGCAGAGCGGAGACAAGATCACCGGGACTGTGTCGAGGTAAGAGATATTGGGGGAGGGGAGCGATTTTTGTCGACGCCCGTTTTTTCTTCTTTCGTTTGCTGATTTTCAAAACGCAAGGATTCTTTCTGCCTGCTTGCGGCTCTTGCATTCGTGACGATGTCGATCCGCGAATGCACGCCGATACGTCCCTGCGTGCGACCAGTTGGTGGAAATGGATGATTCGCGAACGCGAAAAAGCGTGGATTCGGACGGACCCCTCTTCTTTTTCTCCGTCTCGCCCTTGACGGCGGCTCGTTTCCTCTTCGGTCTTTGTTCTTCTCCCTTCGACCTCTCCTCTCCCCTGTCCACTCACTTTCCTCCCCTCTTCTTCCCCCCTCACAACAACAACAACAAAAACCTAGCATCGACCGCAAGGGCGTCTACGTCGAGCTCGGCGCCAAGTCGCCCGCCTTCTGCGCCTCCAGCGAGCTCTCCGTCGCCCGCGTCGAGCGCGCCGCAGACTTCGTCCAGCCCGGCGACGCGCGCGAGTTCGTCGTGCTCCGCGAGGACCAGCGCTCGGGCGAGCTGCAGCTCTCGATCCGCCGCGCCGAGGAGGCCCTGGTCTGGAGGCGCCTGCGCCAGTCGCTCGAGGAGGGCGCGGCCGTCGAGGGGCTCGTGACCTCGTTCAACGCGGCGGGCCTGATGGTCGACGTGCAGGGCCAGAAGGGCTTCGTGCCCGGCTCGCACGTGCCGAACAACGTGCTGCCCGAGGACCTGGTCGGGAGGCGCCTCTCGCTGAAGCTGCTCGAGGTGGACGAGGAGAGGCAGAGGCTGGTGCTGTCCAACAGGAGGAGGGCGTCGTCGTCCGGCGGGAGGACGTTCCGCGTCGGTGCGTTTCGAAGTTTTTTGGAGCCCCCCCCCTGTTCCCCCCTCGTTTTTCTTCTGGGTGCCACCCCTTCGGAAAAAAAGGGAAAAAACTCACTTTCTTCTTTCTTCTCTCTCTTTCTCTCTCTTTTCCCCCGTCAACAACGACAAAAAAAAATAGGCGACGTCGTCGTCGGCACGGTCGCGGCCGTCCAGGTCTACGGAGCCTTCGTCGACCTCGGCGGGGGCGTCAACGGTGAGTTGACGGAAAAAGTTTCCCTTCTTCTTCGCTCCTCTTTTTCTTTTTCTTCTTCTTCTCTTCGGGGTCGAGAGGCGAAAAACAAAACAAAAGCTCACTCTCTTTCTCCCCCCCCCCCCCTATAACGATACA
>Ga0315285_10004841_pt1 | contig 13946 bp, 16 predicted proteins | sample YL17G09_36_MG_FD_203698 | JGI IMG/M metagenome (GOLD analysis project Ga0315285, IMG submission 203698) | Sediment microbial communities from Yellowstone Lake, YNP, Wyoming, USA - YL17G09_36 | ecosystem: Environmental > Aquatic > Freshwater > Lake > Sediment | place: USA: Wyoming | collected...
AAAAAGATTTAGGCGAAAACTGGTTCCGTTCTGAAAAAGAAGCTCAAGAAGCGGGTTACAAAAAATCAGAAAATTGCTTTGGTAAAACTTATAAACCTTGAAAGGGGGTGAAGAAATTGGAAAACATCGTTCCAGTGATTTTGGGTGGTTTAATCGGAGGGTTATTGAGGGGGCTTTTGGGTATCGCTAAAAGCTTGATTACCAAGAAGGAAGAGTCAATTAATTATGGTTATTTCTTTTTGTCTTTGGCAGTTTCAATGGTAGTGGGAGTTATTGCTGCTTCGCTTTGGCCCGAAGGGGATTTTCGGATTGCACTTTTAGCTGGTTATGCGGGTTCAGATTTCCTTGAAGGCTTATTTAAGCTGAAATTTCAACAAAAGCTTGTGGAGATTAAGGAGTAACTTCTTTGAGACGGATTTGGGTCGATTTGACCTTTTTAGCATAAGGTTGAAGTTTTTCCATTAGTTGGGGACTGAGTTTTTTCTGGTCGTAAAGATTACCTAAAGTGATAATGTCAAAAATCATCACTTCTTGAAGACCCCCAGATTCTTTAATAATCTTTTCTAACTCTTTTCTTCCTGGCTCACCCAGTTGAGGAAAGCGGGTTTCTTGTTGGGTAATAATTATAAGCAGCGTTTTGCCGGATTTTATTTTTTTAACGTTTTTCTCTTTCGCCAAAGCAATAATTTCTTCTTTAAGTCCGTCAAGTTTCCCTTCTGCCTCGTCCTTTTTCTCTTGCCAATGAAGGTATTCTATAATTAGCTCTTCCAGTTTAGCCATAAACTTAGTATATCACAACCCAAAAGGGGCGGGGGGTAGCAAGTTCAGCTCCACCCATGGATAATGTTATAACTTATTACCTACTCCTGCCACGATAGTTTTAATTTCATCTATGCAAGAAAAAACATTATTATGAATTTCAGAACCTGTGAAATGTAAAACTCTCCAACCATCTTTTATTAAGTATCTGTCTCTCTTTGCATCATAGGTTCTTTGCTGCCGAGTTTTATGAAAATCGTGACCGTCTAATTCAATTAAAAGCTTTCTTTCGGGAACGGCAAAGTCAACTCTGTAAGGCCCAACTTCAATTTGTGGGCGTAACTGAGGGATAGTATGCAAAGCGTATACGTAAAATTTTACTTCGATTGGTGATTCACACTTTTTCAAAAGAAAGAAAGGGTGAGCTTTTTTTAACTCATCAAGTTTGCTCATCATTTTCTCAAGTACACCAATCTTAGGAAACTGAGCTTTACATGGAATTTTAACTTGGTCTTTAAGTTCAATTTTAATAGGAAATCCTTTTTCCAAGTCTTCAACAAGTGTAGTTATTTTTATAAGGAAGAAGTTTTTAAACCTTGTATCAAAGATTATTTCAATAGATGTATCAATAAATCGCATTCCTTCTCAGTTCCTCTAACGGGCTCGAACCTTAAACTTAAAGATTATCTTTTCTGTTTGTTAATATTAGGTATAAGTGATATCATTTTAGCATACTGATGCAACGGATTTTATCTCCACTTTACGAGAAATATCACGAAGAAACCAAGGCCCAAAAGAGAGTGATCAATCGTAGAAATTTCACTTATCGTCTATTGCTTCAAATAATTGGGTCTCAGTTAGTTAGTAAAAGAAGAGTGTTGGACATTGGTTGCGGAGCTGGAACTTTAAGTCTTTACTTAGCGAGCAAAGGTGTCCATGCGACGGGAGTTGATATCTCGACCAGAGCGATTGAGGCGTGCGAGATTACGGCAAAAAGATTACGTTTAGAGAAAAACGCGGATTTCAAGGTGTTAGACTTTTCAAAAAAATCAATAAAGGGGAAGTTTGATTTAGTACTTTGTCTGGAATTGCTAGAACATCTTGAAGATGACAAAGTTGCCAGTAAGAAAATTTATGAAAATCTAGGGGATAATGGAGTAGCGATAATCTCTACACCAACAAAAAGCGCCCCTCTTTATCGTTTAGGACTAACTAAAAGAGAAGACAAGAGGTCGGGGCATTTGAGGAGATATACGATGGAGGAGTTAACAGGACTTCTAAAAGATGAGGGATTTAGAATTGTTGAAACCAGAAAAACAGAGGGTGTTTTTAGAAATTTTTTGTTTTATAATCGTTTAGGACTTTTGCCCTTAAAATTTGCTAATCGTTTCACTATCATTTCCGACCTTTTTACTTTCATTGACAACATTACCCTAAAACTTTTCGGCGAATCGCAGATAATTGTCGTCGCCCAAAAACCGGGAAAGGAGAAAAAATGAAAATCGGATTTGATGGCAGGTATGCGGAAGGGGATTTGGTGGGAGTAGGGAAGTATATTGCTAGTTTAATCAATCAAATCGCTAAAAAGAATATTGAATGTGTTATTTTTTATTCACAAAAACCAAAATATCCGATTATTGGTAAAAATATTTTTTCAAAAATTCTTCCTTCTTTAAACCGTTATACTTTCGAGCAAATTTCTTTACCAAGAGCTTTAAAACAAGAAAAAGTTGATGTTTATCATGCTCTCGGCAACCTGGGAATTCCCCTCGTCTCCCCTGTTCCCTCAATTTTAACAGTGCACGATATTATTCCTTTATTATTCCCCGACTACTTTAAATATTCAAAGTATGGGTTTTTTTCAAAATATTCGTCTCTTTTTCGTTTAAAAACTTCTTTAATCAAAGCCAAAAAAATTATCTCGGTTTCGGAATATACCAAAGAAACACTGGTCGAAAAACTGGGAGTTAAGCCAGAGAAGATTAAGGTAATTTATTCAGGAGCACCAGAGGCGGATTCTAAGTCGCTTGAGTTGCCTAAGGAGCTTAAGAAAGGAGAATACATCTTAAATCAGGGAGGAATTGATATTAGAAAAAACTTAGAGCGTCTAATTCGAGCTTTTGCGAAGATGAAGTGCAAAGTGCAAAGCGCAAAGCGCAAAGAGAATGACTTGAAACTGGTTATCACCGGCAAAAATGAGAATATCGAAGAAAGATTAAGAAAAGAGATAAAGATATTAGGAATCAGTAACAAGGTTATTTTTCCTGGCTATGTCGATGAAGAAAGACTCTGGTCATTAATTCTGCAGGCAAGCTGTGTTTGCTATCCTTCTCTGATTGAAGGCTTTGGCGGACCGGTTTTAGAAGGTTTTGCTGCTGGAGTGCCGGTGATTACCTCAAATATTTCCAGTTTGCCGGAAATTGCTGGCGGAGCCGCTTATCTGGTTAATCCGAAAAATGAAGAAGAAATAGCGGAAGCAATGATGAAAGTAACAGGTGAGAAGGAAACAAGAGACATGTTGATAAGAAAGGGAAAAGAAAGAGTCAAACAATTTTCTTGGGAGAAAACAGCAGGGGAGACAATAAAAATATATAGTGATTTATGATTTATGATTGATGATTAATGAGATGAAGACATCGTTGGTGATCACGGTTTTTAATGAAGAAAAGACGATTGAGAGATTGCTGGCGTCGTTGAGTAAACAGACCAAGAAGCCGGAGGAAATTATTATTGTTGATGGAGGATCGACCGACAACACCGTTGTCGAAATAGAAGAATGGAGAATGGAGAATGGAGAATTAAGTATTAAAATCTTGGTTAAGAAGGGGGCGACGATTGCCCAGGGAAGAAACTTAGGTATTAGAGAGGCGGAAAGAGAAATCATTGCCATGACGGATGCGGGTTGTTGGGTTTATCCGGACTGGTTTGAGAAAATTACGGTCCCCTTTAAGGACAAGGAAATCGAGATTGTGGCTGGATTTTATAAGATGACCGGAGAAACAGCTTTTCAGAAATGTCTGGCTTGTTATCTGGGTGTTTTGCCGGAAAAATTGAATTCTTCGAATTTTATGCCCTCGGCCAGATCAATGGCCTTTAAAAAAGAAATTTGGAAAAAAGTCGGCGGCTTTAATGAAAAACTGGAGAGGGCCGGCGAGGATACCCTTTTTAACTATCAGGCAAAAAAAATAGGGAGCAAGTTTGTGACTGCAAAAGAAGCCCTCGTTGATTGGGAAATGCCTAAAACTTGGAAAGAAGCGATTAAGAAATTCTATTTTTACGCCAAGGGCGATGGTCAAATTAGCATTAAACCTCATAACTTAAAAATAATCTCGATTTATTTACGGTATCTGCTGGGATTGGGGTTATTAATTTTTGGGGGATTGAAGGGATTATGGGTATTGGGGGTGTTGGGAGGATTGATTGTCGTTTATCTTCTTTGGGCGGTAGGGAAAAATTACCGATTCGTCAAAAGCTGGCAGGCGGTTTTCATTTTGCCGGCACTGCAGATAGTTTCCGACCTGGCGGTGATGGCTGGATTTTTAGTTGGCAGTCTCAAAGGCGTCAATGAAACTTAAAAAACTTCATCTTTTAATCGCTGCTATCTTTCTTCTGGCTTTTTTCTTACGTTTTTTTAAAATTTCCGAAAATCTGATGTTCAATGCCGAGCAAGGTCAAAACTATCTCGCGATTAAAACAGCCATTGTCTCCAGACAATTGCCTCTTTTGGGTCCGCCAGCCGCTCATCTTTTTTCTCAGGGGTCGCTTTATTATTGGTTAATGATGCCCTTAATGATGATTGCCAATTTCAATCCCGCGACAGGGACTTATTTAGGGATTGTGGCGGGGTCAATCATGGTTCTTTTAAATTATTGGGTCATAAAAGAGGTCTTTAATAAAGAGGTGGCTTTGTTTTCAAGTCTTTTAATCGTAGTTTCTCCAATTTGGATTTATTTTTCCCGAGAAGCAAGATTTTATTTTTTGGCGATTATTCCCTTTTATCTCCTCTTTTGGTTCCTCTATGAATTTTGGCAGGGTAAAGATAAATTTTTGTTTTGGGCAGGTTTATCCCATGGAGTCATGCTTAATTTTCATTTAGGTTCAATCGCCTTAATACCGGCCATTTTGCTCATTTTGTGGGCGAAAAGAAAAAACTTAAAGAGAAAAAGCTTATTTTTGGGGGGGATTGGCTTTCTTTTGCCCAATTTACCCTTTTTAATTTATGATTTAACCCACGGCTTGGCGATTTCCACGAAACTCCTCATTTGGATTCCTTATCGAGTGATTGGTTTTTTGGGGCTTTACCCAAAGAATAATTTGACACCTCTAGTACTGGGAGAGAACCTACAAGCATTTTTCAGATTTTTCAGCGAGAATTTCGTTATGGGGCAAGAGAGTTTAGGAATTTTGGTAACGGTCATTCTAATAGGTTTTCTTGTTTTTAACTACAAAAAAGCGCTTATTTTCAGAAAAAGGAAAGATTTTGGTTGGTTTTTTCTTCTTTGGGCTTTATTTTTATTTTCCCTGGCTGTTTTTATCCACGGTTCGCCACCGAGACACTATTTTATTTCCATTTTACCCTTGCCGATAATGGTTTTTTCGCTCTTTTGGGAAAGATTAGGAAAGAATTATTTGGGCATGGCTTTAGTAATATTTTTTCTTTTGCTAAGTGCAGGCTTCAACCTGCGTTTCTTTTTTGACTCGCCCGCTTTTTATGCTTTAAGAGGCGATTCGCCAATTTTTCTTAAGTTTCAAGAAAAGATGATGAAAGTCATTATTGAAAACGCTAAGGGAGAAAAATTTAACTTAAAAAGGGTGGGCGAATTTGATTATTATCCTGGCGAATACGCTCAAAACTATCGCTATCTTGCCTGGTGGTTGGGAAATGAACCAACTGAAGAACCAACCAATTTGCGCTATACTATTTATGAGGAGCTTAATCGATTGCCGATTGAGAGCGAAAAAAAAGGAGAAATCTTTAAGGTTGGAGGAATCGTTATTTTAAAAGAAGCAAAATGATTTCGGCGGTGGTTTTAACTAAAAACGAAGATAAAAACATTGAGGCTTGTCTTAAGACCTTAAAATGGTGTGACGAGGCAATTGTCGTTGATGACAATTCAAATGATCAAACCGTTGAGTTAGCCAAAAGGCTGGGAGCAAAAATTGTCAGCCATTCACTAAATGATGATTTTGCCAGCCAAAGGAATTTTGGCCTTGAAAAAGCCGAAAATAAATGGGTTTTGTTTGTTGATGCGGATGAGAGAGTGACCCCACAGCTTCGAGCTGAGATACAAAGAGCGACGGAGACTGACTTTAACGGTTTTTATTTAAAAAGAACAGACTTTCTTTTTAGTAAAGAACTCAAACACGGTGAAACTGCACGAGTGAAGCTTTTACGTCTGGCTCAGAAAGGTGCTGGTAAGTGGCAGAGGCAAGTCGATGAGACCTGGGAAATTACCGGCAAAACTGAGGTTTTAAAAAATCCTCTGCTTCATTATCCTCACCCAACAATAACAAGTTTCTTGAAAAGCATTAACTACAAATCTACCCTCAACGCTCAGGTTTTTTATGAAGAAGGGAAGCGAACAAGGCTTTGGGATTGGCTTAAACCAAAAGCAAAATTTTTTCAAAATTGGATTCTTCGCTTAGGCTTTCTTGATGGTATGGAAGGATTAATTATGGCTTTGATGATGGCATTCCATTCCTTCTTAGTGAGAAGCAAACTTTATTTATTATGGAAAAAGGAGGGGGGATGGGGGAGATGAAAAAAAATGGCAAATGGCAAATGGCAAATGGCAAATGGATAATATTTCTTCTTTGGGCGGCTTTTGTTTTTGTCAAATACTTATTAGTTCTGATTGAAAGGGGGAGAATACGTTCAATCTGGCCTTAATTTTAGGAATTTATAGTTATTCAATCTTAGCCTTAGGTTTGTTAGGAAAATTGGAGCGATTGGAGATTTTAGTGGTCACCTTTCTCCTTTTGCTTTTGAGTTGGTTTTGTCTTCGTCACTCTTTTGAATTAAAGAGCTGGAGAAAAATACTCAAAGAAATAAAAGGTGATAGGTTATCAACTTTGGTGGTCATTCTTTTACTGATTCAGGTTTTAATAAACTTCTTAGGAGCAATTTCGCCTGAACTTTCTTTTGACGCTCTTTGGTATCACCTTACCCCACCCAAGCTTTATGTTCAGTATCAGCAAATTTTCCATCTTCCTGGCTGGCTGCTTTCGGTTTCTTCGTTGCCACGATTTATGGAAATGTTTTATACTGCGGCCTTAGTTTTTGGCAATGAAATTGGGGCAAAATTCATTCATTTTTCTTTTGGCATCTTGGCGGCCCTGGCTTTGTTTAATTTGTTAAAGCGCCATTTTTCCTTACGAATCTCACTTCTGGGGACCCTTACTTTTTACACCATGCTGGCGGTTGGTTGGCAGTCAACCACGGCCTATGTTGACCTTGCCTGGACATTTTTTGAGATTTTAGCTTTAGATAATTTCTTGCAATGGCGAGAGAAAAGAAAAGAAAGATATCTTTATCGATCATCCCTGCTCGTGGGTCTAGCGATTGCCACCAAAATCTTAGCTTTTGGCTCTTTACTCACCTTTCTCTTTCTTATTCTAATTTTGAGAGGGAAGGGATGGTTAAGGAGGGTCTTTCGCTTTGGGATTACTTCGTTACTGGTTGTTTCTCCCTGGTTGGTTCTTTCTTGGGTGAATGTCGGTAATCCCTTATTTCCTCTTTTTGGTAGCCCGACCAACGTTCAAGCCATGAATATCCGTCCTGACGCCAATTGGATTATCACTAAATTAGTAAATTATCCTTTCTTACTCTGGCGGGCAACTTTTCAGCCGGACGACATCATCAGCCCAGTTTACTTATTATTCTTCCCTTTAATTTTATATCTTCTTTGGAGACAAAAGCAGATTCTCAAGATTTCGTTTTTATATTTCCTTTTGGGTTCATTTTTGGTTCCGGCGGCGAGCAATCGCTATCTTTTACCTTATCTAGCCGCTCTTACCTTGCCACTTTTAGCCATTTTTAATTATCCCTGGAAGAAGAAATTATTGACTAATCTTTTTATCATCATCATTATTCTTTCTGCTCTCCTCAACCTCGGCAGTCGGGGATTGGCGACTAAAAAATTTATTCCCTATTTACTAAGACAGGAAACAAAAGCGGAATTTTTAGCTAAAAATCTTAATTTTTCTTTTGGTGAATTTGCTGATATTGACGGCTATTTTGCTAAAAACATTAAAAAAGATGATTTGGTTCTTATTTATGGAATTCATAATCTTTTTTATGTTGATTTTCCTTATGTTCATGAGTCTTGGGCTAAGCCAGGCACTTTTTTTACCCATATTTTAGTCGGCAGTAATCAGAATCTGCCAGAAAAGTTTGGCAGACGACTTTTAATTTACGAAAATCCAGAAACTCGGGTGAAGTTATACGTTTTTGGAGAGAAATACCAATGAGCTATATTGCCATATTGCTATATTGCTATATTGTTCTTTTTCCTCTCGGTCAGTTGACACGCCTTCCCTTGGGGATGGCCGAGATTCATCTCTATTTAACTGATATTTTTATGGCTGGATTAGTGATTGGTTGGCTAGGGAAAAAGTGGATTAAGAGAGAAAAGTTTTTTAGTCCGCCATTAGCCAAACCCATTCTATTATTCACGATTTGTTGTTTGCTGTCTTTATTAATGAACACTCCCCTGCTTTCGGGTAGGGAAGTAATGGTTGCAGGTTTATACCTCGTTCGTTGGGTATTGTACGCCGGGTTGTATTTTGTGGTCGATGATTTAGTGCAAAATTCAAAGTTCAAAGTGCAAAGTTTTTTGACGTCATTGACCGTCGTCGGCGTCATCGCCGCGGTTTTCGGTTTACTCCAATATCTTTTTCTACCGGACATGAGATTTCTGGAAAAATATGGTTGGGACCCTCATTTATATCGAGTCATAGGCACTTTCCTTGACCCGGGTTTTTTAGGTTTAATTCTCGTTTTTACTCTGATTTTATTGACCGTAAAACTCTGGCCAGCCAGAAAATTATCATGGAGGGGAATCGCCTGGGTGATTGTTTATCTAGCTTTAGCCTTGACTTATTCTCGCGCCTCTTATTTAGCTTATGTTGGAGGTATGGGAGTCATTGCTCTGTTTAAAAAATCGCCTAAATTTTTATTGGCTGTTTTCTTTTTGGGAATGGTGACGATTTTTCTTCTACCCCGACCAGGCGGAGAAGGCGTGAGATTAGAAAGAGAAAGCACGATTCAGTTCCGCATAATCAATTATGGACAATCTTTATTAATTATTCGTGATAATCCCCTTTTTGGTGTCGGTTTTAATGCCTATCGCTACGCTCAAGGAAGACATGGTTTTTTGACAGGAGAAGAATTAAGGAGTTCTCATGCTGGGGCGGGAGGCGACTCCAGTCTGCTTTTTGTTTTGGCCACCACGGGATTGGTCGGTGTTTCGGTTTATTTCTGGCTTTGGGGAAAAGCACTGTGGTTGGGGAAAGCCAATCCTTTGGTTCTGGCGACTTTGTTCTCAGCTCTGGTTCATTCTTGTTTTACCAATAGTTTGTTTTATCCCTGGGTGATGGCCTGGCTCTGGCTAGTTTTAGGATTGGTCAAGGAGAATAAAAAATCGTCAGTTCTTTCTTGGTTTCGTTCTCGGCTTTATCCCGAGCGATAAAAGTCAGTTTATTTTCACCCTCGTTAAGCGAATAAGTTGTGGCATAGGTTCCCTCGTTGCCAACAATAATGAACCGATCATTAAGGCTTAAGCTGACGTCTGTCTCCGTTTTCCCTTGGATGATGATTGATTTTTCTCCCTGTCCATTAAAGCGGCTGTTGTCGGCTGGCTGTTCGATGGTTAAATCAGGTGGCTGATCGTCGAATAAGAGTGAGGCTTCTTCGGAAGGAGAACTTTTATTACCGGCTTTATCAATGGCAATGATATAAACTGAATTTTTACCTTGTTCAAGCCTAATTTTTTCCGTAATAAAATGGGAATCATTGTCACTAATAATGGTGAGAACGAGTCCGTCGTTGAGGTAAATTTCGACATTGGCGCCAGCTTCGGCTGAACCAGAAAGACCGATTAAATTTGTTTTGACTGCCTCAGGTATTGGATCCAGCCGAGGAGGGGCTGGAGGAATAAGGTCAGTTTGTTCAACAGGCAGAGAAGAGCCTTTAAGCTCAGCTAAAAAAACCGCCACTTTCACTAAAGCGGGAATTCCCAAAAAGACGGTCCCGGCCAGAATAAGAATCGTGAGCAAGAAAAAGATGACGGCCTTCCTTAAGCTTTGTTTTTCTTCTCTTCTCATCAATCTTGAATGAGCGCCTCTGATTTTCATTGTTGAGCCCTCCCGGGGAATTGAACCCCGCTCTGAGACTTACGAAGTCCCTGCATCTCCGCAATGCTTGGAGGGCATAATGATATTTTAGCATGCTTTTGAGAATATCCAAAGAAAAATGCTAGAATAGAAACAAGATGTGGAAAACTTATTCTCAAGATGGACGATGGCCAATCGAAAAACTTTATCTATCGTTTTCAGAATTGGAGAAGAAATTTGGCTGGCTGGTCGAGAAAATCTATGAGCAAAAGGTTGGTGAAGCTTCCTTGCCGATTTTAGGCCTGCGGACCGGAAAAGAAGGCCAAGCCTTGTGGTTGATAGCGGGAATTCACGGCGAAGAGCCAGCCGGGCCAAATGGCTTTGCTCAGAATATCGAATTTCTTGGTAAACTTGGAAAGAAGATGCCGGTTGTTCTTCTGCCTCTTTGTAATCCTTCAGGTTATCTGCAAGACTGGCGCTATCCAAATGAATACAGAAATGAAAAAAAGGGAAAGAGTGTCAGTGATTCAAGCCATCTTTTGCCAGACCTCAAAAGTCCAACAAAACCGCGGACAAAAAAACCCGCTTGTCCCGAGGCGAAAGCTTTAACTTCCTGGGTAATTAAATTTTCAAAAAAATACGAACCCCAACTCGTAATTGATTTCCATGAGGATGAGGATAAAAAAGATGAAGCCTTTTATATTTACTTTCTAGGCAAGCAAGGAGCTGATGATCCGGTGGCAGGAAAAATTGTCAAAATCCTAATTAATCACGGTTTCTCGATTCAGATGCAAGGCAAAACAAGATTTGGGGAGAAGATTAAAAACGGGATTGTCGCCAATATTTCCGATGGCTCAATTGATGAACTTTTAGCGGCTAAAAAAATTATCTTCAAGGGTAAAGTGGTCAAGGGTCCTTCGGCAGAAAGAGTGGTAACGGTTGAAACGAGCACAGTAGGAACTGCATTAGAGAAGAGAATTAAGGCTCATTCAGAAGTTCTTCGTTCCGTAGAAAAATTTTGGCGTTAATGATAATTCCAGGATAGTCCTGGAATCGTACCTAATCCAGGATAGCCCTGGATTTATACCAAAACTTACTTTTTCTCCCATCTGTCTTTATCTCTGCCATAGTATTTGTCCATGACTCTTTTAAAATGTTTGTCCAGATTAATATTGAGGGAGTTTGCCAGACAGGTTAGGGTAAAAATGATATCGGCTATTTCATCGCCAATTTCAGCTGTTTCTTCTTCAGGTTTCTTTTTTTTAGGTCCAAAGCGGTGATTCAATTCTCTAGCTAATTCCCCAACTTCTTCAGTGAGCCTAGCGAGAATTTCCAATGGTTTAAAATAGCCAATTTTGTATTGGGTAACCCAATTGTCAACTTGTTTTTGGATATTTTTCATAAAATTTATCTAATTTATTAATAATTTGGAGCTCCTGACGAGGTCTTAGCCAGACTGCCAGAGTTTATCAGAATGTTCCTATCTGACGGCCTTTTGCCAGATTTAGTCTATACTTTAGAACTAAAAAATGTATAAGTATGCATATTAGAAAATCGATCCTCATGGCCGAGATGAATCATCAAACCTGATGTCAACATTCGCTCCCTAATAGTAAGGTACTTTCGCCACAAGAATCATTCGGTGAAAGCAATTATAGCAGAATTTTTGTTGCTTTGTGAATTTATTTACATTTCGACAAACTTTCTGTTAATTTTTGTTATATAATTGAAACCAGCAAATAATATTTAAATATGAATAAGACATTAACAGCTCTAAAAGGCGTTAGGGTAGGACATTCAACTCATCTGGATAAGCTAACAGGTACGACTGTTGTTGTTTTCGACAAAGATTTTCCGATGGCTTACAAGTCTTATGGCGGAGATCCAGGGACTTTTAATACTGATGCATTGCGGAATGGTAGATCAGATAATAGAGGGCATGCAATTTTTATCTCTGGTGGAAGTTGGGCAGGACTTACAGCAGGTGGAAAAATTTTAGAGCGATTGATCGAAAAACAAATCGGATACAAATCACGAAAAATTGTGAATCCCAATGTTACAGGAGCTATTGTTTATGATCTAGGAACATTTATAGAGCAATATAATCCTAGTTTTGCTACAGAAGCAATTGATGATGCGTCAACCGATCCAGTAGGAAATGGAAATGTTGGTGCTGGAACTGGAACATCCGTCGGTAAATTCCATTATCAAGAAAATGGTAAGGCAATTGCTGGTATGAAAGCAGGCGTAGGTTCTGCAAGGATTAATCTTGGAAATGGAGTTATAGTATGTGCATTATCAGTTGTTAATGCCCTTGGTAATATTATTCTTCCTGATGGGTCAATTCTTGCAGGCAATAGAACGACCATAGAAGGTAAGAAATATGAAACCTTTGAAGGATTTTCAGAGTTTTTAACTGATGCACAGGCAAATACAACCATCTCCATTGTTGGACTAAATGTCGACCTTGATACAAGAGAGAATTATGAACGAGTTGCACATATTGCAGCACAAGGGCAGGTTCGAGCTATTGATCCCGTAAATACCTCTTTAGATGGAGATACAGTATTTGTATTTTCGAATGAAGAAATTAAGTCATTTTTAACTCCTTTGGGAAATCAAATTGCGAAACCTGCTTGGCATAATCTAAGAGTTGATATTATTGCTCAAGCTGCTGCGAAAGCGGTACAAGAGAGCATTTATGACGCTTGTAAGCAAGCCGAAACTATTAAGCTTAGTGGAGCATACAAAGGGGTAATTCCTTCTTGGAAAGATTCTAAATGATAAAGTTAAAACCAACAGGTTAAACTTACTCCTTTGGCGGCGTTGTTTTAATTCCAGAGTAAAAAGTCACAACCTCTATTAATTAGTCTCCCCAATGTGCTAAATTTTCAACCTTTAGTGAGGGAGGTGAGAATTTATTATGTTGCCATTGGAAATAATTAAGAAATATTATCCTAATGCATCGGAAGAAGAATTAAAAGAAATACAGGAGGTCGTGTTTTTGTTAGCATGTGCTGTTATGCAACATTTTTATGGGTCAAAGTGGATGGGAGGTTTTGAAGAATCTGGTCAAGAGGAGAAATAGCGAGCTAAAAGCTAGTTCGATTCCCGTTAGGGCTCAAGGTTATAGGTTTAAATTTAGACAAATTTCAGCAACTTTCTGAAGCTAAAATCCACGAGTTCGATAAAAATCCTATGGAGCGGCGGACCGGATTCGAACCGGCGACCTTCTGCTTGGGAAGCAGACGTTCTACCAACTGAACTACCGCCGCAACGTCATACGTTGCTGGTGCGTTTGACGCACCGCAAATTGGCGATTGCCACTTAAAACCTTCAGGCAATTGCCCTTATTATAAAGATTTTTCAAGAAAATTGCTATCGAGGGATTGATAAAACTTGACCGGGTTGAATGATATCCGGATTTTTCACAAGGTTTTCATTAGCCTGCCAAATCTTGGTCCATTGATAACCATCGCCATAAGCCCTAACCGCAATCTCCCACAAATTATCAGACTTTTCAACTGTATATTTGTTTCCTGAAATTGCTTCTACTTGACCAGTGACTGGCAGTTCAACCGGTTCGATGACTTCTGTCTTAGGGATCATTAATTCCTGGCCGACTAATAATCGGTCAGGATTGACCAGCTTATTTTCTTTGGCAATGTCGACCCAGTTATAACCTGAGCCAAAATTTTTCTCAGCAATCATCCAAAGATGGTCACCCTTTTGGACTTTATATGTTTTAGGAAGTCCTTCCGGAACCAACTTGCCGCCTTCCTCTTCAATCAGCTTAACTTCACCTGAAGTTGGCTGACCTGTCGGGGCTTCTATCTTTCTGCCGACGCCACGAA
>Ga0315285_10004843_pt1 | contig 13944 bp, 12 predicted proteins | sample YL17G09_36_MG_FD_203698 | JGI IMG/M metagenome (GOLD analysis project Ga0315285, IMG submission 203698) | Sediment microbial communities from Yellowstone Lake, YNP, Wyoming, USA - YL17G09_36 | ecosystem: Environmental > Aquatic > Freshwater > Lake > Sediment | place: USA: Wyoming | collected...
ATTCTGCGCGTGGCCGAAGCCTACGAGATCACCATCAACATTGAGCCCCACGGGTACTACACCACCAAGCCGGAGTTCATGGCGGAAATGCTGGCCTTCGTTGACTCGCCGTATCTGGGCATGAACATGGATACCGGCAACACCTTCATCGCCGGCCAGGACCCGGTCCAGTTCCTGGCGCGCTTCGCCAAAAAGGTCACTCATGTCCATATCAAGGACGTCAGCCCCAGTCTGGCCGCCGCCGCGCGCGGTGAGCTGACCGGGATTGCCGTGAGCCACTGCGCGGTCGGGGAGGGCGTCAACGCCGACAATATCCGGCGCTGCCTGGGGCTGCTGGCGGAACGCGGTTTCGACGGCGTGCTCAGTATGGAGTGCGAGGGGCAGGGTGGCCCGATGATCGAGAACAGCCTGGCCTGGGTGCGGGAAGCAGTAAGCAGTAGGCAGTAGGCAGTAGGCAGGAGCAACATGCCTGCATCCGGCACCTGCCCGGGAGACCGCTTAGTGCTTACCGCCTCCTGCCTCCTGCCTACTGCCTCCTGCCCACCGCCCGCTGCGCCGCTGAACTGGTGTAGAATCGGGCCACACGGGTAACGGCCATGGATCGCAGGCACTTTCTTCGCCACTCGCCGGCAGCCCTGGGCCTGGTGGGGTTGCTGCCCGCGGCCTGCTCACGTCCGGCGCCGGAGGCCGGCCTGCCACGCATGAACAGGAGCGCTTTCCTTCCCACCTACATGAAACTGGAGCGCGCCGGAGAACTGGCCGAGCGCGAGAAACAATTGCAGGCCATCTTCAGCAGTTGCCGGCTGTGCCCGCGGGCCTGCGGCGCCAACCGCCGCAAGGGCGAGAAGGGCGTTTGCCAGGCCACCAGCCGCCTGAAGGTCTACTCCACCCATCCGCACCATGGCGAGGAACGCCCGCTGGTGGGCCGCGGCGGCTCCGGCACCGTTTTCTTCAGCCACTGTAACCTGCTGTGCGCCTACTGCCAGAACTGGGAGATCAACCACCGCGGCGACGGCCAGTACATCAGCGACGAGCAACTGGGGCGGCTGATGCTGTCGCTCCAGGAGCGCGGCTGCCACAACATCAACCTGGTCACCCCCACGCACGTGGTTCCCAACATCGTCAGCGGCCTGCGCCACGCCATCCGCATGGGACTGCGCCTGCCGCTGGTTTACAACACCGGCGGCTACGACTCGCTCGAGGTCATTCGCCTGCTCGGCGGCATCGTCGATATTTACCTGCCCGACTACAAGTACACCGACCCGGAGAAGGCGGCCAAGTATTCGACCGGAGCGCGAGACTACCCGGAGGTGGCGGCGGCGGTGATCGAGGAGATGCACCGGCAGGTGGGCGAGTTAACGGTCGATGAGCGGGGCGTGGCGCTGCGCGGCCTCATCATCCGCCACCTGGTGCTGCCTGAAGACATCGCGGGCACCGAGAAATTCGTGAAGTACGTGGCCGAGCGGCTGAGTCGCGGCACCTACGTCAACATCATGGCCCAGTATCATCCCGCGCACCGCGCGGGCCAGTACCCGGAGTTGTCCCGCCGCATCACCACGGCCGAGTACCAGCGCGCCATCGCGCTGGCCCGCCAATACGGCCTCACCAACCTGGATTCAGGGTGAAATGGGACGCAGATGAACGCAGATAAACGCAGATCGAATTTGCGCCGGCTGTCTGTCACGATTGCTGATGTGAAGCGGATCAGCGCGACAGATTTGCACCTGCGAACCAGCCAAATCGTTAGAGAGGTCGAGAAAGGCAGTGTGTTCGTCATCGAGAAGCGCGGCGTGCCGGTGGCGGAATTGCGCCCGTTTGGTTCGCTGCCGCGCACCCGCCGTCTGCCGGACAGGGAGGCACTCCTGGCCAGGTTCCCGCGAGTGGCCCTCGACAGCGGGCGAATTCTGGAAAAGGACCGCTCGTGAGATGCTACTTCGATACCGCTGATCGCCACCTGCTGGCCGCCGCCCCGCACTTCGGCTTGACCGGCCTGTCAGTTTGAGCTTCTGCCCTGAAAAAGCACCCTGGGAGCGCGGGACGCCTGCGCTCCCAGGCCGACCGCGGAACAATCCGCGACTTTCCTCGTTTCCGGGTGGGTGCCGCGAAGCGGCATGGGTGGCTGCGGTTACTTACTTGCCCTTCTTCTTCTTTTCTTTCTTCTTGGTCTTCTTGCCGTTGGGCTGCGGCTGGTCGGCGGGCTTGTCGGAAGAAGGCGCAGTCGCGGCCGCGGGAGTGTTGGCCGGCGGGGTGAGGGCGGCCTGCTCGGTGGGCGCGCCGCCGGAGTCCGGCTTTTGCGGCTGAGCCGGCGGCTGGGTGGCCGGCGGAGCAGCCGGCCCGGGGGTTGCGGGGGCCGGCGTTTCAGTGCTCAGCGGCACGGCTTCCAGCCGGATGCCGGTACCGCCGGCGGCGTCCGCCGGAGCCGCCCGGACATCGGTCATCCCGGCCTCGCCCGGACGCCCGCCCGGCAGCAGCACGGGTTCGCCGGCCTTGCTGGCCATGCTGACGTCGGGCCGCTTGCTGAAAGCCCCCAGCGCCCTGCCCAACAAGCCGCGGCGCTCCTGGTGCTCCAGGTCATACCTCATGCGCGCTTCGGCCTCGGGCTTGGCCTCCGGCACCGGCATCTTCCACTCCGTCAGCTTCTCCTTGGAGGCATCCGCCCGAACGCTGAGCGGGTAATCGGAAACGATCTTGGCGTAAACCTCGGCGGCCTTGGGACGAAACTCCTTGCCGGCTTTCTCGAACGACTGGCCCAGCATCCACAGCGCCTCGTCGGCCTGGCTGAAGTTGGGGTACTGCTCGGTGAGGTCCTTCAGCCGGGGAATGGCAGCGCGAATGTTTTGCCTGCTGACGAAATACTGCCGCCCGACGTCGAACTCGTGCTGCGCCAGCACTTCCTGGACCTCGCGCAGGCGCTGCTTGGCTTCCTCGACGAAGGGGCTGTTGGGGAACTGCAGCAGGAGCTGCTTGAATTCATCCTCGGCGCGGCGGGCGTGGGTGGCGTCGCGGTTGGCCTTCTCCATCTGCTGGTAGTGGATCATGGCCACCTTGAGCTGCGCTTCGCCCGCTTCCGCCATGGTCGGGAAGAAGGTGATGAAGTCCTTATACTCGGCCTCGGCCTGGGCCAGCGCCGTGGTGCCGCCCTGCCGGTACCAGGCGTCGGCAATGGCCAGCTTGGCCTTGGCCAGGTACTCGCTGTCCGGGTAGGTATTGATGAGCGTTTGCAGGGTCAGGCGGGCCACTTCATAGCGGCTCTTCTCGATATCGTTGACCGCCTTGTCGAACAGCGTCTTGTCGGGCTGCTGGGAATCGGTGGCGATCGGCGTTTCGTACTTCTTGCGCCGGATGCCGCAACCGCTGAGCACGGCCAGCGCCAGCAGCACGGCAAGCAGGCGGAACAGGAAACGATGGCGTTTGGTCATCACTGGGCACCTGAGACTGCGGATTCCAGGCTTGAAATCCGTCCGCCGCGGCGGACAATCCGCAATCCTAAACTTTGAGCATGGTCGCCGAGCCCGCCCGCTGGAGCAAAAGCTCGACAGCGGCGGCCGGGTCCGCGGCGTGGAAGACGCTGGAACCGGCCACAACCATGTCGATTCCCGCCCGCACCACCTCGGCGATGTTGGAGGCCTCCACGCCGCCGTCGATCTCCAGGCGGTAGGCGTATCCATGCTCCTCGCGCCAGCGGGCCAGCCGGCGTACTTTCTCCAGCGTGCGCGGAATAAACTCCTGCCCGCCGAACCCCGGGTTCACGCTCATCACCAGGATGAAGTCGACGCACTCCAGCACTTCGCGGAGTGTCTCTGCGGGAGTCGCGGGGTTGATGACCGCGCCCGCGGACGCGCCGCAGGAACGAATATACGCCAGCGTGCGGTCCAGGTGAACACAGGCTTCCTGGTGCACCGAGATCATGTCGGCGCCGGCCCGGCGGAAATCCTCGATGTAGCGGTCCGGCTCCGAGATCATCAGGTGGCAGTCCAGCCGAAGCGACGTGGCCTTGCGGAGCGAGGCCACCACCGGCGGCCCAATGGTGATGTTGGGCACAAAATGCCCGTCCATCACGTCCAGGTGAATGATCGATGCCCCGCCGCGTTCCACGGCCCGGATTTGGTCGGCCAAGCGCCCGAAATCGGCCGCCAGGACCGACGGAGCTATTTCCACTCGATAGCGCAAAAATTCCCCCGGGTATTCACTCCGGCTTTGCGATTGTAACACGAGCTTAGCCACAGATTTCGCAGATTCCACGGGCTTAAAACTGCTGAGAATCTGCGCAATCTGTGGCTAAACTCTTTCCATCACCGCCGCAAAGAAGCCATCCAGGCCCAAATCGGGCAGGGTCTGGAACCAGCGCCCGCGCAACAGGGTGCGGCCTTCCTCGGTGAGGAACTCGGCCGGCAGCCGCTCCAGCTCGATCAGCCGAAATTCTCCTCGTCCCTCCAGCACCGCCTCCACCACCGCCTGATTCTCCTCGTGCTCGATCGAGCAGGTGGAGTAGACCAGGCGTCCGCCCGGCGCCAGCGAATCCAGGGCATTGCTGAGCAGCCAGCGCTGCTTGGCCGCCAGAATCGGCAGATCGTCCTGGTCCAGGCGCCACTTGATTTCCGGGTTGCGGCGAATGGTGCCGGTGCCGGAGCAAGGCGCATCCACCAGCACCCGGTCGAAGGCCACGGCAAAGGGCAGCGACCGCGTGCCGTCGAGGGCCACCAGCCGCAAGCGCTCGACCCCTGCGCCCGCCAATCGCCTCATAAGGCGAAGGCGGCCGGGATGCACATCGCAGGCGATCAGCGAAAGGCCGGCCACCAGGTCCAGCAGCGCGCCTGACTTCAAGCCCGGTGCGGCGCAGAGGTCCAGCGCCCGCTGCCCCAGCTCGGCCGCCACCAAGTGTGGAACGATCTGGGAAGCCTGGTCTTGCACCGGGTACCGGGCTTCGGGCGCCAGGCCCGTGATCTCCCGGCAATCGCGCAGGTAGCGGCAAGGCCGCCCTATCTCCACACGGGCCCCGGGTGGCACCCGAATAAAGACGGGAGGCGGCTCATTGTTCAGATGCGCGATGGCTTCGGCGCGTTCCGCTCCGTAGCGCCGCTCCCAGCGCTCCAGCAGCCACCCGGGATGGCAGAGCCGGATGGTGCGGCGTTCGGCGGGGCCCATTTCGGCGGGGAAAAGTTGCTCCAGCGGCTCGCGCGTTACCCGCCGCAAGACGGCGTTGACCAGGCCGGCGGCCGAGGCCTTGCGTGCCCGCTTCACCGCTTCCACGCTCTGATCCACGGCCGCCGGCGCCGGCACGCGCTCCAGATAACGAAGCTGGTAGATGCCCATGCGGACAGCGACCCGCACTTCCGCGTCCCAGCGCGCCGGGGCCCGGTCCGAGAAGCGAGCGGCCAGCCAGTCAAGCTGGTTCTGGCGGCGCAGGCAGCCCATCACAATCTCCTGCGCCAGGGCCCGGTCAGGCGGCGACAGCTTTTCGGCCAGGCGCGAGTTCAATAGCTCGGCGGCGAAGCTGGCCTCCCGCTCCACCCGCAGCAGAACCTTGAAGGCAATTTCGCGCGAGGGCGTCAGCATAGCCTCTGGCCTTGGTGTTGAAACACTACTGGGGGCGGCGCTGCTTTTTGACGCGGCGCAGCAGCTCCTCGACCCGTTCCGTGTACTCCAGGCCGCGGTCCAGCTCGAAAGTAAGCTCCGGGGTGAAGCGGAGAGCCAGCTCCTGGGCCAACTGGCGGCGGACGTAGTGGCCGGCGGCCTGCAACTGGCGGATGCTCTGCCGCTGGGCCTGCTCGTCGCCCAGCACGCTGACCAGCACGCGGGCATGACGCAGATCGGGCGAGAGATCGACGCCGGTGACGGTGGCCAGCGCGATGCGCGGGTCGCCCATCTCAGCGACGATCCCGCTCAGTTGCGTCCGGAGTTCGTCGGCCAGCCGTTCGGCCCGGTGCGGATCGCGCATGGAAGCCTGAGCCGCAGATTTCGCAGATTCCGCTGATTTCGGAGATTGAATCCGCGGAATCTGCGAAATCTGCGGCTACACCCCTTCAGAGAATCTCGATATCGGAATGGACCAGGTCGCCGCCCAACAGCCGGGTGCTTTCGGCCTGGGCGCCATCGAGCACCTGCCGCAGGTTCGTCTCGCTGCTGGAGATGGAGGCCACGCCGAGCACCGCGCGCTGCCACAGGTCCTGGTGGTCCAGCTCGGCCACCGCCACGTTGAACTTGCCGCGCAGCCGTTCCTTGACCCGTTGCACAACCATCCGTTTCTCTTTGAGGGAATGGGCGTAAGGCAGATGAATCTCGAGGGTGAGCAGCCCGATGGTCATATCGCTAAGGCTGCAGGCTAGAGGAAAACCCCGCTGCACCTGTTGCCTGTAGCCTGTGGCCTGTGGCCTGAATTACGCGAGCACCTCCGCGGCTACCCGCTCGGTCACGAAGGCCTCAATCACGTCGCCCTGCTTGATATCGCTGAAATTCTCCAGGCCCAGGCCGCATTCAAAGCCCGACTTCACTTCGCCGGCATCATCCTTGAAGCGGCGCAACGAAGCGACCTTGCCGGTGTAAACGACCACGTTGTCGCGCAGCAGGCGCACCTGGGCGTCGCGGGTCACGCGCCCGTCCAGCACGTAGCAGCCGGCGACGTTGCCGATCTTGGGAACACGGAAGGTGTCGCGCACCTCGGCGCGTCCCAGCGCCACCTCGCGGAAGGTAGGCTCCAGCAGCCCAACCATGGCCTTTTTGATCTCGTCCACCAGCTCGTAGATGATGGTGTGCAGGCGGATGTCCACCTTGTCATGCTCGGCCGTCTCCAAGGCATTGCGCTCCGGACGCACGTTGAAGCCGATGATGATGGCGTTGGAAGCCGAAGCCAGCAGCACGTCGGACTCGGTGATGGCGCCCACCCCGCTGTGGATGATCTTCACCTTGATCTTCTCGGTGCCCAGCTTGTTGAGCGTCTCGGCGAGCACTTCCGCCGAGCCATGCACGTCGGCCTTCAGAATCAGGTTCAGCTCCTTGACGGCGCCGGCCTGCAACTGCTCGTGGAGCTTATCGAGGCTGAGCCGCGCCGAGCGGGCCAGGGCCGCCTCGCGCGCCTTCTGCTCGCGATAGGCGGCCATCTGCTTGGCCTTGAGCAGGTCGGTCACCACCTGGAACTGATCGCCGGCCTGCGGCAGGCTCCCCAGGCCCAGCACTTCGACGGGCGACGACGGCGGGGCCCCGTTCAACTGCTGGCCGCGGTCGTTGAGCAGCGCGCGGACCTTGCCGAACACCGGGCCGACAATAAACGGATCGCCGACCTGCAGCGTGCCGTTCTGAACCAGCACGGTGGCCACCGGGCCGCGGCCTTTATCCAGCTTGGCCTCCAGCACCGTGGCCATGGCCGGCCGGTTGGGGTTGGCCTTCAGCTCCTGCATGTCGGCCACCAGCAGGATCATCTCCAACAACAGGTCGATGTTCTGCTTGCGCTTGGCGGAGACTTCGACGGTGACCGTCTGCCCGCCCCATTCCTCGGGCATCAGGCCGCGGTCGGCCAGTTGCCGCTTGACGCGGTCGGGCGTGGCTTCGGGCTTATCGATCTTGTTGACCGCGGCGATGATGGGGACGTTGGCGGCGCGGGCGTGGTCGATGGCCTCCAGCGTCTGCGGCATCACTCCGTCATCGGCCGCCACCACCAGCACCACGATATCGGTGACCTTGGCGCCGCGCGCGCGCATGCGGGTAAAGGCCTCGTGGCCCGGGGTGTCGATGAAGGTGATCTTGCGGCCGTTGATCTCCACCTGGTAGGCCCCGATATGCTGAGTGATGCCGCCGGCTTCCTGCTCGGTGACGTGGGTTTCGCGAATGGCGTCCAGCAACGAGGTCTTGCCGTGATCGACGTGGCCCATGATGGTGACCACGGGCGGGCGCGCCACCAGATCCCCGGCTTCCTCGGCCGCCTCCGGGACCGCCGCCTCGATGGTTTCCTGCTCGAAGCTGATGACGCGGGTCTCGGCGCCGAAATCGCGGGCCAGGTCCTTGGCCACCTGGGTCTCCATGGTCTGGTTGATGGTGGCGAACACGCCCCGGCTGATGAGCCGCTGCATCAGGTCCTTGGCCTTCAGCTCCAGCTTCTCGGCCAGCTCCTTGATGGTAACGCCCTCGGTGATGGCGATCTCGCGGTCGATGGGCCGCGGGGTGAAGACCATGGGGCCGGCCCGTGGCGGCATGGAACGCTGCGGGCGCTCGCGGTCGCGCGTGGGCACCTGGGGGCGGGCTCCCGGACGGCGCGAGTCGGCGGGCAGCAGGCCGGCGGGTGAAACTCCCGCGGGGCGCGCCCGCGTGGGATGCATGGGCCGGCGTTCGCCCAGACGGCTCGGCGTGGGCGCACCCGGCTGCCAGCCCGGCGCTCCCGGACGCCCCGGCCTCCCCATCCGTTGGCCGGCAGCAGCGCCCGCCGCCGGACGCAGGCCCGCGCGGCCCGGCGCGCCGGTCCGCGGCTGATAAATCGGCTGGCCGGGCGCCAGCGTGCGCGGCGCCGCTGGTACGGCGCGCGCCGGCGGCGGCGTAACTTGCGGCCTGGGCGCCAGCCCTCCGGCCCGGCTGACCGGCCCCGGCACGCCCCGCCGCGGCACAGTTAAAGGGCCTTGCACGCCAAACCGGGGAATGTGCGGAGCGCCCGGAGGCCCCGGCGGGGGCATCGGCCCAACCGCTTCGGCTTCCACCGGGCCGCGCTCCGCCGCTGCGCCCACCACGGGCGCTGCCAGCCCGGAAATCGCCGGCGCCGTCACTTCTCGAGCAGCGAACGGCGCCACCGCAGCCGGCGCTTCCGGCCTGGCTTCTGCCGCGGGAGCGGGCGCGACCGGCGGCGGCGCGTGCGGACGAACGGGGGGGCGCAGCACCGGGCCCCGGCGCACCGGCGGCACCAACGGCCTTCCCGCGCCCGGCGGCACCGCCGGACGCGGCGCCGCTGGCGGCGCTTCCACCACCGGCGGCGCTTCTGCCGCTTCCACCTCGACCGCAGGCGCCGGTGCCTCGACCCGCAACTCTTCCTGCTCTTCGACAACCGCTAGGCCGCCGCCCTCCTGGGGCGCGCCATAACGGTCATGTGCGAAATGCCGGCGAACCTTCTCGGCAACATCTTCTTCGACCGAACTCGAGTGTGAAGTTTTCGTTACGCCCATGCGCACCAGAAACTCGAGGACCGCCTTGGACTTCACCTCGAGTTCTCTGGCCAGATCGTTAATCCGCATGCCAACCTGTTCCTTCCAAAAACCGCGCCGGGGCACTCACTCGCGTTCAGTCGCTCACCTTGCCCTCGCCTTCGTTTTTCTGATCGGGCGTCTGCCCGCCGCCCGTTTCGGCCCGCGGCTGGCCCGCTTCGCCGGATTCGGGGGCGCGAAGTTCCTCCGGCTGCAGGTCCAGGGTCCCGGCGGGCCGGCCGGCGGCGCACTCCTCTGGCGGGGCCTCGATCTGCGAGGCCGGTTCGCTAAGGCCTGCTTCGCTGTCGCGGGCGGCCTCTTCCTGTTGAGCGGGCGCGCCGATCTCGCCCGCCCCGGCCTCTGCCGCCGATCCGACAGTCAGACTTGGTTCGGCGGCGCCGTCGGCGCCCGCCGGCCCGCCCGCTTCGGAGGTCTCCTTGATTTCGTCGATCCCAGCAGACTCGGCAGCGCCCGCTTCCGCCTCGGCCGCTTCGGACTCCGCCGCTTCCCCGCCCTCTGCAGACCCTTCCTCCGTGCCCTCCCAGTAATTCTGCACTGCGGCACGGATTTTTTCTACCATTTTCGGGCCGATCCCGGAGATCTCCTCAAGTTGTTCCGGGGTCATGGCCCCCAACCGCTCGACGGTGGGGATGTCGTGCTGGGCCAGTTTCTCGCGCAGCTTCTCGCTCAGCGCGGTAAGCTGGGCCAGCGGCGTACCGCCCGCCACCAGTTGGCCCATCTGCCACTCCACCTCCTGGCGCTTTTCTTCTTCACTCTTGATGTCGATGCGCCACCCCAGGAGCTTGGAGGCCAGGCGCACGTTCTGGCCCTTCTTGCCGATGGCCAGGGAAAGCTGGGTGTCGTCCACGATGACTTCCAGTTGCTTTTCGGCCGCGTCCAGCACCGCCACCCGGCTGATCTTGGCGGGGGAAAGCGCGTTCTGGGCGAACACCACCGGATCTTCGGAGAACTGGACGATATCGATTTTCTCGCCGCGCAACTCGCGGCGGATGGACTCCACCCGCATGCCCTTCATGCCCACGCAGGCGCCCACGCTGTCCACGTCGCGGTCGCGGCTGAGCACGGCGACCTTGGTGCGCTCGCCGGCCTCGCGCGCGCAGGCCTTGATGACCACCGTGCCATCGTAGATTTCGGGCACTTCCTGCTCGAACAGCCGCAGCACCAACTCGGCCGCCGCCCGCGAAATGATCACCTGCGGCCCCTTGACCGACTTCTCCACTTTGATGATGATCGCCCGCAGACGGTCGCCCACCGCGTATTGCTCCAGGCGGGATTGGTCCCGGCGGGGCAGGCGCGCCTCGGCCTTCCCGATATCGACGATGAGATCGGGCCCCTCGACGCGCTTGGCGCTGCAGTTGACCAGATCCCCGACGCGCCCGCTGTATTCGTTGTAGATGGTGTCGCGCTCGGCCTCGCGCACCTTCTGGTAGATCACCTGCTTGGCGGTCTGCGCGGCGATGCGGCCCAGCACATCGGTGGCCTTGCGGATTCTCACTTCGCCTTCCAGTTGTGCCGAGGGATCCAGCGCCCGCGCTTCTTCCAGGCTGATCTCCTTGGAGGCATTGAAGACTTCCTCGACCACCTTCTTGACCGCGTACACCTCGATCTCGCCGCTTTCCTTGTTCAGCTCGGCTTTCAGGTCTTCGCCGGACTTGTAGTACTTGCGCGTGGCGACCAGCATGGCGTCCTCGACGGCGCTCACGATGATCTGCGCGTCGATGTTCTTCTCGCGGCTGAGTTGATCGATTGTCTGATACAGTTGCGATGCCATAGTATTCACCCAAGTGCCGAGTTGCAGGGGCGGCCCTGGTGGCCGTCCGCACCGCACTCAGCACTCGCGGTTGGCGCTATTTCCACTCAAAGACCAGGTTCGCGCGCTCGATGTTTTCGTGGCGGACGGCCAGGGTTTTGCCGCCCTCCACGCCGACCCGGACCAGGCCGTTCTCCAATCCTTCCAGCCGCCCCGCGACCTGGCGACGGCCGTCTTGCGCCTGCTTCAAGATCAGCCGCACCTTGTGGCCCGCGAACCGGCCGTAATCGGCCGGCGTGTGCAGCCGCCGTTCCACTCCCGGAGAGGAAACCTCCAGGACGTAACTGCTCTCGATGGGGTCTTCCACATCGAGGATGGCGCTCATCTGGCGGCTGACCAGCTCGCAATCGCCGTGGGTGACGCCCCCCGGCTTGTCGATGAAAACACGCAGGAGGCTGCCGCGGCCCTTGCCGCGCAACTCCACCTCCGCCACCTCCAGGCCCTCGGAGGCGGCAACCCGTTCGGCGATCTCCCGGATGCGCGCGAGCGAAACCTGGCCCATGCTTTCCTGCAACCACCCGACAACAAAAAAGTGGGCTCGCGCCCACTGTATGGTCCGACCCGCTCCTGCGGGACTGCACTACGATTCGATCATAGCCCAACCGGGCTGCAATAGCAATCCAGCGTTGTGGTGACAGGTCTGAGGCCTGTCACCACGGCGCATTCTCAAAGTCCGGACAGGAACTGCTGAGTTGGCGGATTCATCTCCCGTAGAAGCCGGCGATGGATTCCACCACGCGCTGCTGCTGCTCCGGCGTGATTTCGGCGAACATTGGCAAGGAAAGGACTTCGGCGGCGGCGCGCTCGGACTCCGGGCAATCGCCCGGCCGGCCGCCGAACTGCGCGAAGCAGGGCTGCAGGTGCAGCGGCACCGGGTAGTATAGGCCGGTGCGGATGCCTTCGGCGTCGAGCGCGGCGCGCAGGCGATCCCGCTCATGCGCCCGAAGGGTGTACTGGTGGTAGACGTGACGGGAGGCCGGCGGCGGCGTTCTGGCGGGGACAACCACCGGGCGTTCCGGTGTTGGGTATGTGGCGCCTGCTTCGGCCAGCCCGGCCTGGATGAAGAGCCGGTCGTATCGTTCGGCGGCACACTCCCGCGCCGCGGTCCATTGCTCCAGCTTGCGCAGCTTCACCAGCAGCACCGCGGCCTGCAAGGTGTCCAGGCGGCTGTTGATGCCGATCTCCTCGTGGTAATAGCGCTGCTTCTCGCCGTGGACCCGCAGGCGGCGCAATCGCTCGGCTAGTTCATCATCGCCGGTGGTGAGCATGCCGGCTTCGCCCATGGCGCCCAGGTTTTTGGTGGGATAAAAACTGAGGGCGCCGACGCGGCCAAAGCTGCCGGCCAGGCGGCCGCCGCGCGTGGCCAGGATGGCCTGGGCCGCATCTTCGACCAGAGCAACGCCGGGCCCAAGCGCCGCTTGAATCCCCTCCAGGTCCGCAAGCTGCCCGAACAGGTCCACGGGAATGGCCGCCCGAAGCCGGGCGTGGCCCGCAGCCGCCTTCTCCGCCGAGCCGGGCGACACATTGAACGAAGCAGGATCGATGTCGGCGAAGACGGGGCGGGCGCCCAGGCGCGCCGGGGCGGCTGCGGTAGCGAAAAACGTGAAGGCCGGCGCCAGCACCTCGTCGCCCGGCCCGATGTCGAGCGCCATCAATGCCAGCAGCAGCGCGTCGGAGCCGGAAGCGCAGGCAATCGCGTGCCGCGTGCCGCACACCCGCGCCAGCTCCTCTTCCAGCTCCTTCACTTCGCGTCCCAGGACGAAATCCTGGCGCTCCAGCACGCTGGCCAGCGCAATGGCCACCTCATCGCGCAGCGATTCGTACTGCGCGCGGAAGCCCTGCAGCGGAATGATCACTTTGGTCATCGTCTCACCACAAATAGAAGTTTAAAGTCTAAAGTTCAAAGTTCAAAGCCAAACAGCAAGCCCGCAGGACCGCAATCAACTTTAAACTTTCAACTTTAAACTTTAAACTCGGAAGTGGAGGCCATCATGGCAAGCACGAGACTGACGTGGCTCGGCCACGGAACCTTTTTGGTAACGACCCCGGGCGGCAAAGTGGTGCTGATCGACCCCTGGGTGGAAGGCAACCCGGCGTGCCCCGAGGAGCTGAAGAAGCCCGACCGGGTGGACGCCATGCTGATCACCCATGGCCACTTCGATCACATCGCCGACGCCGTGGCGCTGGGGCGCCAGCACCAGCCCCAGGTAGTCGGCATCTACGAGTTGTGCCACTGGCTGGAAAGCAAGGGCGTGCCCAACACCATGCCCATGAACAAGGGCGGCTCGCAGCAGGTGGGCGAGGTGGGCGTGACCATGGTCCACGCCGACCACAGTTGCGGCATCCTGGACGAAGGCCGCATGATCTACGGCGGCGAGGCGGTGGGATACGTGGTGGAGATCGGCGGCCGGCGTTTTTACCATGCCGGCGACACCAACGTGTTCGGCGATATGAAGATCATCCGCGAGCTGTACTCGCCGGAGCTGGCCATGCTGCCCATCGGCGACCTGTTCACCATGAGCCCGAAGGAAGCGGCCTACGCCTGCCGCCTGCTTTGTCCCAAGCGGGTGATCGGCATGCATTACGGCACCTTCCCGCCGCTCACCGGATGCCCGTCGCGGTTACGCGAGCTGCTGGCGGGCACCGGCATCGAGGTGGTCGAGATGCAGCCGGGCCAGACTATCGAGTTTTGAATGCGGAGTGTGGAATGCGGAGTGAGCCGCCGTTCGCGCCGTGTGGCGGCGAGAACCGCGGCTCCGCACTCCGCACTTCCCTGGCACCTGGCACCTGCTCAGGCGTCCGGTTCGTTCAGCTTCTTGTGGATGGCGTAGAGGGCCAGCTCCAGACGGTCGGACACGCCGAGCTTGTCGAAGATGTTGTGCAGGTGGTTCTTGACCGTCTGTTCGCTGATGAACATTTTCTCGGCGATTTCCTTGTTTCGGAAGCCCTGGCAAA
>Ga0315285_10004846_pt1 | contig 13936 bp, 11 predicted proteins | sample YL17G09_36_MG_FD_203698 | JGI IMG/M metagenome (GOLD analysis project Ga0315285, IMG submission 203698) | Sediment microbial communities from Yellowstone Lake, YNP, Wyoming, USA - YL17G09_36 | ecosystem: Environmental > Aquatic > Freshwater > Lake > Sediment | place: USA: Wyoming | collected...
TTAAAGAAATGTATTCAGCAAAAGATAAGTCGAAGTTTCTAAGAAAATTAACAAAAGTAATACATAAATGTGTAATAGAAATTAGAACAATGGAAAAACCTGTGATAGCTGCAGTAAATGGTCATGCATTTGGTGCTGGACTTTCACTTGCTTTGGCTTGTGATATTATAATTTCTGTTAAAGATGCACAGTTTGGAACCGCATTCATTGGTATTGGTCTTGCACCAGGTTGTGGGACACAGTTTCTTACAAAACAGGTGGGATATCAGATAGCATGTGAATATATTCTTACATCAAAAACATTTACAACCAAGGAAGCTGAAAAACTTGGTATAGTGAATAAAGTAGTTAGCTCAAATGAATTGGATGATGCAGTTGAAGAATTTGTTTCTAAGTTTAAAATACTTCCACCTATTGCTGTTGGTAAAGCAAAGATGCTTATTAATAAAAGTATGCAAAATGATATGATTACTCATTTAGAACTCGAAAGTAAGACAGCATCATTTTCAGCAGGAACAGAGGATTTTAAGGAAGGAGTCACCGCATTTATCGAAAAAAGAAAACCAGTTTTTAAAGGTAAATAGGTTTTTTCGACAAATGTTATATAAAAGTTTAGAAACATTTATTTATTCTGCCTAACATCGCCAGAATAGATTTGAAACTATTCCGTGCTTCTTTGGGGGAGCAGCAATGAAATACGAAATTATAGAGATTCATAAAGAAAAAGATGTTGCAATAGTTTATCTAAATAGACCAGAGGTACATAACGCAATGAACGAGCAATTGATGAAAGAATTGACCACTTGTTTTAAAGAATTAAATAGGGATAATAACATTAGAATTATTGTTCTTACTGGGAAAGGTAAATCCTTTTGTGCTGGTGCTGATCTTAATTGGATGAAGAGCATGGCTAAATATTCAAAGGAAGAAAACATAAAGGATAGTAGACTTTTATTAGATCTTTTTGAAACAATATATTCTTGTCAAAAACCTGTAATAGGACGTGTTAATGGTCATGCATTTGGTGGAGGAATAGGATTGTTTGCCGTATGCGATATTACTATTGCAGTTTCTGATTGTAAATTTGCTTTTAGCGAAGTAAAACTTGGAATAATACCAGCTGTAATATCAACATATATTGTGAGACGAATTGGATGTTCAAATATGAGACGTCTTTTCATAACAGGGGAAAGATTCGACTCTGAATATGCAAAAGAGGTAGGATTACTAGATTATGTTGTAACTGAGCAAGAACTTGATAAAAAAGTTCAGTATTATGTTGAAGCTCTTCGTTCATCAGGACCTAAAGCAGTAAGTGAAGTAAAAAAATTGGTCGATGCATACGAGAAAATGGATGTGGATAAATACAAAGAACATACTGTCAAAAAGATAGCAGAACTCAGAGTTTCAGAAGAAGGTCAGGAAGGAATAAATGCTTTTCTTGAAAAAAGAAAATCTAAATGGAGTTGATAATTGTTGTTTAAAAAAGTTCTTGTAGCAAATCGTGGTGAAATCGCAGTTAGAATCATCAAAGCATGTCAAGAGATGGAAATTAAAACTGTTGCTATTTATTCTGAAGTAGATAAAGACGCACCACATGTTCAACTTGCCGATGAAACAATAAATCTTGGAGATCCAACTCCTATAGAAAGTTATCTTAATATTCCTAAAATCATTAAGACTGCTCAGGAAACTGGTGCTGACGCGATACATCCAGGATATGGTTTTCTTGCAGAGAATCCAGATTTTGCTCAATCATGCAATGATGTGGGTATAAAATTTATTGGTCCTTCAGCTAATGTAATAAGTTTGATGGGAGACAAAATTGCTGCCAAGATGACAATGGAAAAAGCAAAGGTACCTGTAATTCCAGGGTACCATGGTGATAAACAAGATAATGCCTCTCTTATAAAAGAAGGGAAGAAGATCGGTTTTCCGCTATTGGTAAAGGCTGCTGCAGGTGGTGGCGGTAAAGGAATGAGAATAGTTCATTCCGAAAATACTTTAGAGGAATCTATTGAGAGTGCGAAGCGCGAGTCCAAATCAGCTTTTGGTAATGATACTGTCTTTCTTGAGAAATATCTAGATAAACCACGTCATATTGAATTTCAGATTCTTGCTGATGAGTATGGAAATGTCATTCATCTTTTTGAAAGAGAATGTTCCATTCAAAGAAGGCATCAGAAAATAATAGAAGAAACACCATCACTGGTTATGACTACTCAGCTTAGGGAAAAAATGGGTAAAGCTGCAGTTGATGCAGCTAAAGCAGTTGGTTATACAAACGCGGGTACTGTTGAGTTCATGGTTGATGGTAATCTTAATTTTTATTTTATGGAAATGAACACGCGTTTACAAGTTGAACATCCCATAACCGAGATGACTACTGGTATTGATCTTGCTAAATGGCAACTTAGAATTGCTAGTGGAGAAAAATTAACTCTTAAACAGAGTAATATAATCCAGCGGGGTCATGCCATTGAATGTCGTATTTATGCTGAGGATCCGGCAAACGGTTTTTTACCAAGTATTGGAACACTTGGAAAAGTACAAGCCCCAATTGGACCAAACGTCAGAGATGACTCTGGTATTTATACGGGTATGGAGGTAACGCCATATTATGATCCAATGCTTGCAAAACTAATAACTTATGCAGAAAACAGGGATGAATGTATTAAAAAAATGATATGGGCACTATCACATTATATAGTTATGGGAGTCACCACAAACATTTCATTTCTTAAAACAGTGATTGAATATAAGGAATTTAAAAGAGGAAAAATCACCACTCATTTCATTGATGATTATTTTAAAGATTGGACCGTTACAAAAGATGGTTTACCAATTGATGCAATAATTGCATTAGCTGTTTATGATTCAATACATTCTAAGAAACAGGAAATTGTTAGATATAAAGAAGCTGATCCCCATTCTCCATGGAAACATGTTGGAAGATGGAGAGTCGGAGGTAAGGGGGTATGATAATTGTTCATTAATTACGAACATGAAAATCATGTATATAATGTTTCAATAGAGCGTAGGGATAAGCATTATTTCATAACCTATGATAACACTGAATATAAAGTTGAAGCAGAGGAAAATAAACCAGGTCAACTCAAGATAAAAATCGGTGATAGAATCATAAAATCAGTTATTACTGAAGGAGAAAAAGAAAAATTTGTTTTTGTTGATGGGCATGTCTTTAAAGTTAAACCTGTGGAGCTTACTGGTATAAAAAAAACTGAGAAAAAGGAAGAAGGAGATCTATTCTCACCCATATCGGGCAGGGTTGTATCTGTAAAGGTAAAAAACGGTAATACTGTAAAAAAGGGTGACATTTTGATGGTTATAGAAGCAATGAAAATGGAATATTTAATAAGAGCTCCATTTGATGGTAAAGTTGAAAAAGTTAATTTTAAGGAAAGAGATCTAATTGAAATTGGTCAAAATACTGTAGAATTAAAAAAGAGGGAGGCTTAAAATATGGATATTATAGAAACCAATGTTGATACCTCGATTAAAGAGTATAAGGAGAATTTTAAAAATTATGAAAAGCTCGTTATCGATTTAAAAAAGAATATATCTATTGCACAGCAAGGTGGCGGAGAAGAAAAGATCAAACTCCATAAATCAAGAGATAAAATGCTTGTTAGAGAGAGAATCGATGCATTGTTAGATCCTGATACTCCTTTTATGGAATTTAATTCTCTAGCAGCTTTTGGGATGTATGATGATAATGCACCTTGTGCTGGTATTGTAACAGGTATTGGTCTTATTCATGGTCGTGAAGTGGTAATTGTTGCAAATGATGCAACTGTTACAGGTGGAACTTATTATCCTATGACAGTAAAGAAACATTTACGGGCACAAGAAATTGCTATGGAAAACAATCTACCATGTATATATCTAGTTGATTCTGGTGGTGCATTTCTACCTATGCAGGATGAGGTGTTTCCTGACAGGGAGCATTTTGGAAGAATTTTTTACAATCAAGCTGTGATGTCAGCTAGAAGTATACCGCAGATATCTGCTGTTATGGGTTCATGTACAGCTGGTGGGGCTTATGTACCAGCTATGTCAGATGAGACAATAATAATAAAGGGGACTGGTACAATATTTTTAGGTGGGCCACCTCTTGTAAAAGCAGCTACTGGCGAAGAGGTTAGTGCTGAAGATTTAGGAGGTGCAGATGTCCATTGTAAGGAAAGTGGAGTATCAGATCATTATGCCCATAATGATATGGAAGCAATACATATGACAAGAAATATTGTAGAAAATCTTAATCGACCAGAGAAAACATATCTTGATATTACAAAACCTGAGGAGCCAGCTTATAACGCTAAAGAAATTTATGGTGTAATACCAAAGGATTCTAGAAAACCTTTTCCTGTTAGAGAAATAGTTGCAAGAATAGTTGATGGTTCAAAATTCCATGAGTTTAAAACACTCTATGGTGTAACTATTGTTTGCGGTTTTGCACGTATAATGGGATATCCAGTTGGCATACTGGCAAATGATGGAGTGTTGTTTTCAGAGTCTGCTCTTAAAGGAACACATTTTATAGAGATTTGTTGTCAACGTAAAATACCATTGGTTTTCCTGCAAAATATTACTGGTTTTATGGTGGGAAGGAAATATGAGGCGGGTGGTATTGCAAAAGATGGTGCTAAAATGGTTAGTGCTGTTGCAAATGCTAATGTTCCAAAGTTTACTGTAATAATTGCTGGTTCATTTGGTGCCGGTAATTATGGTATGTGTGGTCGAGCATATGGTCCGCGGCAGCTTTGGATGTGGCCAAATGCTAGAATATCTGTTATGGGTGGTGAACAAGCAGCAAATGTTCTTTTAACTGTGAAAAAAGATCAGCTTTGGAGGAAAGGTAAAGAACTTACAAAAGAAGAAGAAAAAGCTATAACTGAACCAATTTTAAAAAAATATGAAAAGGAAGGAAACCCTTATTACAGTACAGCAAGAATTTGGGATGATGGAATCATTGATCCAGTGGATACAAGAATGGTATTAGGTCTTGGAATTTCAGCGTCATTAGATGCACCTATACCTGAATGGAGACCTGGTGTATTTAGAATGTAAAGAAAAAAAGTTACTAGGTATTATTTGACTTTATAATTAGTCGCTCTAGGGCTTTATATCCTCTTACGGCATCTCTTTCGTCAACGATAAATGTAATTTCTAAGTCAATTGAGATTACTTCTATAATGTTAATATTTTCCCAAGCAAAATTTCGTACAATTTGAAATAAAACTCCTGATTTATCTACTAGTTCTTTTGCAATTGTGAATGATAAAGATACTAGGTTTTCTTCTATATCCATAATTCTTTCGTTTTGTAGAAATGGTAGGATTTTTTCCTTATATCGTTCGTTTGTTACAATGCTTACAGAATTTTTTCCATAGATTATATGAAGGATATCTCCCTTTTCAAATTTTATAATATCATATATTCGTTTTAATTTATCAAATAAACATGGTGTTCTAAGTACATTGATATCTATTACATTTGTTTTTAGATTTACTTCTGAGTTATCTGCATCGAATTTGATTTCTCTGAATTTAACCTCCATTTTTTCAGAGTATCTACGAATCGCTGCAACAACTGCATAGTGTGCTACTTCTTTTTTTAGTTCTATTTCAATGTCTGGTTTGAGTTGTTTTGCTACAGAACCATAAGACGCTATATGCTTACCAATTGCCTCTTGTAGATAGATGTTGTCATCAATCATTTTATTTACAATATGACTTATTGTCACCATTTTATCACATCTAATTATATATTAGAAGTATTATATAATACTTATTGTTTAAATTTTAACTAAAATTATCAAAAATTGTTATAATTCATAACAAATAGCACTATATATAACGAAAACTATTTATTGAGTTATAAAACATATCAAAGTAAAAAAATAACAATATATAATATTAATAGAACAAATAGTAACTTATTTTTGATTTTTGAATATAGTTTTATAAATATGTAATTTATATCAAATATTGTTGGGAAAATTGTTGGGAAAGGTAGAACTAATATGAAAGATAAAATTTTAAAAGAAGCTATAAACTGGTATGATAAACACGAAAATAAAGATGAAGTTTACATAGAAGACTTTGTTGACTTAGTAATCGATAAAACAGCAGATGCTCTTGTTGAAGAGATCCGAGGTGAACTTGAAGACGAATTTAAAAAGGGGAATTTAAAACATCCATTTATAATTTCTAGTGATTACTATCTTTATCTTAAATTAAAGGATATTAAAAACAAATTCATAAAAACTAAAGAACTCGATACTTCTAGTGGAGAGATCACCACTGAAAAATTTGAATAATAAATTACTAAAAATGGTTTGTTGAAATCATATGAAGATTGTAATTTAATCTTGTCTTTTTAGTAAATGTTGACCGTACTTAGCAATAAAAATAACTATGATTTTTGAAAATCCAAAAGATATTATAGGTTTTTATAGTATACCATCAGCCAGTTTAATAAATAAAAACTTAATATTTATTTCCCTAGTAAAAATCATAAATAAGAGTAAAAAAACATGATTACAAAAACTATTATGTGTCCTAAATGTAAAAATCAACTTACTATAGAGGGCAATCCTGGAGAAAAAAGATACATCACATGTTCTAAATGTAATTCAAAAGGTGTTTTTACATTTCCAATTGAAAAACCAATTAAAAAAGCATTAACCGGTTCTTTTGCAATAGAGATCAATGGTCTAACCAAAATTTATAACGGCTTAAAAGCAGTAGATAATCTTTCGTTAAATGTTAGAACTGGAGAAATCTTTGGTTTTCTTGGTCCAAATGGAGCTGGAAAGACTACAACTCTTAAAGCATTACTTGGTTTGATTCATGCTAATTCTGGTGAAATGAAAATAAATGGTTATAATATTAATAAGAGCGAGAAGGATGCAAAGAATAAAATTGGCTATCTCCCTGAACGGGCTTCTTTTTATGATAATCTCACACCTATTCAGACTCTTAATTTTTTCTGTGAGTTAAAAGGAGAAGATAAATCTATTGTTGTACCATTGTTAAAAGAAGTTGGTCTTGAAGATGCATTAAATAAAAAAGTTGGAGCTTTTTCAAAAGGTATGGTCCAGTTACTTGGTATTGCACAGACAACGATTGGGAAACCTTCCATCTATATTCTTGATGAACCAACAGGGGGTTTAGATGCACGTTGGGTAAAAATTGTTAGGGAAAAAATTAAAGCAGTAAATAATGAAGGAGCTACAGTGATTTTTTCATCTCATATTCTTAGTGAGGTCCAAACTCTTTGTGATAAGGTTGCAATAATTAACAAAGGGAGATTAATTGCTGAGGATACTGTACCTAATCTGAATAGATACCTAAACATTAAACCACGTCTAGAGATTACAATTAAAGGTTTAAACGGGAAGATACCTGGGGTTATAAGCAATCTAAAAGGTGTTGAAGCTGCAGATGCAAAAGGAGATACCATATTTGTGACTTGTGAGTCTACAATTCGTGCAAAGGTTATTTCAGCATTAGAGGAAGCAAGATTTGTAATTGATAATATCAAAACAATTGAGCCTTCCTTGGAGGATGCTTTTGTGAAATTGATCGAAGGTGATAAATAATGGCACGTTTCAATTCTAAATCAATTTATTCTATTGCAAAAAAAGAATTTTTAGACAACATAAGAAATAAATGGATCATAGTTTTAACAATTCTTCTACTCCTTCTAGTAATTGTATTTTCCTATCTTGCTGGAGGTCAAGATATTGGTGAGAGCGCATTTGGAAATATGCAAAATACTGTCTTTGGGCTTGTTGGTATTTCATCGATACTTATCCCGTTAATAGCCATAGTTCTAGGTTTTTCAACAATTTCAGGAGAAGCTGAAAGTGGTGCGCTGTCTGTTGTTTTATCTTACCCTATTACAAGATTTGAAGTTTTAATAGGTAAGCTTCTTGGACTAGGTTCCGTAATAGTTGTATCTGTTTTAATCGGATTTGGTGTTGGTGGAGTTATTATTACAGCAACAGTTGGTGGCGAGTCTTGGTTAGCATATCTAGCATTTATTGGTCTTTCCATCTTGTTAGGTTTTATATATCTGAGTTTATCTATTTGTGTTTCTGCACTTTTTAAAAGACGTATTGCTTCAATTGGTGGAGGTCTTATAATATTTTTTTGGGGTATGATTATTGGTTCAATTCTTATGGGTATCGTTTTTGGAAGTGGGTATGACATTCAAGATATGATGACAGGAAATTTTCCTGATTGGTATTGGTACGAACCTCTACTTAGTCCAATGGACTTACATCAGACAGCAGTCACAAGAGCATTTGGTATTAACACAATTTCTTACATGGAATTTAGTATTGATATACCAGAATTTTTAAGTACAGGCCTATTGCTATTTGTCCATCTGATATGGTTTATAGTACCTCTATTGTTAGCTTATCGTTTCTTTAAAAAAAGAGATATTTAAATTTAATTAAAAATAGAGAGAACTAAAACTTTTTTTTATCCTATAATAAATTTTTTACTTAGTATTTATATAGTAGTAAATAATATCAATTACGGGGGTAGTGAATTTGAAAAAGATATTGTCGATAGGAATAGTTTTTTTAACATTTTTTGTTTTAATGACAACAACAATAAATATAGCAGCAGGTTATTCAAACGATTTAAAAGAACAGAATAAAATTAAACCAATTTATCTAGATGAAACTTTTTATCCTTTAGCGCCGAATTGGTATACCAAGCCAACTAATTATGCTCAACTAGTATCATGGTATCAAACACTTGAGTCTCAATATCCTGACTATATAGAAGTTTTTAAGGCTAATGAATTGTATGATATAGATCAAGCCACCGGTGGATATGATATCTATTATGTGAGAATTACTAATGAATTACTTGGTCTAAATAAGCCAGAGGTACTCTTCCTTGGTGGTCCGCATGGTGATGAAACAGTTGGAACAGTTGGTATGTTTTGGTTTACAGATTGGCTTATGAGAATGGCATTTACCGATGAAACAAACCAAGAATTTACTAAAGATTATTTACAATGGATTATTGATAACCGTGAGATTTACATCGAGGTCTCTCATAACCCATGGGGTTTTGATCATGGTCCACAGCGTTACGATGCCAATGGTTGGGATTTAAATAGAGAAGCTGACTATGACGGCCCAGGATATCCAGCTGTGATTTGGGGTAGTAACAATGGTAAAACATTACGTGCTTTTATTGATAATCATGTTGTAAGAGCTGCATGTGATTTCCATGGTGGTGCACGGATGTTATTGTATCCTTGGGGTTCAACTCATGCGGGTGTTTATGGAACAAGCCCAATATCTGGGCGCACTTATGGCTATGCACCACCTGACTTTTATTTTTTTGATGCATCTTCTTTGCGAGTAGGTGACTATATGGGCGACTATGGTGGAGATCTTGATCCTTCCTCAGTTGGGACTATACCTGATACTGTTGGTTATGTGGTAAATGGTGGAATTAGTCCATGGGCTTATGGAGCAGATGTTGAAAAAAATCCTGTTGAAGACCCTTATGTTCAAGATGAAACATGGGGGAATTATCCAGGCGCAGGGATACTTTGGTTAAGCCCTGAGATGTCATATGATAAGAATCCCGGTGAGAGTACTTTTGGAAATGACACAGTTCTTCGTTATGGCGCAGAGGTTCGTCGTTTTATATTGCATCAAACTGATCTTGCACAACCATATTTGAGATGGCAAGCTGGTACCGTTGAAAATGATATTATTGTTAATCCAGGAACAACTATAGAATTAAATTGGCAGGTTAATGGTAGTCTTGTAGTTGATCATACATATATTCAGTGGGGGACAGACCCTGATCCAGTAAATAATTACGATTTTACTACATCTGATTATAACGAATACGCTGATGATTATTATGGAGGTACAGGATGGGATAATGCAGAAAGTGGTATTACCGACGGTGTAACATATAATGAAGAAATAACTTTAGATCACTCTGGAGATTATTATTTTGTTTCAAAAGCACAAGTTGATCAGATTTATATTAATGTCCTTCATCCTGAAATCTATGGTAATAATCCGTACTTGCGGCTTGTCAAAGAACGTACAAATGATGATTATTATGAAATGATTGATGGAACTGACGGAATAGAAGAAATGTTTGGTCAAACTTGGTGGTATTCCCCAATTATTCATGTCAGTGTTAGTAGTGATCCACCAACGAATCCAATAATTACCGGCCCAACAAGTGGTAAAGTTGGAACATCTTATAAGTATACATTTACTTCTTCAGATCCCGATGGTGATCAAGTTTATTATTACATTGAATGGGATGATGGTAACACAATTGAATGGGACGGTCCACATAATTCTGGTCAAGACGTGACAATTAGTCATACTTGGAATGAAAACGGAACATATACAATCAAAGCAAAAGCCAAAGATTCATATGGTGCTGAAAGTGGCTGGGGAACATTAACAGTAACAATGCCTAAAAACAAAGTATTGAAAAACACGCTGTTCTTTAATTTATTAGAGCAATTTCCAAATGCGTTACAAATAATAAGACATCTAATAGAATTATAACGGCAATATTCCGTATCTGAAAATATTAAAATAAAAAATTACAAGAATAGAATTGTTATAAAAGTTAGCTATTGGGAAAGGTAACAATATGAAAAAATACTTGTTATTGTTAATCGTAGCAGGTATAATCATTTTACCAAATGCTGGATCAATCTTTATAACTTCAGAGCCTACCCCGCCAGATCAACCAACCTCTGGTCCTGGCGGGTCAGATTATTCACATGCAGGTGTACAAAAAAGTAGTTATAAATCTGGTGCTGAGCAATTTTGGATCTTTGAACCGATATCTCCAAAACCAGAATCTGCTCCTTTCATTGTATTTAATCATGGTTACAGTGCAATTTTTCCTTTTATATATCAGGCATGGATTAATCATATTGTAAAAAAAGGAAATATCGTTGTATACCCACGTTATCAAGGGAGATTTTTTGGTGGATTTAAAAATTTCTATAAAAATGCAAATAATGCTGTAAAAGATGCAATTTTAATTCTCAATAATGGGGATCATGTTCGTCCATTACTTGATAAATTTGCAGTTGTAGGTCATTCTTTTGGTGGTGGAATTACTGCAAATATGGCAGCTGTTGCTGGAGAAGAAGGACTACCTATTCCAAAAGCAATTATGTCAGTAGAACCTTATTTATCATTATACCTCCCAATTGATTTTAATAAAATATCTGCTGAAACCCTTATGTTAGTGATTGTAGGTGAAGATGATACTGTTGTTGGAAATATCTCTGGTAAAACAATTTTTGATAGCACACCTCAAATACCTCTTTCACAAAAGGATTTTGTAATACAAGTTACAGATAGATATGGATCCCCCGACTTAGTTGCAGATCACGTTTCACCAGTAAGTATGCATGGTTTTTTTTCACATACAGTTAATGCAATGGATTATTATTCAACCTGGAAACTTTTTGATGCACTCATAAATTATGCTTTTTATGGTATTAACGGAGAATATTGTCTTGGAAATACACCTGAACAAAGGTTTATGGGTTTGTGGAGTGATGGAACACCTGTTAAGGAAATGATAGTAACTGATACTCCATAGTTTAATTTGAAACTATGATAAAAATAATTACAATAATAATCTTACCTTTAACTTTTTATATAACAAGATATTTACAATTGATAATTTAGGGGGTAATAAATATGAAATCACGTTTTCATAAAGCTAAAATGAATCTTCTTTGTAAGATTTCTAATCCTTATAGTATATTGTTTCATATCGTTGGGATTGTCTGCATTATCTGGTTTTTTGTAAGGGTTTTACCAAAACCAGATCGTATACAATATCCTTGTCAGCAATTATCAATAACCGTGGCATCGAGCTATATTATATTTTGGAGTATACTCTGGGGTGCATTGTTTAATGGGCTTGCTCTGTGGGTAAGAAAAATAAAAACAAAACCTATTACTTTCTTACCTGTTGTTTTAATTAGTTTTGTTTTAATATTCTCTATTTCAAGTGGAGTTTTTGCAAATATTTATAATAGTGAGAACTATGAAACAAGTAGTTGGGAGCCAATTCCTAACGAACCTATTGGAACACCACGAGGCGCTAACCCTGGAAGAGTAGTATGGGTTTGGGATCCAAATGCTACTGAATCAAATTTAAATGGATTTTGGTGGCAAAAACAAAATAATAATCAGGAAGTAATAGATGAGATGTTTTCTAAGGGAATCCAAGGTTTAGCAGGAGTTGAGAATGACGCTCTTGCTTGGAACATTTTGTTTAAAAATTTTAACCAAAATCACGGATCTAGTGAAGTTGGGTATCAACCTGGTGAAAAGATGGCCATTAAAATAAATTTAAACAACTGTTATCAGGCATCAAGTTACATAACAATGGATAACGAAAGAGACGCAAGTCCTTATGTTGTAAAAGCCCTACTAAGGCAATTAGTAAATAAAGTTGGTGTAGCCCAAGAAGACATCACTGTTTTTGATGCATCAAGGGTGATTCCTAACTGGTTTTATAATCGTGTTTACTATGAGTCATTTCCTACAATTCCGCTAGTACCAGAATTTCCAAATATTCACTATGTTGATTCATCAGGTTCAGCATTCGGTCGAGAAAAAGTACAAGCTAGTTCTGAAAGAATATACTTTGCAGATGGTACTGGTCTATATAGAACCATTCCTACTTGTGTTGTTGATGCAAAGTATATTATAAACATGCCAATGCTAAAGAGACACCCAATACAAATGGGTGTAACATTATCAGGTAAGAATTTCTTTGGTAGTTGGATGGAACCTGTATCTGATATTCATGATTACCATAAAGATGCTTTTACAGCTGGTAATCCTGCACCACAAACCGATCTTTTTGCATATGAACACCTTGGTGGAAAAACACTTATTTATATAGGGGATGGAACCTATGCAACAAAGGAAGATCACAAAACAATAGCAAAATTTCAGATGTACCCGTTTAATGATGATTGGACAAATAGTCTCTTTTTTTCACAAGATCCAGTCGCTATTGACTCAGTAATGTATGATTTCCTTCTTAATGAGGGAACAAACCCATGCGAGGGTTCACAATACTATTTACATCAATCAGCAGAACCACCAGCAAATGTATATGATCCTGAAAACGATGGTGTATTTGTATCAGATAGTCTTGGTGTTCATGAACATTGGAATAAAAATGTAGATATTTTTTCATCTGAGAGATATTTAGGTTCTGTAGGTAACGGAATAGATTTTATTGCTTTAGGAAAAGAATATGAGCATCCTGATATTATTATAAGAAATCCAAACGAGGGTTATTTATATATTTCAGGGGTACAGAAATTCCACCTGCCAATGACTGTTATAATAGGGAAAATTGATGTTGAAGCAATGGTAAATGGTGTATCTGGTATTGTTGAAAAAGTTGAGTTTTATATAGATGATGAATTAAAGTTAACGGATTTTGAAAAACCTTATTTATGGACTTGGGAAGGAGACCCAAATTTTAAACATACTTTGAAAGCAGTTGCTTATTACAATGAAGGAAATATTTTAGAGGATAAAATAGTCGTTTGGAAGTTTTTTTAAGACTTCGCGCCAAATGCTGCAAATTTAATATATTAGATATCCGCTATTTGTTATGAATTTTATAAGGTGTAAATTATGTCTGAAAAGAAAAAAGGTGAAGTTGAAGAAGCTGCTGAAAAAACAGGGGAATTAATTGGAAAAGGTGTTAAAAAAGGCTAGGGAGTAGTAAAAGAATTTGGGAAAGGTGTAAAGAAAGGAGTTACAAAAAAAAAAATAATAAATAAAAAATTTTTTTAATAAAAAAATTTTAAAATAATAAAAAAAAAAATATTAAAATTATAATCA
>Ga0315285_10004847_pt1 | contig 13930 bp, 10 predicted proteins | sample YL17G09_36_MG_FD_203698 | JGI IMG/M metagenome (GOLD analysis project Ga0315285, IMG submission 203698) | Sediment microbial communities from Yellowstone Lake, YNP, Wyoming, USA - YL17G09_36 | ecosystem: Environmental > Aquatic > Freshwater > Lake > Sediment | place: USA: Wyoming | collected...
TAACTAAGATCAACTGGCGTTCACTGCCCTGCATAACACAGGAGTACTGGGCTTCAGCCAAGATCTCGAAAGTTCTCCGACCCGGACGGATCGACTTCCTCACATGCTCCATGGCAACGTCCTGAAGCTCTGCCGTGCGCTTGATGAGTTCAATCTCCTCTGCACTTTTAATCGCTTTGATCTGATCAATCCAATCCGTAGCATCCGCAAACTTCCACCCAGGCAGATGCTTTCGCAGATATTCGTAGAAAGTAATGGGAATATAAGACTTCCCCACCCATCCAATCGTTGCTCGCTTCTTCTCCTTCAAAACCCCCAATGCCAACTCCGCATCATACGTGCTGGTATAATGCACCGAGAGAAAATAGGGAGCCCCCAATCTCTTCTTCACCCCCCGCACTGCCCACTGGGGAGGGAACGCTGGTTCGGCTGGAGGAAACCCTCCACAGGTAATAAACGTCATCTCATCATCCACGGGAAAGATAACGGTGAAAGGGTAGCTGTGCCGAGCAGAAAAATCGCTGAACCATTTCACATATCCGCCCAAGAATTCTTCGTCTTGCCGCATGAGTAGAAAATCGATCTTTTTTTCACGCATCATCTCACGAGCTGCTTTCCATCTCCGTTCGAGTTCAACAGTCGAAATACATGTCGTTAGTCTTTCTCTTGGATCCTCCATAAAAAATTCTCCTTTCCTCCCTTGATTAGTATTCATCATATAAACTGGGCACTGAGTTCTTAGCAAATCTTAGAAGCAATGTCAAGCAGAGAAGCGAACTTGACCATCTTCAGTTCTTATAATTTCGCCGGAGTCTTGACAACCTAAAACAAATTATGGTACACGGATGAATGTTTGTGAATTTTATTGTATGAACTGATTTCGTAAGAAACGGTCTCTAACCAATTCTACAGAGAAAGGAGGATTCATGGAGATGAAAAAGCTGTTCAAAGTAATGATAGTGGTAGGCGTCGCCATGCTATGGATGACTGGGTCATTGATGAGCGCTCAGGCGGCAACGGTCACGATAAGAACCGTTAGCGCTTGGCCTGCAACAACATTCGAGGCCAAACAGTTCATTAACGGATTCTTGGAACCGGCTCAGAAAGAGGCGGACCAGAAGTATCCCGGTCAAATGAAGATCGACTACAAAGGGGCTGGCGAAGTCATTCAGCCTACTCAACAAGTTGAAGCGCTGCGTAGCGGTATGGTTGACATGGTATTGAGTGCAGCCAGTTACTATGTATCTATCATGCCTGAAATGGATACAATGAGCCTCACCATGATGCAGCCTTGGGAGGAACGAAAGGCGGGAGTCACCGATTACCTGGACAGGATTCACAATACCAAAGCAAAAGCCCACTACCTGGGCCGTCTCGGATCAGGAAGTCTCTTCCATCTCTTTATGACTAAACCGGTCCAGAAGGTCGACGATTTCAAGGGAATGAAGATCAGGGTCTCTCCCACCCATATCCCCTTCATGAAGGCCCTGGGAGCCGAACCTGTCGTCACTGCCCCCGCAGAAATTTACACCGCCATAGAAAGGGGTGTGGTGGTCGGCTACATTCAGCCCCCCGTCGTCATTCGAGATCTGGGTCTCGTGCCGGTAACCAAATACATGGTCTACCCCGGTTTCTATCAACCTATTATTGTGGTCTTAGTCAATCTCGACTTCTGGAACAAGCTCCCGAACAATCTTAAGACCCTTCTGACCCAGAATATAGAAAAGGCAGAGCACATCGCCATTGAAAACATTCAGAATCGTGTGAAATCTGAATTAGAGGCCTTTAAGAAGGATGGAATTGGTTTCATTGAGTTCCCTCCTGCTGAGGCTGCCAGGTTTTCGAAGATGGCGGACGAGGCCCTCATGGACGTAGTCACAAAGAAGTCTCCTGAAGAGGCCAAGAAGATCAAAGAATTGACCACAAAGAAATAAACAGTCCGTTCCCTGTCATCGGTTACCTGTCCCTTCATGACGGGTAACCGGTGTTCCCTTTTGACCCGTTCATTTGATCAACGTGAGGTGTGATCCGTGATCAAGGCATTGGACAAAGTTTGTTCATTTTTATCTGTGGTGGCTGGTCTCATTCTGGTCTTTATCACTCTTTCGATAGGCTATTCCATCCTCACCCGGGCGATCGGAATTCGGGGCATCATATGGGTCGTACAGTTCAATGAATATGCATTGCTTTGGATGACTTTCCTGGGAACGGCCTGGCTTCTCCATCGGAACAAGCATGTTTCCGTGACCCTCATCCTCCAACGCCTGAGCGACGGACAGAAAAGGGTGTTTTATGTCATTCACGCTCTCATGGGCATAGTCCTCTGTGGCGCGCTTTGCTGGTTCACAGCACTCACAGCCCTCGAAAAGATTCAAAGAAACGTGATTGATGTCCAGGCCGTTGACCTGCCCATTGGTTATGTTCTCGCCGTGATCCCTGTGGGATTCTTTCTTCTCTTTCTCCAATTCATCAGGAAATTTGTTGAAGCAATTCACGGCACAAAAACCGAGATGGGTCAAACCGAGATTCTGTAGCAAATGTGGCTGTTTTCGAGATCAAACTTCATAAGGAGAGACAACATAGGATGGAGTGGTGGGTCGTTTTGAGTTTTTTCTTCGGCGGAGTGATTTTCATTCTTCTCTCAGGCTTTCCTGTCGCCTTCTCTTTCCTTGCACTGAACCTGTTGGGCATGTGGATCTTTATGGGCCCCCCGGGACTCGAAAACATCGCCCTTCATATCTTTACCTCTTTATCAAGTTTTGTCATTGCTCCCGTCCCTCTGTTTATTCTGATGGGGGAGGTCATGTATCACTCGCGCCTGGCAGACAGTACCCTTGATGTTCTCGACCGATGGCTCGGCCGGGTGCCAGGCAGGCTGGGCGTCTTGGCTGCCGTGAGCGGCACCATCTTTGCCGCCACCAGCGGCTCCACCATGGCCAATACAGCCATGCTGGGCACGGTCCTCCTGCCGGAGATGAGAAAGCGGGGTTACAGTGTATCCATGTCGGTCGGCCCCATCATCGGATCCGGAGGCCTGGCCATGCTCATTCCGCCCTCTGCCCTGGCCGTGGTCTTGGCCAGCATCGCCCAGATCTCCGTCGGAGGCCTGCTCATGGCAGGCGTGATCCCTGGAGTTATCTTGGGCGCCATGTTTTCTGTCTACATCATTCTGATGGCCTATTTTAAACCTTCTTTAGCACCACCCTACCCTGTCCCCCTTACCTCACTGGGAGAGAAACTCTTCCTGACTGTAAAACATCTGGTGCCGATCGCCTTCATCATCTTCATGGTGATCGGGGTCATCGTGTTGGGTTTGGCCACTCCTACTGAAGCGGCTGCCTCAGGCGCTATCGCCACCGTGATCGTAAGTATTGCTTACAAGCGATTTACGTGGCAAATGGTCAAGGCCTCTTTGAAAGGCTCAACGGAGATTACGGTGATGGTCTTTATGATCATTGCTGCGTCCAAAACCTTCAGCAGTGTTTTGGCCTATACAGGGGCATCCGGCGGACTCACCCGGCTGGTCGAAGGCCTCAGTGTTCATCCCTTGCTTATCCTGATTGTAATGCAAGTGATCGTAGGTATCCTTGGTTGCTTCATGGAAGGCGTCTCCATCATGATGATCACCCTGCCGGTATTCATGCCCATCGCTTACACCCTGGGCTTCAATCCCATCTGGTTTGGCGTCCTGATGTTGATCAATATCGAGATGGGACAGCTCACTCCTCCCTTCGGGATGCTGCTTTTCGTCATGAAAGGAGTCGCCCCACCCGACGTAACTATGGAACAGATCATCAAGGCCTCTGTCCCGTACATGATCTTCGACGCTCTTATTATGGCGATGATTATCGTTTGGCCTGGTCTGGCCCTCTGGCTGCCAAGCCTGTTAAAAGCATAGTCCCCCCTTATCCTCTTTGCGAGGGATTTTTAAATACGCTATATTAAACCAAGTTTATTTGGCTTCAACTCTTTCATCTGGAGGTATTCATGAAGGGTTTCTTCAATAAAGTGCTAAGGATCAATCTCAAGACAAAAATATTTCGAGAAGAGAGGATTTCTGATTCCGTTTTTGAAACCTACTTGGGTGGAAAGGGATTGGGGATTTATCTTCTCATGAAGGAGAATCCACCAGAGGTTGACCCCTTTTCTCCTAAAAACAAGCTCATCTTCTGCCTTGGTCCTATTACAGATAGCCGAATCTATGGGTCTTGTCGTCATGGAGTATTCACCAAATCTCCTTTGACTGGCATCTTCTCACATTCCTATTCCGGAGGAAAGGTAGCAGAGCCGATGAGCCGGACGGGGTATGATGCCTTCATTTTCGAAGAATCTTCAAGTGATCCAGTCTGGATCGAAATCTCTGACCAAAAAGTGATCTTCCATAGTGCCAAAGACCTCTGGGGAAAGGATACATACTTTACCGAAGACGAAGTATTACAAAGAACCAATAAGAAGGGCGCTGGTGCTCTGGTTATCGGTCCTGCTGGAGAAAACCTTGTCCGATATGCCGTCATTGAAAATGATTACTGGCGATCCCTTGGAAGGACTGGAGTCGGTGCAGTGATGGGCTCCAAAAAGGTCAAAGCCATTGCGTTTTACGGAGAGAAGAAACGGGAAGCGGCTTATCCAGACCGACTGGAACAGTTTACAAAGGAAACCTTGGAGCGAGGTAAGGATAGTCCAGGGACACAAAACTATAGAAGGCTGGGCACTCCCATGCTTGTGGCAATGAACAATGCGGTCGGAGGATTCCCCTCAAAATATTGGCATCTCGGGACCTTTGAGGGATGGGAGAAGATCAGTGCGGAGGCACTCCTTGAGCGCGCTCAGGTAAAGCCTTCCGCCTGCCTCCGCTGTTTCATCGCCTGTGGAAATTTAAGCGAGATCAAAGAGGGAAGGCATAAAGGGCTCAAAATCGAAGGCCCGGAATATGAGACGATCTATGCCTTTGGGGGTCTCTGCATGGTCCATGAGATTGAGGAAATCGCTTACCTTAATGACATCTGTGACCGTCTTGGCATGGACACCATATCTGCTGGGAGCCTCTGCGCCTTTGCCATCGAGGCCTCAGAGATGGGACGGATCCACGAAAAGATCAATTGGGGAGATGTGGATAAGATCGCTCAACTTCTTTACGATATTTCATCCAAAAAAGGGGTCGGAGCCATTTTGGCAGAAGGAATTCGACAAGCCGCTAAGGTCTGGGGGATGGAGGATGTGGCCATCCATGTGAAAGGTCTTGACCCTGCAGGTTATGACCCAAGAGTCCTTAAAGGCATGGGCCTGGCTTGCGCCACATCGGATCGAGGGGCTTGCCACCTGAGGTCAACCTTCTATAAAGCGGAACTCTCCGGAATGATCCCATCGGATCAGATGGAGGGGAAGGCAAAACTTTTCCTTGAATTCGAAGATCGGTTCAACATCCACGATTCGCTCATCTTATGCCGATTCTATCGAGATATCTATTGGGATTGGAATCTCCTCTTGACGATCGTTGAGGTAACGACAGGACTCAAATTGGATGAGGCTGGGTTGAGAAAGATCTCTTCCAACATTCAGAATGAAACCCGAAGATTTAACCTCCGTGAAGGCATCACGGCAAAGGATGATACCCTTCCAAAAAGATTTTTCGATGAACCTTTAGGAAAAGACGGAAAGACGATCCGAAGAGAAGACCTCCAAAAGATGCTTCAAGATTATTATGCTCTGAGGGGTTGGAGTTCTGAAGGTATTCCAGAGTAATGATAAAGGAGAAACCATGAAAGATCAGGCGAGGGTTGTGATCATTGGAGGTGGGATCACAGGTTGCAGTATTGCTTATCACCTGACTGAAATGGGATGGAAAGATGTCGTCCTTCTCGACAAAGGAGAACTCACGAGCGGAGCAACGTTTCATGCCGCTGGCCTCGTTGGCCAACTGCGCGCTTCAGTCAACATCACCAAAATGTTGAAATATAGCATTGAGCTCTACTCCCGCTTGGAAAGGGAAACAGGGCAGCATACAGGTTGGAGCGAGGTCGGTGGTTTACGGATCGCCTCATCCAAGGACCGTATGGAGGAGTTGCGCCGTTCAGCAGCCATGGCCAAGACCTTTGGTCTCCCCATGGAGCTCATCAGCCCCAAAGAAGCCTGTGATCTCTTCCCAGTAATGGAGAAAAAGGGAATTGTTGGAGCCGCCTTCCTTCCCACAGATGGCCAGATCGACCCGAGCGGGGTAACCTACGCCCTTGCCAAGGGAGCACGAGATAGAGGAGCCACAATCTATACAGAAACACGGGTGACAGGGATCACCCTAAAGAATGGGGCTATCTATGAGGTGCTCACAGAAAAAGGAAAGATCAAGACTGAAATCGTTGTCGATGCCGCAGGGATCTGGGCTCCAGAGATAGGGAAGATGGTAGGCGTCTTTATCCCTATCATCCCTATGGAACACCAGTATATCATCACCAAACCCATAGGAGGTGTTCGTAAGGGAATGCCCACCATGCGGGACCCTGATCTTCTGGTCTACTTTCGTGAGGAAGTCGGTGGGCTCATCATGGGAGGATACGAACATAATCCTATTCCCTGGGCACTGGATGGAATCCCACGGGGCTTTACCAAAACCTTGCTCAAATCGAACTACGAACATTTCGAACCCCTCTCCTCCTTAGCCATGAAACGGGTGCCTTGTATAGGCAAGGCCGAGATCATCACCTTACTCAATGGCCCTGAGGCCTTTACCTCTGATGGAGACTTTGTCATGGGGGAGGCGGCAGAGGTGAAGAACTTCTTCGTTGCCGCTGGTTTCTGCGCCCATGGGATTGCTGCCGGAGGCGGAGTAGGCAAAATGATGGCCGAATGGATCATTGAGGGTAAACCAAGCCTCGACCTCTGGCGTCTCGATATTCGCCGCCTTGGAGCACACCATGGAAGCCAAAAGTATATCCTTGAGAGATCCATCGAGGTCTATGCCCATCACTATTCCATGAGTTGGCCCTATGAGGAGATGCTTTCAGCCCGGCCTCTGCGTATGAGTCCTCTCTACCAACGCCTGAAAAAGATGAGGGCGGTCTTTGGAGAAAAATCTGGTTGGGAGAGACCCAACTGGTTCGCTCCAAAGGGCGTGGCACCCAAAGAGAAATTGGGATGGGGACTTCCCAACTGGTTTGAACATGTAGGAAAAGAACACGAAACCGTGAGGACAAAGTCAGGGATCCTTGACCAGAGCTCCTTTGGAAAGATCGAGATCAAGGGCCAAGGGGCGCTCTCATTTCTGCAAAAGATCACCTCCAACCAGATGGACAAACCCATTGGTTCGATCACCTATACCCAGATGCTGAACAAAAAAGGGGGAATTGAATGCGACCTCACTGTGAGCCGAATCGGTGAAGAGCATTTCTACTTGGTCACAGGTACAGCCTTTATCAAACATGATCTCAGCTGGATCCAGAAGCATCTCCCCAAAGACTCCCCCATTTCTGCCACTGACGTGACCTCTTCAAGGGCCTGTATCACCCTCTGCGGTCCTCAATCACGTAATATCCTGAAACATCTGACCAAAGACGACGTCTCAAATGAAGGATTTCCCTATATGACTTGTAAACAGATCTTTATTGGATATGGACCTGCCCTCGCCCTCCGCATTACCTATGTCGGCGAACTTGGTTGGGAACTCCATGTACCGGTCGAATATGCCTTATATGTCTACAATGCCATCTTGGAGGCAGGAAAATCTTTTGGCCTGACCAATGTGGGGTATCGGTCTATTGAGTCTTTGCGGTTGGAAAAAGGCTACCGATACTGGAGCGGAGATATCTCTCCGGAATATACCCCCTTCGAGGCTGGGCTCGATTTCTGTGTGAAACTTGATAAGGGCGATTTTATTGGCCGTGAGGCTCTCCTTGCCCAGAAAGAAAAGGGGATTAGCAGGCGCCTCTCCTGCTTAACCCTCCATACAGGTCCCCACGCCATTCCATTAATGCCTGTTGGTAAAGAGGCGATTCTTGATGGCGATAAGGTGATCGGTTTGGTCACCAGTGGAGGATTTGGATATACAGTAAATAAGCCCATTGCTTATGGATATCTGCCTATGGCTTATTCAGAACCCGGGACTCGATTACAAATTGAAGTCGCCGCCAAAAGATATGAAGCAACCGTTGAAAAAGAACCTCTCTATGATCCGGAAAATGCCAAAGTAAAAAGTTACACATAACGACATAATAAATTGCGCATGTGGTGTCATTCCCGCCCCGTATCAAGTACGGGATAAACTCCAGCGGGAATCCAGAAATTCTAAGACCGAAATTCAAAGACTGGATTCCGGGTCAAGCCCGGAATGACAATTAAAGAGGATAAAATTTTTAGATGCGCAAATATTTATGACGCTCAATATAAAATTTAGATTGACGGGTCAATTATCACAAGGTTTCAATTCTTAAGATGTTGAGAGGAGGGTCGAAAGGACTTTTGCCTAAACTCTTTTGGCGTGCATCTTTCAACTTTTTTGAAAACCTTTGTGAAATAACTCTGGTCGGGAAATCCCACCTCAAGGGCAATTTGTGAAATCGGTAGTTCCCTATCTTTTAATAAGAACTTTGCTTTCTCTACCCTGACTTTCGAGATATAATCCCCCAATGTGATGCCCAATTCGCTTTTAATGATGTGGCTCAGCCGTGAAGAACTGAGATAAACCTCCTTGGCTATTTGATCCACGGTCAAAGATTCACCACCTTGCCTTTCGATGAAATCCAGAACTTTCTTCAGCCGTTGATAATTTTTTGCGTGCCTGGTTTCGTAAATCCCATCCATCAGTTTGTCGAGTAATTGAACAACCCAGATGCACAGGTTCTCTTGGTCCTTGATGCCTGCCGATTCGGTGATAAATCGATATTTCATTCCCAACACTTCCTCAATTTTTGTTCCCGCCTCAACAGCCGCCCGGGTGAGGATGATAAGCAGTTCCAGAATTGAGATTTTTAGAAGCTCGAAATTCTCAAGGTATTGAGTTAGGAGAATGGCCAAAAGTCGATAGAGAATCTCCTTCGCCCCTAACCGGTCCCCAAGTCTGATCTTGGCAATGATCTCCTTCTCCTGTTCATAGGAGAGTTTTGTGAGAGAACTGGGATTTAAATCTTTTTCGAGGGCCTTCAGATCTCTGATCTGATCCGCAATCTTTCCCTGAAGCTCCTGTATCTCACGGACTTTGCGCAGACAACTGAGGTCGGGTGTTGAAAGTCGGTCAGCAAGATGGAAGAGGGTTTTTGCAGTTTGACTGGCCTCATTGTCTTTGATAATGGAGATGGAGGAGAGTGCCTTCTCAAACCGCCTCTTCCCGGGTCTCTTATGGAGAAAGGCAAGTTCTTCGGGTTGTAAATCGGCAGGATCAAATAATAGGAAAGGGGAGGCGATCAAGTATCCCTCTAATCTTCCATGGTCCATGACAGGAGCCGTGATCTGCATGAAGGAATGACAGCACCTCCCAATCATGGCCTCTCCCCACCGGATCGATTCCTGAACGGCCTTTTTATGGGCAATCCGACAAGTCTTCGCCGGGCCTCTCTCGGATTGAAGGATCCGGCAGAAATGGGCTTTCGATTCATATGGATCCGCCTTCCAAATTTTTTCCCCTTTAGAACTCATCAGCTGTAAAGGGATACGGCACATCTCGCTGAACGCATTCAGATCCCTAATCATGTCCGGGGTCTTTTTCAGCCTTTCCAAAAGAGAAACATTGGGCATATCAATCTTTCCCTAAAAGCATTTTTGCAACAGAAGGGGCAGAGGTAGCCTCCTGACAGTATCCATCTGCGCCAATATTCTTTGCGAAGATAGGGCTGACTGGCGCCCCACCTACTAAGGTCTTGACTCTTCCATTGATCCTTGAGTGGTGGAGCAGTTCGATGGTGGATTTCATCCACCCCATCGTGGATGTGAGAAGGGCAGACATCGCTAAGATCTGCGCATCATATTTTTCCACTGCCTTTACAAATCTCTCAGGGGAAACATCCACCCCCAAGTCGATGATCTCAAAACCATTCCCCTCAAGGAGAATGATGACCAAGTTTTTTCCAATGTCATGGAGATCGAATTTCACCGTCCCGATCACGACCCTCCCTAAAACGTCTTTTTTTATCTCTTGAATAAGAGGTCTGAGAGTATGAAGGCCGATATTTAATGCCCTCGAAGACATGAGCAATTCAGGAACATAACACTCCCCTCTTCTAAACCTTTCGCTGACAGCAAGCATCCCCGGAATCAATCCCTGATTTAGGATTCTAAAGAAATCGACCTCTTCCATGATCATCCTTTCCGTCAATTCTTTTACCGACTTACAATCCCGCATGACCACCGCCCGCGATAGCCTCTCGAGCATCTGACTGACTTCTTCCCCATCAAAAATTGGATTCGGCCCTCTCATCTCGGCCACCGTCTTTCCAGTTTTGTTATGATTTCTCATCTCCTGAGAACATATCCCCTCACCCATCCCTCTCTTTAAGGGAAGAGGAATAGGGGATCATATATCAAGAAACATCCCCTGTTGGATGGTGTGACCTCTTTCTATAATGAGAAAATCCTTCTCCCAAGGTCCAATGACTAAGGACTTAAAAAGTGCTGATGAGCCTTGAAGTTCCTGATAAGAAATACCTAAGAATTCCGCATTCTCACGGGCAATCTTTTGGTAAGGTTCTATTTCGTAACCCCCTGTATTGATGAGTAAAATCCGGGTATAATTTTTCATCTCCTCATGAAGCACCCATCTTGCCGTCTCTTCACCGTAAGATTGAGCATAAGAATTGAATTTTGAGATGGGCGTCTCTCCTTTTTCTATCCAGCCGGGCGTTAAGTAGTAAGTGCCCGGATGTTGTTCGGCCTGTTCTTGGTATGATTCAGGGGAACCAAGAAAAAGGGAAATGCAATCATGGATTCGTGGAACAATCATGGGATATTTATGGGCACAGATCCCGACAATCCCGTTACTGCATAGACCGTAACCCAGGACGATCCCATCGTACTCTTCTTCCGGAACTTGATCGATCTCGATCTGAAGAACCTTCGACATATTTTCAGGAGTCCGGTGGAGACCATAATCGAAAAATTTAAACTCAACCTTTCCATTCTGAAACCGCCGAATCTCCTGCTCCATCACTGCACAAGCGAGGACGAGCAATTTTGGATGATCGATCCTTTTATGCAAGAAATAATCTTTCATCGATCCCTCTCCTGTGATGATGTGGATTTTAAATCCTTTATGAAGAGGGTGTCAAGTGAAAATAGCAGGTTTTTACCAAAAAAAGACAATATCTGACAAGAAATAGAGTTTTATTATTATTATAGATAATTTATCTTGTTTATGCTATCCAAAGAATAGATTGCTAAGAGAGCGAAGAAGAAATGTGGGTTGAAGCCGAAAGGTCACTACCAGAGTGTTATCCTTTAAGCTTATTTATATGTGTATGGAAGTGTATGAGGTAAAGCTCGAAAATAAATCTTATACCAAAGGAGGCACGAGATGAGAAAGATCATAATGTTGTTACTGGTTGCAGTCGTTTTCGTTTTCGCGACCCACTCTTTTGTGCGCGGGGCGGATGTCATCAAGCTAAAGGGCGCCAATTACCTCCCGGTCACTCACCCGATGTCGGTTCTCAGTGGATGGTTTTGCGATGAGATAAAAAAGCGCACAAACGGGCAGGTGGAGATCGCGTACTATCCCGGAGGCACGCTTCTCACAGCGGTCAAGATGTACGACGGCGTGGTCACAGGCATCACAGACCTCGGTTTTTCTCACATTCAATACACGCGGGGCCGCTTTCCTGTGACGGAAGTATTCGATCTACCTTTAGGGTTTCCAAGCGGCTGGGCAGCGACAGGGGTGGCCACGGATTTTTTTAACAAAAACAAACCGAAGGAGTGGAATGATGTCCAAGTTCTTTACCTGACTACTTCTGGACCCATCATCCTCCAGACCATTAGCAAACCTGTCAAGACCCTTGAAGACGTGAAGGGCATTAAGATCAGATGTGTAGGAGTGATGACCGAAGTCATCAAGGCTCTGGGCGGCGTTCCGGTCCCCCTTGAAATGGTAGATGTCTACGACTCTTTGAGAAGAGGCGTCATCGAGGGAGTCACAGTGGATCTTTCTACGCTTAAGTACTGGAAGTTTGCGGAGGTGACGAAGTACGTAACAGCAGATTGGCAGCTCGGAACGGGTATTACCTTCTATTGGGTCATGAGCAAGAGGAAATGGGACACCCTGCCCCCTGACATTCAGAAGATATTCATCGAAGTAGCCTCTGAAGCCAGGGAGAAGCAAGGGGCCCTGTGGGATCAGATGGATATAGAGGGAAGGGACTTATTCACAAGCAAGGGCGGACAGATGATATCCCTTTCCGATTCGGAGGCCGCCAGATGGATAAAGGCTGTCGAGCCTGTATTCGGAATTTACAAAAAGGGTATGGTTGACAAAGGATATAAAGAATCCGAGATCGATGACTGGGTGAGCTACATCAAAGAGCGAATCGGGTACTGGCACAAAGAGCAAAAAAGGAGAGGAATGCCAACCCCGTTCTAATCAAAACATTACATTAAACATTATGGGATAGGGAGCATTCTGACCCCTGTGATGGATAAAAGGATCATTGGGAGATGGGAAGCAGCCTGTCTTTAGGCTCACTTTCATTATCCAATCCGCGACCGAGTTCGGCCGATGACCAAAATCCCCCCTCACCCCCCTTTAGAAAAGGGGGGATGGGGGGATTTGAAAGCTATTTTTGAATAAGGAGGGATAATGCCTAATCCAAGCGATATTTTGCGATTCATAAGCAAACTCCTAAACTTCATCGCTGGTGTGGCGGTCACCTTTATGATGTTCTTGACAGTTGCCGATGTGCTTTTAAGAGCAGGCGGTCATCCCATCATCGGGACTTTCGAGATCGTGGCCCTATTACTGGCGCTCGTGATCGGCTTCGGTATCCCACAGGTCTCACTGGACAGAGGGCATGTGTACATGGATTTCCTTTTGGAGAAACTCTCCAAAAGGAGCAGGGCCGTGATGAACACGTTTACACGCATGCTGTGCCTGATTCTTTTTGCCATCATAGGGTATAACCTTTTCAACGTTGGGGCTAGGTTTCACGCATCGGGTGAAGTGTCACCCACCATCATGATACCATTCTATCCTGTCGCCTACGGGGTCGCAATCTGTTGTCTGCTTGAGTGCTGCGTGTTCATCTTCGAAATCGTAAGGATCTGGAGGGGTGAATATGAATGAGACTATGGTGGGCATTGCAGGCATTGTTTTGCTACTCCTTCTTTTCGGCACGGGTATCGAGTTAGGCTTTGCCATGGGGCTGGTTGGCTTTCTGGGTTTTGCCTACCTTAATGGTTTTCATCCCGCTATTAATCTCCTCGCGAGAGATTTTTATGACGTCATGACAAATTACGGGTACACGGTCTTCCCTCTTTTCGTCTTGATGGGACAGATCGGTTTCAATGCCGGCATAGCGGTGAGACTCTATGATGCTGCCCATAGATTCGTCGGGCATGTCCCCGGCGGTCTGGCGATGGCCACTGTTATGGGCGCAACGGCTTTCAAAACCATCTGCGGCTCATCTGCAGCCACAGCAGCAACGTTTGCCAGCGTTGCTATCCCGGAGATGGACCGATACGGCTACGACAAAAGGCTTTCGACAGGAATTGTTGCGACCGTTGGAAGCCTGGGCTGTATCATACCGCCGAGCGTTGTTCTCATCATATTGGGCATTCTCACAGAACAGTCCATCGGCCAGCTCTTTCTCGCCGGCATCATCCCGGGACTGATCATCGCGCTGTTCTTTATGGGCATCATTTATGGATGGGCAAAAATCAATCCCGCTATCGCGCCCAAGTCTGAACGATCCACTTGGGGAGCAAGGATACGCTCTCTCCCAGAGGTGTTCTGGATCCTAGTTGT
>Ga0315285_10004851_pt1 | contig 13924 bp, 15 predicted proteins | sample YL17G09_36_MG_FD_203698 | JGI IMG/M metagenome (GOLD analysis project Ga0315285, IMG submission 203698) | Sediment microbial communities from Yellowstone Lake, YNP, Wyoming, USA - YL17G09_36 | ecosystem: Environmental > Aquatic > Freshwater > Lake > Sediment | place: USA: Wyoming | collected...
AGATTGTGTCAATATTCTAGATTGATAGATCATGGCTACCGCCTTTGTTCTTATTAACGCAGAGCTTGGAAAAGAAGAAGGGATTCTGAAAGAACTTAGAAGTATCGCCAGCGTGAAGGAAGCACATTTCGTGTACGGAGTGTATGACATCATAGCCAAGGTTGAAGCGGACAGTATGGAGAAGCTGAAAGAAATAGTTACATTCAAGATTCGAAGGCTCACCGATGTTAGAAGCACCTTGACTATGACGGTCGCCGAAGGCATCTAAGACCTAAACGAGAACTAGAGAAACTCATTCCGTTAGCGTAGTTCAGAAGCAGTCCGGCATCTAAGTACTCCTAGTTCTTCAGTTGCGAACGGAGTTCCTCAATCGCCCTTACCGCTTTGGAACTCTTCCACAGCTCATCATGATTGACCCTACTTCTCATGCTGAGCTGCTTTATACAATTGTCATATGGCAATGTGAAATCCAGATGTTGCTGATGATCGGACAAGGCACTCTTGATAAACTCCTCTTCAGCCTTGTCTGCCACCTTGTTCGCAACAAAGACATGATTCCTTATTCCCAGTTCCAGTGCCAGACGACATATCTTAAGCGATGTCTCGATCGATTGCATTGAAGGCTCAATAATATTCAGAACCCCATCAACATATTGAATTGTTCCACGACCCAGATGTTCAAACCCAGCCTCCATGTCGATGACGACAGATCCTCTCACCCTGACAAATACATGTCTCAACAGAGCTCTCAGCAGAGTGTTAGCCGGGCACATGCATCCTTGACCCGCGCTTCTAACGGTGCCCATTATCAAAAGTCTCACACCATCAGGGCTCTCGATAGCATATCGTTCGATCAACCCTTCGACGTTGGGATTTAGATTCATAATGAGGTTCTCAGCGGTTCCGCCGCCGATCCCTACGATATCTTTCACTAGCGGCGCATCTTCACACAAAGGCGTAATCTTCTTGACAGTTTCCTGATCCACTCCCAACTCTATGTAGAGGTTCATAGATGGATCCGCATCTATGGCAATGACTGTCTCTTCGGGATTGGACTTCTTGATCAGCTTAGCCAAGGTTCCCGAAACAAAGGTCTTTCCAACTCCACCTTTCCCGACCACTGCAACTTTCAATCTCTCGAACCCCTGAAATTCTTATAAAACCTCTAACTGGCAGATTCATCCGAATTGAAAAGGAACTTTCGCGCTCAAGATTCTAGAAGCTGTTTGGACTGAGTAAGAACGCTGAACAGTACACGCTTCATGAAGAGGTTATCGTGTACAAATTACTGCTTAGACCTTTCGATTATCTTCGGCACTACCCATTCGAAACCTATTGTCATTATGTGGATTCCCTGAATGCTAGTTGATTTTCGTATCTGTTTTATCAGCTCACCGAAAATCTCCACGTTCTCGCTTAGGAAAGCCTCCTTACCTCCCTTCTCCTTGGCGACTCTAAGACGGTTCTGTATCTCTTCTGGGACTAGTATCCCCGGAACGTACTTGACCATCCATTCCATCATGCCCGTGGATTTGAATGGGGCCATGCCCACCAATACTGGAACGTTAAGGTGAGAGACTTCCTTGACAAAGCGCTTCGCAAGTTCTGGATCATACACCGCTTGGGTTTGAATGAAGTCTGCTCCAAGTTTTATTTTCCGCTCTATCTTCAGTATCTCTGGTTCAATTGGATCTGCATTAGGGTTTCCCGCAACTCCAATGTTGAACTTCGGCGGGTTGGCAATCTTGTTCCCCTTAAGATCGGTCCCCTCATCAACCATTTTTCTTAACAGTTCTACCAAAGCGGTAGAGTCCAAGTCATATACGGGCTTGGTTCTGGGATCATCACCTACAGTTGTGTGGTCGCCACTCAGCGCAAGTACATTCTTTATGCCTAACGCACTTGCGGCCAACAGATCTGCTGTAATGGCGAGCCTGTTTCTGTCCCTAACGGTCACTTGGTAGACTGCTTCCAGTCCCACCTCTTTCTGAATCACGTATGATGGGATAAGCGCATTCATATAGGCAAAAGCGGTTGGGTTGTCCGTGACATTTGCTGCAATGACATGCCCCTTGAGTATCTTGGCAGTTGCTAATGTCTCTTCGAGACTAGTGGTCTTCAGCGGCTCGATCTCACCAGTGTAAACGAAGTTGCCTGTTTGTATAGCTCTGGCGAGCTCGCTGAATGCCTCTCTCACCTGAAGATCACTTCCCTTGCAGCAGCCATTTGGGAGTAGTCTTTCGGAGGTCTGTATTTCTTGAAGAGATCCAGCCTTCCGCTGTCACGTAGATTATTGTAGATCAAAACCCAAGCGCAATCATTCTTCCATCCACCGACTTCGCATTTACCCTTCGCTTGCCCGCCGCATGGTCCATTCAGTAAGCCTTTCCCACATCGAGCAATTGGGCATATCCCCCCTGTCTCGAAGAGGACACACTCTCCGCAGGCTCTACATCTTTCGAAGTATCTTCCAATTCTCTCCACAGTGCCGATAAACTGGGTGTTGCATCCGGGAACCGTGATCTTTTTTGACTGGTCTGCTACCGTTTGAGTTGCTGTGCCACAGGACAGAACAAGGATACCGTCCGCAGCATCTACTGCAGCACGGTTTTTCTTCAAGTCTAACCTTGTGAGTCTTTGGTCGCATACTGACTCAACAATTACGTACCCTGTCACTTTCTTGCCCATTTGTTCGAGCTTTGCTTTAGCCGCTTTGACTTCTTCCTCACCACCCGTTTTGCATTCTGTTGCACATGTTCCGCAACCTACCAAGAACAGCTTCCCTAGACCCTCGGTCATTTGACCGATTTCTTCATCAGGTTTGTGGACAGTAATTATCAAATTTGCATCCCTAAGTCGAGTATTGAGCTAGAAACTAATTTCTGTCTTAAAAGCCTTCTCAGCAGTCGTCAAAGCTGTTATTAACTTGTTTTGTTACACGATGCAGCATCATCCCAAGGAACGGATCGACTTTGGCTCGTAAGATCGTCATAGTTGGGGCGGGCGCTGCAGGCGTTAGCGCTGCGGCATCAGCTAGGAAATTTGACAGGGAAGCCGAGATAAGTTTAGTCACAGAGGAACAACATGCAGCTTATTCGCGATGTGGCCTGCCATTTGTACTGAGTAGAGAGATCCCTGCATTTAACAACCTGATTTTGTACCCCCCAGACTTCTACAGGATGATGAAACTCAATCTTCTCCTGGAGACGAGGGCCTTAGAGCTAGATGCTAGGAACAGATCGGTCAAGGTCCAAAACAAGAATGGCGGCACCACCACTTTGCAATACGACAGTCTGATAGTGGCTACCGGAGCAAGAGCAGTGAAACCACCCATAAAAGGCGCTGATAAACTCGGTTTACACGTCGTCAGAACTATTGCTGATTGCGAGGTTATAGACTCACAAATCGAGAAATCAAAGTCGGCCGTGATCATCGGAGCCGGTTTGATAGGCCTCGAGGTTGCAGCAGGCCTAAAGGAACGAAACCTGAAAGTCACTGTGGTAGAGTTGCTTCCTCAAGTCTTGCCGCAAATGCTAGATTCAGACATGGCCAAAATAGTTCATCAACATCTGACCAAGAATGGAATTGATGTAATAGTCGGCAAGGGAGTAGATGAGATAATAGGTAATACGAAAGTCACAGGCGTGTCCGTGGGCGGATCTAGAACTCAAGCTGACATGGTCATACTTGCAGCCGGAATCAAACCCGCAGTCGAGCTGCTGAATCAGATAGGCGCTGAGGTTGGTAAGACAGGATGCGTAAAAGTTGATACTCGAATGCGAACAAATATTAGCGATGTCTATGCCATTGGAGACTGCTCGGAAACTACACATATGATTTCGGGCAAGCCGTTTTCTCCTCAGCTCGGAACAACCGCTGTGAGACAGGGAAAAGTCGCAGGCATCAACGCTGCGGGAGGGTATTCAACATGGTCAGGTGCTTTAGGCTCGTCCATAACTAGATTCCTAGATTTGGAAATCGGTCAAACAGGACTTACTGAAAGCCGAGCCAAAGATGTTGGCCTCCAGCCAGTTGTAGGGACGATAACCGCGAAGACGCGAGCGCACTACTACCCTGGAGGGAAAGACATAAAGATCAAAGTCATCGCTGAACCCGAGTTTGGAAGGATTATTGGAACACAAATCATTGGAGGCGAGGAGGTTACTCAGCGGATAAACATGGCATCTGTTGCAATTCAAAAGGGGCTTACGGTGTATGAGGCAGCTATGATGGATACTTGTTATTCACCACCAGTAGCGGACTATTGGGAGCCTTGGGTTACAGCCGCGGAGATGGCCTTGAGAAAAATAAAATCAGACTGAGCGGCAGTCTACAATCTTTGAAGACCCAATGCATCTGTTAGAATCGCTTCATTAATCTTCCCGGAACTGTATGTGAGACCTGTTTTGACGTTGCTTACTGCTACAACTGCCGGCGCAAAGAGATTAGGGTCTATCTTGTAGAAATCGAATTTGGCTTCACGGAGTATCTCATAGAAGGGTCGGCCATAGTCTCTTGAACAAGAGGATGGAGCCTTAGATACTAGTTCTTTGAGTTGTCCGTCATCATCATGTGCAACAGTGTAATGGGTCACCCCGCCGTAAAGTATAGCATCATTAGTTCTCCCCATAGCCTTGGCTGAATTGGGATGCACCGGAGGCACTGGAGCGCATCCACTTCCAAATATGATTGATTTGGGATCAAACCCGAGTTCTGTAAGCTTGTGAACGCCGGTCTCCACGATCCTGCCAGCTATCTGGATTGAACCCGCAAGAGACGATGTTGGCGTTACTATGACATAGAGTTTCTCAGGAGATATCTTGCACTCGTCGCATATGTAGTCTATCGCAGTTTCGGTCGGCAACTTGTCGGATTCTAGGACTATGACGGCTTCTTCAGAATAATCTCTATAGTCTATCTTCTCGTAGAGTGTCTTGGGTTTCAGTGCTAGGGCTCTAGCTGGGCCGGATCCCATTGCGAAATAATCCTTGGTTTTGATCTGCCATCCTGCATACTGAGAACCGAGTGTGGCCACGGCAGGGGACCAGGCTTCGACAAATACTGACGATATGTATTCTTCTCCATATTTCTGCTGTGTCAACCTTGCTTTACCTAGTCCGCCAAGGCATATATTTGTAGCCAGGATTCCAGCCCTGGCTCCGCCTGGAGCTTTCACGCCTGCGTCCACAATAGTTGCATTTCTGGTTGATTCAACAGTTAATCCGAAAAGCTCAGGATCTTTGATTGCATTCCTGATTAGCTTCACAGTTTCGGCATTTACACTCTTGGCCATATCGATCTAACCCTCAAGGAACTTTTCATACCATTTTAGCTGAGAATTGCGTTCAACATTTATGAATAGTTTTCCATTGCCGTCTTCATTGTTATCACCTGAGAATACGTAGAACGGCCCCCGAACACTATCTTTCTCATTTTTCGTCTGTTCTCTTATCTCCTCGAAGGAAAAGCTCGGGAGAGGCGCCTGCATATTTCCAGAGATGATGATCTTTCCGCCTTTCATTTGTGCACCGGCTCTTCCAGAACAGTCTCCGGAGATGTGTATCGTTCCTCCTGTCATATGAATTCCGGGAGCCATCTCCGAGTTTCCAAGAATCCTTATCGTTCCCGAATTCATCCAAGCCCCGACCTCATTTCCAGCATTGCCCTTTAAAGTGATGATTCCCCCCATCATTCCTTTTGTTGTTCCTCGGCTTGCCGCGCCGACAAAGTTACCTGTTTTTCCTGACACCTCTATAGTGCCCCCCCTCATGTTTGAGCCAAGCCAAGAACCCGCGTCACCTTCAACAATTATGTTTCCACCACTCATCGATTCGCCAATGTAAAGACCGCCAGTACCTCTGATGTTCAAAGTGCCCGCAGTCATTTTGTACCCTATGCTTCGTGTCCTTGACAGGTCACCAATAATCTCCAATGCGATATCATCTGGTTTGTCGGCGATGTTTCCCTCGATATTGAAGAGAGTTTTGATTTTGATTCTTCGGTTGCCCTCCCAGACTTCCTCGTTGGCCAACTCTGTGACTTTCCTGCCGCAAACTCTATCTGGTGTAAGGGTATCAAGATGAACCGGGGCTGATATGTGACGTTTTAGGGTTAGGATAACCTTGGACATGCATTACACCTCTGATTTGCACGGAATTCTTGATGGGTTTTTGAGGAAGCTCTCGGCGATTGGATAGTTGTCCATCTCTATAGTATAGTAGTCCTTGAATTTCGGCGTGATCTCCTTGAGTAAGTCGGCCTCAAGGCTCGGTGATACTATACTCTCAACATAGAAAGTCTCCCCGTATGATGTCCCAGCTATTTGGCCTTCCTTCGAGACAACCTTTCCCGTCTTGATAGTGTACGAAGCTTCTTTGAAAGCTCTCCTTAGGACTCTTGGGCTTTGTTCTGGGTCCGTTCTTGACGGATCGATATCATATACTGCAATGTCTGCGTCAGCGCCTAAACCTAGATGCCCTTTGTTCTTCAGGCCAAGAGATTCTGCAGGTGCAGCCCTTGTAATCGTTGAGATCTCCCCGAACGTGTACTCCCTCTCGATGCTCGGCAAGTCTAGCCGCTTTTTTGCCGTCTTGTTGATCTTTGATAAGGTCTTCTCTCTAGCCTTTTTGCTCATCAGCCATGCAATTACTTTGGGATAGGAAGTGAATGGCCCGCCGTTAGGGTGATCTGTTGTCATGAAAACTCTCCATGGATCTTTCACCAAGAGGGCGAGTTCGAGGCCTATCCCCCATTGAACAGCATTGACATAGTTGCTTCTCCTGTAGCGGAATGGGACAATGCCCGAACCAGTTTCGACTTCGACATCCCCGTTAGTCCACTTGTTGCCTGACATTTTGTGGAGGAAGTATTGGAAAGGACCATCAGCAGTCATCGTTGTAGTGTCGCCGAAGATTACTTGTCCAAGATCAACTGATACATGGCTGTGCTTGTTGACGTAGTCCGCTATCTCTGGAGCTCCTGAGCCTAGATTTAGCCAGGATGAGCCTGAGAATCCCGTGAACTGTACATGAGTGATGTGAATTACTGGCTTCTTCTCGTCTGCCAGGTCTCTTACAGCATCCATAGTCTCAATGGTTGTTCTATAGTTGCCTGGACTTCCAAGGTTGTTTGTATGCACGTGAATTGCATGTGGAAGATTCAGGATTTTGTTAACCTTGCATAGTCCTCTGATTATCTCTCGAGGGGTTATGTTGAAATTTGCTATTGGATCGTCCAATCCTTTGAGGAATTTGCCCCAACCCCAGAGTTCTACGCCTCCGGGATCAACAATTTTGATTGCATAGCCCTTGGTTGCCTTGAGCATCCAGGCAACGTATGCTGCGCATTCCTTGACCCTGCCGCTGCTCAGGTATTCCATTATGAACCAGTTGTTTCCGAGGAGTGGGAAGCAGCCTTTGTCTATTATCGGTGTCGCGTCAAGCTCCTCATGTGTGTGTCTTGTCTTTAGGGGCGGGGTTGCGGGCTCGAAAACTGTGGTATACCCCATCTTTGTGTAGCGGTAGCCAGTTGTTCGAGTCGACGGAATTGAATAGCCAACACCGGAGTAGGTATGCCTAGTTCTTGGTTCGACATCTTTTCTATGATCCTCAGGACGAAGCAATCGGCCAGAATTCACTTTCGATCCGGCTATGTGTGAATGGATGTCTACGCCACCTGGCATAACAGTCTTGCCTGATGCGTTGATGATGCGCGCTTTCTTTCCTACGGACTCAACTATTTTGCCGCCTCGAATGAATATGTCGAGTTTTTCCCCATCAATCCTGTTCAGCGGGTCAAAAACAAGGCCGTTGACCACTGCTAGTTCTTTTTCCATCATCCCAACCTCCTAATCGTTCTCAAACGCTTCAGAATGGCACGCAAGATCTCAACATCGGACTTGATTCCCTTTGGTGGATCAACCAGTTTTCGGGTCTCGAGCACAACTCCGTCCATACGGTAGACTGTTCCAGTATCCTCGATTCCCACATGGGTTGAGGGAAATACAATGTCGGAACAGAGCGTGGTGGGAGTCTCATGAGGGTCTATCGTCATAAGGGGGATCGAAGCAAGGTTCTGGGCTGCCTGAAGTGGGAAGTTCGATATTGGATCTGAAGCAACAACGAGGGCTGAGTCACACTCTTCCCTAGCCAGTAGATCGACTGCAGAAGTCTCCCCTGGATTATATCTGGGATATCCTTGTGTGAAGTCTATAGCGTAGGGGTATCCTGTAAGCCAAGTCATGACGTTATTTGCACCATTGACGTTGAAGTGACCTCTCATCGGCATTATGACAAACTTCGTCTTAGAATTCAGTTCGCGGACCAGAGAAAGTGCAGCATCTATGTTAACACTCTTACCTGCGCTCATTGTCAATCCCAGACCGAAGAAGAGCGCCCCGAACTCACAGTTGATCATCTTCTCAGCAATTTCCTCGATCCTTTCGACTGGGACTCCTGCAACTTCATCCTGTTCGATCTCGTCGCCGCGGACTGCTGCTCTTATAGCTGAGAGCAATTCATAGTCTCTGTTTGGTTCTATCTGAACGAAAACATCTGCAAGCTTTGCTGTATCGGTCTTCCTGACGTCAACGACAATGAGTGTTCTTTCTGATCTAGACTTGCGAAATCGGCCTTTACTCAGTACAGAGTATCGTGACATGTGGAGAGGGTGAGAGTGAACTGGATTTGCTCCCCAATAGAATATCAAGTCTGCTCGATGCCGGATCTCCCCCAATGTACATGACGATTCTCCTATTTCTTGAACGCCTAAGACTGTCGGTCCATGACAGGTTGTGGTAGTATTGTCTATGAAACCACCAGTTTCCTCAGCCAGGTCCACGCCTACCTCGATAGCCTCACAGCTCGTGAGACTCCAACCGTAGAGAAGAGGTGACTTGGACTTTGCGAGAATTCTTGCAGCAGAATCAACGGCTTGATTGTAGGTGGAATTTGAAAGTTTGTCTCCTCGTCTGATCTTGGGCTGTGTAAGCCGCTCATTCATGTAGCCAAGCATTTTGCTCGTAGACATGGCACATGCATTCTTAACATTGACAATGGCGTTGTCCTTTGTCTTGACCTCCAGGTGGTCGCAACAACATCCACAGACTGTGCATACGACACTTTGGATAGTTTCTTCGGTCAAGTTGATTCTCACCAATTACATGGAACAAGAAAACGGCCGGAATATTTCCCCTCTAAATATGAAACGTGTAGTCATTTTCTCCCTTTTTTCGAGGTCTTCCTACTGAATGATTTCTGGACGAGCTCCTCCAGCGGGAGTATTTTTTCCTCTGTTGCTGCTTCGATAACAGATGGAATTCCTTTGTAGGAAGGCATGCCTGTCCCGTCAGTGTCTGAGCCTGAAATCTGTGTGGCCCAGAGGCTGTAGGGCATGAACGCGATTCCTCGTCGTGATGTCTGAGTTGGCACGATTCCCTTCACGACAACAGAGCCATGTTCAGTTGTGATTCGAATGTTCTGGCCATTGGTTACGCCAATTGTCTTAAGATCTTCGGCGTCTACTTCGCAACAGGCGACGCTTTGAAGGTAAAGCTCCGAGAGTTTGCCATGTTCCTTTGCCCTACCCTGGCCGAGACTTCTTCCGGTCAGTAGAGTGACTTGAATTCCTGTCATGATCATTACCTCCAAACATGGAAGGTTAGCACTTGTCTACAGTCCAGACTTATCTAAGAGTTTCTCAACATGGAAAGCCGTAGGTCTCTCCGAATTCTAGGGTCTGCTTCGGTAGGCTGTTGTAACTGTAAACTTGATCTCTGCGACCAATGCTGGAAAGCCCATAACCATCCTGATGAACGCTACTGTTATGTTGTTAAGCGCGCGCCAGTTTAATGCACTCAAGTATAGCCCAACTCTCAAGAGAGTACTCCTCAATCGTGAGAAATGCTTCGGTTGTGGTCTTTGCCGTCATGTGTGTCCACATGAGTCATTGCATCTTCATCCCCGACAGCAGATCCCGTGGCTGAAGAACAAATACTAGGTTAAGGCGATACACATGGGAAAAAGCAAGATTAGTGTGGATTACTCGAAGTGTGGGGATGGCGTTGGCGTTGATCCCCGAGATTGCGGAAAATGCCTCCGAGTCTGCGACCCTGCCGTGTTCCTATGTCATGAGACCCTTGGAGTCGAACAAGACCCTATTGATCCGCAGATTTGGCGAATAACGCCGATATGGTTGAACCTCTGCAATCATTGCATGAAATGTGTAGAGGTATGCCCACAAGGGGCCATTACGGTCTCGTGATGCGCGCGCTTTGATGGAAACTGAACTCGCCATCGCGGCCTCAGGCCTATCTTCCGAAGTTCTTCTAGGTTAATCTCATTCTCAAGAGGTCTTCATGTTCGCTTTTGTCCATGTGGACAGAATGTATCTCTTCAGGGAACTGTTTTGCTTGTACTTCTATCCGGTAACTTTCAAGGGCGTTCAAAATAGAATCGTGAAGGTTAGCATACTTCTTGGCAAATTTTGGGTCTAGCCCAAGTGATAGACCGAGAATGTCTGATATGTTCAGTCCTATTCCGTCGCAGTGGGATCCTGAACCCCAACCAAAGACGGGAATTGTCAGCTTCCTCGAAACTAGCTGGGCTGCCTCTGCAGTAGAGAACTCTATGACAATTGCTAAAGCCCCACTCTGCTCCAAGGCGATGGCGTCCTCCAAGATCTTTCTTGCAGTTTGAGCAGATCTGCCTTGAACCTTGTACCCTCCTGAGAGTGATGCTGACTGCGGGGTCAAACCAATGTGACCTGTTACAGGTATTCCGGCTTCACTTATTGCCTTGACCTTGTCGGACACTTCTTTTCCCCCCTCCAACTTCACAGCGTCTACTCCAGCTTCTTTCATAAATCGGCCAGCATTTCTCAAAGCTTCCTCGATCGTATTGTAGGACATGAATGGCATATCTCCTAGGATCAGGGAATGTTTTGCACCTCTTACGACTGCTCTGCAGAAGGTGATCATTTCATCCATTGTTACGGGCACAGTGCTGTTGTATCCAAGTGCAGTCATGCCTACGCTTCCGTCTCCGACTAGTATTACGTCGACTCCAGCTTTATCAGCGAAGAAAGCGGTTGGATAATCGTATAGGCTTATAGCAACGATTCTCTTCCCTGCTTTCTTCATCTCCAGCAGATCACGAATTGTGACCTTCTTCCGTTCCATTTCTTTGCACTTCCACCAATGGATTGGGTTCTTGTTCTTATAAGAGCGGTACACATTCTAATCTTAGAATTATGACTGATGACTGGACAGTATGCTGCATGATCAAGAACCATCGGTAGCGCAGCGAGGACTTTCACACTGCTTTCCTTTTGATTACCTTTTTGGCTGCTTGGACTATGTCGTTTGCTGACAGTGAATACTCTCTCGCCAATTCTTCCATTTCCCCTGTCTGACCGAATCTGTCTCGGACACCTACCCTATGCAGTGGAAGTGGGTGATTCTCTGATAAGATCTCAGCTATGCTGCCTCCTAATCCGCCGAGGATGTTACTATCTTCTGCAGTGACTATCGCCCCTGTCTTCTCAGCAACCTGAATGACGACCCGCTCATCCAGAGGTTTGATTGTATGCATATTGACTACTGTAGCTTCAATGCCCTCTTTGGCAAGGAGAGCAGCCGCCTCTAAGCTATAATGCAGCATTATTCCAGTTGAGATTATCGCGACATCTGCTCCTTCTCGCAGAGTCACGGCTCTGCCGATTTCAAATGGATAGTCATCCTTGTGAATAACTGGCACATCCGGTTCGGCCAGTCTGATTGCAACTGGGCCTTCATGAATGGCTGCTGCTAAAGCAGCCTTCTTCGCTTCAACTGCATCCGAAGGGGAGACTAGAGCAAGATCCGGTAAGGCCCGTAGTGCAGCAATATCTTCTATTACCTGATGAGATCCGCCCATGAAGGTCCAAAACATGCCAGTGTTACATAGAACGAATTTCACATTGAGTCGGTCGAATGCAGCTTGTCTTATTTGGTTGTACGCTCTCCCAACTGCGAAGATGCTGTGGCAATGGGTGTACGGAATCATTCCAGCTTCGGCCAGTCCGGCAGCCACTGTAATCATGTTTGCCTCTGCGATGCCGAGATTGTATATTCTGTCTGGGAATTCTTTTTTGTAGTAAGGGCCCGCTGAACCCTGTGGAAAATCCGCATACAGAACTACTACCTTCTCATTCCCCTTGGCGAGCTGGATGAGAGCCTCGTTGTGACCAGAGTACATTGACTTGGACTCGCCAAAGGGCTCTCCGAGATACTCTGAACTCATTTTCCATGCCTTTACTGGTTCTCTATTGTCATTTCAGAGCCGCCATAGCCTCAGCGTACATTTCATCGGTCATCACGGCGAAATGTACTCGTCCCTCAAAGGAAGGAACACCTTTGCCCTTGATCGTATGTGCTATGATAACGGTAGGTTTTTCTGAGGTTCTATCTGCATTGTCCAGTGCAGTCAGAATTTGACTAATGTCGTGCCCGTTAACCTCGAGCACACTCCAAGAAAAGCTCCTCCATTTTTCTGCCATAGGTTCTGTGCCCATTATGTCTGTGACCGCTCCAGTGGACTGGTACTCATTTCTATCTAGAATTGTGGTGAGATTGTCAAGCTTGTAGTGAGCAGCTGCCATGGCAGCTTCCCAGATCTGTCCTTCGTCACATTCCCCATCTCCTATTATACAGTAGACTCGGTACCTGGGGATTCTTCTACCGGAAGGATCCATCCGAGCGCCTATTCCTGCAGCTAGAGCCTCCCCAACAGCAAAGGAGAGTCCCGTGCCAAGTGATCCTCCAGAATAATCTACCCCAGGGGTGGTCCTTTGGCTATGTGCCTGCAAGACTCCTCCGAATTCCCCATACGAGGAAAAGTGCTCTTGAGAAAAGTAACCTGCCTCACCTAAGGCCGCGTAGTGCATCTCGCAGCAATGAGCTTTAGACAGTATCAGTCGGTCTCTCTCCGGCCAACTGGGATTCTTCGGATCATGCTTCATGTGGTGAAAGAATAGTGATGTGACTATCTCAGCCTCTGAAAATGATCCCCCTATCCAACCTTTGCCCCCGCTCTTTATCATCTCGATCGAATGTCTTCTGAGTAGCTTGGCCTTTTCCTCCAGTTTTCTCACTAGCTCAGTATCATGAACCATGCGTCATCTACCCCCTTGCCCGTATGTGAGTGGAAACATAATGTCCTACTCCCCAATTGGGAGTTTGATCTGTATTCCACCTGCAACTTCATCTTTGTGTTTGACGACATCGCAGTCCCTTATTTCGGCCAGGAAGAGTTCAAGCGTTGTATATACTGTAGCCTTGTCTAGGTGACCACCAATCACATTACCGTCATCGGTCCCCAGTGTCACGTGTAGGTGAGGAATCAGTTTATCCTCAATAGGCAGAATATTCCCTTCCAGTGATAATACTTCAAAGGGACCTGTTTTCTTTATGACAGTTATCTTGTCTTGGCCGAACGGAAGCTCTGAGTTTGGTACCACACCAAAATAGGTTGCTTCATAAACACTCCCAATCGCCGAAATAACAACAGCTCTCTTGAGACCGTTCTTACGCATGACTTCTTCCAGTTTTTTCTTAATCTCCTCCTTGGGTCTCAATCTCACGATCAGCACATTACTCAGATCTATCTTTCCAAAATACTTCAAGTCCATCTTGCAAATACCACGTTTGAGGGGCATATCAACATCCCTCGGTTAAATGGCTGCAAGCTTATCTTTCTGACGCTTGCCAGTGGATATGGCAACTGAGCTCGTAAGATTTCTCGTGGACTGGATAATAGCGTCTGAACTATATTCTCTCCAGTAAGTCATCTACTGACCCAGAGATTGTAGGCTTGTTGTGGAGCTACAGTCAAGGCTAATTCTAGGTGTTGCGTGGCTTCTCCAGAAGCTTCTTCTTTGTGAGAGGTGC
>Ga0315285_10004852_pt1 | contig 13919 bp, 20 predicted proteins | sample YL17G09_36_MG_FD_203698 | JGI IMG/M metagenome (GOLD analysis project Ga0315285, IMG submission 203698) | Sediment microbial communities from Yellowstone Lake, YNP, Wyoming, USA - YL17G09_36 | ecosystem: Environmental > Aquatic > Freshwater > Lake > Sediment | place: USA: Wyoming | collected...
CTCTGATAATTGTCGTACAATCTAAATTTAATCATTATATTCAAGGTCAATTTAATTATTGACCTTCTATACAAGTATTAAATTTTAATAATGAGGTAAAGATTATGAATTACGCATTGGAACAAATCACGGCAAATAAAATTATGGCAATCAATGAATTGAATAATTTTATTAATGACATCACACCACTTTATATTGATTTTTTATCTAAAGGGTATAAAATCAATAACGGCAATGTTTTTTCTAAAAAAGACAAAGAAAGATTATCTGAAATTGATAAAAGCATTGAACGTAATAAGACAATCAGACATTATTTTGACATAAATGAATATCATATTATAATAAAATTTGACATTCATTATTATGTATCTGAATTTTCATGTAATTATATTCATCAAAATATATATATCAGTAATACTAATATGTCTGATCCTAAAAAAATGCCAATAAGAGAGTTAATAAACTTCTCACCTTTAAAAGACAATTACACAACACAAGAATATGATGCAGCAGTAAAAGAAATTGAAGGTTATAAATATGCAATCGACCAATTAAATAATAATATTCAAAGTGTGAAAAGTGCTTTTTATCCCCTATTTGATTAAAATTTTTATATTCAGGGGCAAATTATTTGCCCCGCTATACAAGCATTTTAATTTTAAAAAGGAAGGTTAAAACATGGTAACAATTTACAAACAAAATTTACCCGTATTCAATGACGTTAAGTTTTTGTTAAAAGCGTCCAGCAATGACAGTATTAAAAAACCGGTTTTTCAAAAAGTGTTCATCGACACTAATGAAAATAATGAAACTGTTTTAGTTTGCACTGACAGTATGAGATTGCACATTATTAAAGACTCATTCGAGTTTTTTAAAGACTGCGAAAATGGTTTATATGATGTCATTAAGAATGATGCAAAAGAGATTGTTTTAAATCGATATGAAAAAGATGATTTACAATTCCCGAATTATAAACAAGTAATACCTGAAATTGTAGGCTCAAGACTTATTGAAATGCCCTCAAAAAATATTTCTTTTTTTGCCGGTCATATTTATAAATCATTTTATAATACTTTTCCTTCATCAATGGGAATAATTGTAAATACTGATTTTTTGCATGATGCATACATAAAAGGTGAAGTCATGACAGTAAAATTTGTTGATACATATGATTTGTGGTTAAATAAAATTTATAATTCACCAATTGTTATTTCTTGTAAACATGACGCTTTAATTTCTGTCATTATGCCGGTAACTTTAAACGTTTAATATTTGTTTGCATGGTCAATGTAATATTGACCATGCACATAAGCATTAAATTTTAAATTAAAGGAAGGTGAAAAGTATGAGAACAATTGAAGTAAAGATTAACAAGTTTGAAGAACTTGAAAAAAGTGTGCAGGAATATGTTATTGAAAAATGGTACGAAAATGAGGATTATCCATTTTTAAATGAAAATTTGATTGAAGACTTATTATCTAATGACGACAACATTTTTAAAGAAGGATTTACATTGAATTATTCTTTATCATGTTGTCAAGGTGATGGTTTATGCATTAAAGGCGACATTGATATTGATAAAGTTATGTCAAAAGTCAATAAAGATTTGCAAGAAAAATTCAAGGATAAAATCTATAGAATTTATTCTACTGGCAATGATGGGCATTATTCCTATGCGCATAAAAATCAAATAGAGTTTGAGCTTGATATTCCCTTCGATTCAATTACTGAAATTGATGACGCTGATTATTACAAGTTATTTGAAAGTGAGATATTGCCGACAATTCAGGATATATACATGGATTTATGCCGTCAATTAGAAAAAATTGGTTATGATATTATCGAGTATCGCATGGATATAGATGAATTTACTGAACACGCCAATGCTAACGATTATGAATACTATGAAACGGGTCGAATGTATTAAAATGTTTATTTGCACAGTCAATTTAATTTGACTGTGTACACAAGCATTTTAATTTTATAAAAGGGTGGTCAAAAATGCAAAACATTAAAATAGGTGACGATGTTAGAACACCGCATGGTATAGGCCAAGTCAATAAAATTACACTTGACCTAAAATGTCAGCGTTATGTATATGACGTTGAATTTGCAAACATTGATATTATACGACGATCAAAACGTAAAGAAATTTCAAAATTTTGGGACTATGAAATTAAGAAGGTGAAAATATGATCAATAAAAAATTACCCGATATGGATATTGACGCATATGTTAAAGACTTAATGTTAAAGAATAGATATTTAAAAGATAATTTCAAGTCTTATTATATCGATTATCACGGCAATCATGAAAATGATGATGGATATTTTGAAGCAACAATCTATTTTGAAAATTTTATATGTATTCATCCATATGCTGAATTTATGTGCCATTTAAGACGTATATTAAACCAGAATAGGCATATAATAGATTTTCACTGCGAACGTGAAACGTTTAAAGTAGTAATAAATATTACTTATAAGTAATATAATTTTATAAAAAACAGGAAGGTCAACACCATGAATTACAAGCAAGCACAACAACTACTACAAGGAAGAAAGCAAAAAAAATTAGCCAGTAACACGTATTTGAGGAAAGAAACTGATTGTTATGTCATTAAATTTCATGACACTGATATATTAAAAATATATCCTAAATTTTCTGAATTGAGTAATGGCAATTTCTACACGACAATTACAAAAGAGAGATTGAATGAATATCATGATATTGTTTGTATCAAGCAATCAAAAAAGCGATGGTATATAGTGAATCGTAAGACTAAAAAACGAGATTTATTCTTTAATGGTATTCAATTAGATTATTCAGGTAATATCATTAATCCACAAGTTGACGACGATACAAATAAAGTCAAGACACTGGACAAACTCATTAAAGATTATATAGATGGATTCTGTAAACATGTTGAAAGTGGCAAATTGGAATATCCTTCGGGAGGTGATTGTTGGTATTGTCATATGATGGACGAAAAATTAGAAAAAATGATGCATGTTGTGGAACACTTAAATGAAAACTATTTTGTACCGTCATTCCTGTATAACATTATTAAGTTAAAAGGTTATAATGATTCGCGGTTTGTATTTGAAATGATCAAAACAAATAATCATCCATTTAAGCTATTATTGCAATGGTATTTTAGAAAAAATTATAATGCATTATTAGAATGTATAGAATAATTTAATCTTTATGCTTGGGGATAATTTTTATCCCCTTGCACAAGCATTAAATTTTAACAAGGAAGGTCAAAGTATGAATAAACAGAAAATGAACAAACAGAAAATGTACAAAAAATTTAGAGAGTGCGGACACGATCCCCTTGACTCATATCGAGCAATGCAGATTTATTCTGAATTTAAACAACTTGAATTTTTGGATAAGGTCAAAATCGAATTATTCAATGAATTCGATAATTATTTTGATGTATATGGCGAACCCGATACTGAAAAAGAACGTCAAGACATTATCGATCAAATAAACAATTTGGGATGTTTTTATGCATCAGGGATGTATAAAAATAAAAGAGAATGGGAATTGGCCGATAGTATAGGATTTTTAATTTATAATCGTCCGGATGATCCCTTTGACAATTTTCAGATTATCTATTTGATGGACGCAACTATAACAGCATATAAGGAACAATTAAAAATCAATTTTGAAATTGCAAAAGATATTACCATCGAAGTATGGACGCATCTTGCTGAAAATATTTTTATCATGAGCAAATTAAATTTGCCAACCTATTTATTGGATAAAATCGAAAATGATGATCACTTATGTCCGTTATGCACATTATTTAATATTGGTTTAAGTAAATGTTCTACGTGTCCACTTGATGCGGACAATGATGGATGTATGAGCAATGACTTAGCAGATTATAATATATGGTGCGATTCTTTTCAAGATGATGAGGCACGTTCAAATGCAGCATGGAACATTGTGAATAAAACTAAAAATTGGAGTGTATGATATGACTAAATGTATAAACAGTTTCCAATTTAACAATAATGAATATGGTGAGTTATGGAAAAGTGACAACATATATCACTTATATTATTGGGGCAATCATGACCATGATATAAATAAATGTGACTATTCCTTCACTTCGGCAATCTTTAAAGATATTTTGGAGGAATTAAAGTCATGGCAGTATTGGATAATAGGGGGGGATATAAAATGAAAACAATATTTACAGATTTGCCAAAGTTTTGTCCACAATGCGGACACGAATTTGACTATGATGAATACAGCAAGCAAGATTTTTATGCTGGATGTTCATTCCATTGTAATTGTGGATCGACGTATCAATACATATCAGAAGATGTCGTATTGGATAAATTATATGATGAGCTTGACAAATATTTTATAAATAATTAAGAGGTACAAAATGAAAAAAAATATGGTTTATTTACAAATTGGAAAGGACGGCGAAGTCATATCAGTAAATCCTGAACATGTGACTTTGATTGAGCCTATTTATGAAAGTGTATACAATAAAATAACTAAGTCAAATGACTTTATTCCTAGAAAAGATAAAGTCGAAGTATGGGTAATATCACACCAAGGATATGGTACTAAGGGATTTTATGTATATGGAACAGTAGAAAGTATAACTAAAATTTTAAATGGAGAAAAACAATGAACATGGAACAACTTTACAATGACAACTACAAAATAATCAATGGTATGTCACGCACAATTTCAATTTTAATAAATGTTAATTATAATGAAATTGAAGCTCAGGCAAATTTAGTATTCTGTGAATGTGCGAATAAATACAATGAATGTATAGGACAATTTTCAAAATATTTAAGCAATGCATTATATTTTAGTTTATATGCATATGCAAAAGAAATACAACATGACAATGACCATTTTTCAACTGACGCTGACAATGATTGGTATGAACAACTTAATATGTCAAATACTATCAATGAAATAAGAACTAAATTATCGTATAACCCCGATTATAGCAGTATCATTGATGCCACATTTAAAAATTTAAGCAATGATGCACAATATGTCAAAAATATTATATTTGACAATAGCATACCATTGCCAAATAAAATTTGCACTGGTAAAACACAATGGACAAAAAATAGTTTACGCAAACATTTACTAAGTGAAGGTTGGAAAATAAAACGTATCATACATGCATTTAATGAAATTTCTGTATGCGTGAACCAATAAATCAAAACAGGAAGGTACAAAATGAAAATTAACAAAGAAATATTAAAACAGCAAATCGAATTGTGCAGCCAGACAGTTGACCAATTGAATGAAATGAGCACCGAAAAAGCAGATTTAATGGAAGGTGTGGTCAGGGTATTGGAAAAATTGGCATGGTCTAGCCGTGAAGGTGGCTTTAAGTATGTGACTAATGTAAAAATTACATGGGAGTAAAAAATTAAAGCAAATTTCTTAAATTTATATATATATTTTATATAGGGGGATGTTATGGATATTCTTGCAAGCACAGGCATGTTTATCGGCATAGTCGGATTAGCTATAAGCATAACAATTTTAGTAATAGGTTGGTAATATGGCATTAAAACAAGTGATTGAAAATATAATTAGTACTAAACAAGTAGAAATATATGATCAGGTTATAATTCAATCACTTGTTAAGTCTTTAAAATGGACATCACTACAACGCATACAAGCATTAAAAATAGTCTCAAAATACGGCAATGACTCACCTATTGAAATCATACAATCATCTAATAAGACCAAAAGGGCAGTATTAAGACAGGATCGCATATATCTATTTGCTGATTTACAAAAGACTGAACGTAATAAACTTTTACGTATTCCAGGGCGCAATATTACAAAAGATGGCATTGACGTGCCTTATAATCGTTATAGTATGAACGTACTTGAAGAAATGAAATTTGTATTATCGCCAAATCTACTTGAAAAAGAAAACAAACAACTACAACCAGCAGTAAAAAATAGCAACGGCCAACCTGTATTCCCTGACAAATGTATGCCCCATGAATACCAATGGCAGGGTTGGCAACTCATTGAAAAATTTAATGGCAGATGTCTATTAGCTGATCAACCTAGATTGGGAAAAACAATACAATCGATTATATATCTGGCAAATCATCCAGAGTTAAGGCCAGCACTTATTATCGTACCATCATCGATTAAAATACAATGGTATGAAGAGATTAAGAAGTGGTTACCGGATGAAATGTGTGCTGTCATTAACGGCAGAAAAGGTATTGTGCCAAAAGAGGGTATAGCTATAATCAATTATGATATTTTATACGATCACTATTGTGAGATTGAAGAAAGAGATTTTAAGATTATTATACCGGATGAATGTCACAGAGTAAAGAATATACAAGCAAAGCGCACCCGTGCTTTTAAATACATTGCTAAAACCATACCGCATATAATAGGATTATCTGGAACGCCAGCAAACAATCGACCTTCTGAGTTTTTTACAATATTGAATGTCATACAGCCCGATATGTTCGGCAATCACCAGCAATTTTTAAATCGATACTGCAATGCCCAAAAAGATCCATCAGGAAAAGGTGCGACCAATATTGAAGAGCTGCATGACATATTAAAAAAAACACTTATGATAAGGCGTACTAGGGAAGAGGTATGGAAAGAGATTCCTAGCAAACAAAGAATTGTTGTGCCGGTTGAGATCGATAACAGGGACGAATACATCACAGCAGAAAAAGATTTAATATCATATCTGAGAGAGACTAAGGGCAATAGGGCGGCGCAAAATGCGATACGATCACAAGCATTTGCAAAATTCAATACGTTAAAGGACATCGCCGCCAGGGGTAAGCTGAAGCAAGCCATAGAGTGGATTGAAGATTTTATTGAAAATGAAAAATTGGTTGTGTTTTGTATACACAGGAAAATGGTTGAGGCACTGGAAGAGCACTTCACAGACAGCAGTGTAAAATTGTATGGTGGCATGACCAATAAGGCCAAAGACAAGGCAGTTAAGCAATTTGCGAATAGCGAAAATACAAAACTATTCATAGGCAATCTTACAGCCGCCAATCTGGGATTACCACTGCACGTAGCCAATGCTACATTTACTTTAGAATATGGTTGGGTTCCGGCAGATCATGAACAAGCCGAAGATAGGGTAATTAACAAGGAAAAAGTAAATGTGCCTATTGCAGCATATTACATGACAGCAGTAAATACCATTGAAGAAACTATTGCACAAATAATTGACTCTAAAACAAAAGTATTGACTCGGTTACTAGATGGCAAAGAAGCTGAGGAAGAGGGATTATTAACATACTTGATCCAACAATATTCTGAGAGGTAGGTTAAAATGTATAACTTTCAAAGATTGTTAGAGGATTATGGCATTGACCACAAATCGATGAACAATAGGGGATATATACCCATACAATGTCCTTTTTGTGGTGGGAATACATATCGTGGTGGTCTTAATCCTGTAAAGGGTTTTTATTCGTGTTGGTTCTGTGGTTTTCACGGTTTGAATGAAGTAATACCTTTATTGACGTATAGGCAATGGCATGAGATTGAATTGCAATATAAAGATACGCTTAATCAGCGAGATTTATACCTGTTAAAAAATTCTGATCCCATCGAAAGACCGACACAGCTTAAACTACCTGACCGGACCGAAGCACTTAATACCAGAGCGAGAAAATATCTTGAAGCCAGGGGATTTGACTCTTATGAGCTAGAGAGATTATATGACTTGCAAAGTACCGATCACTTAGGAGATTATAACTTCAGGATAATAATACCTATATATTTTAAGAATGTATTGGTATCTTTTACAAGTCGAGATTATACGGGCCGGTCCGAATTGAGATATTATTCGTGCAAAAACACTGATGAGATTATCAACCACAAAGATTTATTGTATGGTTATGATTTAGTTCCTACTGATCATGTTATAGCCTGTGAAGGTCCATTTGACAAGTTCAGTTTAGGCATACATGCAGTTGCAACTTTTGGTACAGGCTTTAAAACATCTCAAATAAACCTTCTGTCAACCTTCAGGAAGATTACCTTGATATATGATGCAGAGCCAGATGCAAGGCGAAAATGTGATATTTTAGGGGATAGATTGTCAGGTTTGGGCTGCGAAGTTGATTGCATTTATTTGAAAGAGGGAGATCCAGGCAGTTTGAAGCGAGATGAAGCCAGACAGATTGTCAAGGAGATTATGGACGGATGAAAATTTGTTGACAAAAGCACGGAGATATGAGACATATATGACGTAGTTTGAATAAACTACGGCCTTGGGGATGACAACTCCCACAACACTTACAAAGTGTAGTTTGCCTACCCCAAGGCTTTATTTACAAACCAATTGAGTTTTATGAGTGCCTCTACCATATTCATATAATTCAATTGGATTATATTTTAAAAAATGTGATTGTTATGGGTAGACTCTAAGAGAGCGATCTTTTAGTGCATAATAATCACATTTTTTTTTGGAGAAAATTATGGAACAGAATTTTATTGAAAATGAGCTTGTGATATTATCAAAACAGACAATAGATTTATTCCTAAAACAAAAAAATGCAACAGACTGTATTGCATTGTATATTTTTTATTATTATACAGCAAAATGGCAGAAAACAAACCAGATAAAATGTTCATCGAAGTATGTCGCAAAAGGGCTAAAAAAATCTAAGGAATGGGTAATTAGAATAAAAAAAATCCTCATGGACTTAAATCTTGTTGAAGATGTTAAAGTCAGGGGGGCAACAGGCAAGATAACAGGATGGTATATTAAAATCAACTATATTTGGAAAAATGAAACAGTAAAAGAGGTTATCCACTGTACGGAAAACCCAGAGGGTGGAGAAGGTCACAGGGTGGAATCCACTGATACAAATGCTTTAAGTGCTAATAATTTAAATGCTTAAAGTGCTAATAATTTAAATGCTTAAAATGTTAGTACCGTTTTTAAGAAAAAACGGGCTATAATGCAAGATTCAATTCTTGGCAAATACACTTCCCGTTCTTGAAGAGGAACCCTTGCCGTCTTGAATTTGAAAAATTCAGTGAAGTATACGCCCAAGACACTAATAAGGAGTTTAATATGAACGCAAAAGAGATTATCAAATACTGGAACTCAAAAGACAATGTTGGGATAAGACACAACAACCCCGATACCAAAGTATATAAAACCAGTATAACACTAATTGAGTGGTTAATGACAGGAGATTTTTATTCACATTGCCCTTTAGAAGATGACTATGCCGAATCCTATGGCATAACCATTCAAGAGCTAATGCATAGCTGGTCAGAGCCGGAACTAAAAGAAGCCATAGACAGATACAATTATATGTGTTCGGAACAGTACATCGCCGACAAATCCTACTATCCACGGAATATGTCGGAATTTATGTACAATCCCCGCACAAAGAAGTCGTTTATCATGACTGTATTGGGTGAGTGGCGTGATGTACCTGGGCGACCGTTGAAATCGCTTTATCCGGCAGCTAGCCAATTGTATATCAATACTTTTTGGGACGGTGGGGTTTTGTCACCGGTTCAGTACAATATTATTATCAGGAACGTGAATTATATTATTATGCAGCAACGCTCTTTTGAGGACAAAATCGGCAAGTGGTTTTATTATCATGAATTAAAAGGCGTGAGCTTTTATCACTGTCATTGTGATTATATCAGACAAAACCATCAGGACCGTGAAGGATTTGATGCTAACCACATCGGTCCCATGACATATGCGGGTTTTATTCTATGGGTTAAAGAAATGTATGGTTTGAATATCAATCCCTTGGATAAAGAAATACAGATGGCAAAAGCACAATACCAGATAGATAGTGAGATTATGCGGGCGAATGTTGAAGGTCAGGTTAAAATCAACGCAGAACGCTTGGAATGGCTTAAAAACAGGGGCAATAGGGCTAAGGCGATAGAAGATGTGGTAGAACAAGACAAAACCAATACAGGGCTTCCTGAGCAGAATGGTGAGATGTTAGAAAATTTTGAAAAATAGTTAGCAACTTTTCTTAAAAAGGGATATATTATTAAGTATAAGACAAAAATGAGGTTTAATATGAAAGTATTGGTGGCATGTGAATTTTCGGGAATTGTCCGCAATGCCTTTATTGCTAAAGGTCATGACGCCATATCATGTGATTTGTTGCCTTGTGAGCAGCCAGGACCTCACTATCAGGGCGATGTATTGGAACTTATGAATAACAATTATTTTGATTTGATGATTGCACATCCACCATGCACGTATTTGTGTAGTTCAGGACTACACTGGAACAAACGCAGACCAGAAAGGGCGATACAAACCGAACAGGCACTTGAATTTGTACGGAAATTATTAAGTGCGGACATACCAAAAATAGCATTGGAAAATCCCATTGGTTGTATATCGTCGCAGATAAGAAAACCCGATCAGATTATACAGCCGTGGATGTTCGGACATCCTGAAAGCAAATCGACGTGTTTGTGGCTTAAAAATTTACCATTGCTTGTACCTACAGAGATTTGTACTAAGCCTGAAGGTGGGAGATGGCAGAACCAGACTCCAAGTGGGCAGAATAAACTCGGTCCTTCAGATACGAGATGGATGGAAAGATCGAGGACATATATGGGGATTGCCGAAGCTATGTCAGAGCAGTGGTGATAATATGCAGAGTAGAAAGTTTTCATTTGTTGAGAGCTTGGTAAATGTAGCGGTTGGCTATCTAGTGGCGTGTGGATCTCAAATTGTTATATTTCCCTGGTTTGGCATACACATACCTCTGGGAGATAATTTTCTCATTGGTTTGTGGTTTACTGTTATTTCAATTGTCAGGTCTTATTTATTGCGTAGATTTTTTACAAGGAGAACGGAATGAGTTGGTTAAAATTAGTAATTATTTTATGTATTATGTGTATCGTATTTGTACCTTTCACTACGCATGTTATGTATTATATAATACGTAAAAGTAAATAAGGAGAACAGAATGAAAACCAGTCAAATTAAAAAACTCTTAAAAGGTGTATATGACAATTTTTGTGAGACAATCACTGATGACAATATAAAAAAAATTATTAAGGAAAAAACCTTTATCACAGGTGGAAGCATACCATCAATGATATTAGATGAATTTGTCAACGACTTTGATTTTTATTTTCAAAACAAAGAAGATGCTGAAAAGGTTAAAGCATATTTTTCTGTAAAACAATTAAATATTCAAACAAATAAATTCAAGGTCAATCTTATTACCGATAATGCAGTGAACTTATCTGACAAAGTGCAACTTGTTATAAAATTCAATGGTAGTCCTGATGAAGTTGTTAAAAACTTTGACTGGCAGCACATTAAGTCTTATTTTATCTATCCCGATACGCTTGTCATTCCCGATGATACATATAGACTGCTAGTAGAAAAAGAATTGGTATATACCGGCAGTGAATATCCGTTATCATCACTGATGCGAGTAAAAAAATATATTAAAAAGGGATGGAGTGTTTCAAATCAAACCATAGTTAATATTGCACTTGATTTTCACATGGCTATGACAAAAAGTGAAAAGGAACGTGCTTTTTTAACTGCTCCTATTCGAGAAACAGTATCCGTTGAAGATATTATATATCACTTAAATGGCGTTGATCCCATAATTATTCAAGATAAACTACAAAAACAAGCCGGTGAGTATTTGACGATAAAAGAAATTATAAAATTAATACAGCGTTAAAAGGAGAACAAATGAAAAAAGATATTGGTAAGTTGCGATGGGATTTCATACCTTGGGACGCATTGGGCGAAGTTGTGAAAGTATTTACATTCGGGCATACCGTCAAGGGATATGATGAAGAGGGTTGGAAACATTGCAAACCAGCCGTGTACAAAGAAAAGGCACTCAGGCATTTTATGGACTGGCTACAGGGTAAAAAACATGACGATGAATCTGGCTTCTTTACTTTAGCCCATGTTATTTTTAACGTCTTGTGTTTGCTTTGGTTTGATTTGTGTAATGAAACTAACAAAAAAACTCAACGTGATAAAATTCATGCCGATGAATTAAAAAAGGTTATGCAAGGTATGAATGAATTGACGGGTACACTCGATTCAGTGAAGATGAATTATCATGAGCGTGAAGAACAGCCGTGTAAGTGCGAGTGCAGCAAAAAAGATGATGGCCGTATGTATATCGATGGACGTGAATTTAGCAATCGTAAATGGAGTGCTAATTATTGTATAAATACAAGACAATGGCCGAATTGTTTAGAATGTATAATGAAAGACAATTGTAAATATAATTTAAAAGAAATTGGTAATGTCTAATGAGTCAAAAACAAGCTAAAAGAATTAAGCGCAAAGTTATGAAGTTGAAGAAAGAGATTATCAAAGACGCACTGCTGCAGCTACGTGCATATGCGTTGAAAGATCGTATTAAGTTCGCATGGTATCTAATAATGTCACCTATACTTGACCAAATCAAATTGACATGGGCGAAGGCGGAATCAATATTTAAAAAAGGAGCAACGAATGTTCGATAACAATGACAATTTTTGTGGAAGATGTGAGCATGTCTGTGTTTCTATTTATACACACAAATACATCAGTTGTGGATTAACACAAAAAACGACTACGTGGTGGAGCACATGCGAAAGCCACAAAGTTCCAGAAAAAAAATATTGGGTTCATTCCGGCAGTGTTCCATTTGATGCGTGATTAAAATATGACAAGGATTTATGAATGGAATATGAAAAACGTACAGTCAATAAAGACGAGGAACGTGATATAATCATTGGCCTTATCGTCAGCACTGAATTTATTAAACAGATTAAGCCCGTGTACAAAAAGGAATACCTGACCCTGCCTTATGCCAGACATGTTGCGGATTGGTGCGTTGAATACTATGAGAAATACGACAAGGCCGCCAACAAAGAAATTATAGCTATTTTTGAATCGAAAAAGTCATTGATAAGAGATCCAGACCAGATTGAGACCATTGAAATATTTATCAACAAGTTGAATGACAGATTTGAGGAAGCTGGCAGTTTTAATGTGGCCTACAATGTTGACAGGGCAGTGCAGTATTTTAAAAATTCAGCAATTGACAACATGATCGAACGTATTAAAGTTGCTAAGATTACCGGCAATTTGATTCAAGCCGAGGCAGAGATTAGCAACTTCAAGCGTGTTGAAAAAGGCAGTGGTTGCAGCACATCGGTGTGGTGTGATCTCGAAGAAGCATTAAAAGTAGTTAGATTAGATGATAATGATATTGTCATGAAGTTCCCTGGGGATTTGGGCAGGGTTATTCGGCCCCTAACCAGCGATGATTTTGTCGCTTTTATCGGGCCAGCGAAAAGAAGTAAGACCTGGTGGTTGATTGAGACAGCACTGCAGTGTAGTTTTAACAAAAAGAATGTGCTGTTTGTATCGTTGGAAATGCCAGCTAAGAAAATCAGGGAACGTATTTTTCAGCGTATTACCGGTGAGGTTGTGTCATTGTATGAAGAAAATGACACCATGCAAGAAGTTGAGATACCTTATTTTGACATAAATTTTGAAATCAATAACAAGATTTTCAAGCGCAAAGAATTGAGGAAGAGATTGTCAACAACTTCTATTATAAAAAAAATGAAAAGCATTGAAACGTTTCTAAAGTCGGACAATTTTAAAATCATATCTGAGCCGTCAAATACTTTTACTGCTGCGGCTTTAGAAAGTGCTTTAGATAATCTTGAAAATTATGATGGTTTTATCCCCGATGCTACTATAATCGATTATGCCGATATTCTGGGTAGTGACAAGCGTCAGGACCACAGGAACATGATAAATGACAAATGGGAGGGCATACGTACAATTGGCCAAAAACGTCATATGTTGATGGTAACGGCTAGTCATACAAATAAGAGCACTTTTAACAGGGATTGTGTTGCTGATGATG
>Ga0315285_10004854_pt1 | contig 13915 bp, 8 predicted proteins | sample YL17G09_36_MG_FD_203698 | JGI IMG/M metagenome (GOLD analysis project Ga0315285, IMG submission 203698) | Sediment microbial communities from Yellowstone Lake, YNP, Wyoming, USA - YL17G09_36 | ecosystem: Environmental > Aquatic > Freshwater > Lake > Sediment | place: USA: Wyoming | collected...
CGGGTCAGCTCGTTCCCCCTCCCGCGCGGCGAAGGCGGCGGTGGTGAGCAGCAGGCGATAGGTGCTCGTGCTACGAGGCGCGCATTCCCCCAGCAACGTGGGGGGGACCCGCTGCCGGGTCGGGGGAATGCGCGGGTGTAGCGAAGTCTCGCCACTTCGCAGAGTAGCAGCTGGCGGGTTCCTCCCTTCCAGATCGGCGAGCTCCAGAGCCAGCACACGGTGGGGGAACGGCGCGGCCCGGACGGCATCGTTCGGCAGCCACGCAGGCATGCGCTGAGCCACCAACTCGGTGACACGGGTCCGCACCTGCTCGTCGCCCGGTTGCCGCGCCAGCACGGCCAGGTACTGCCCCACCGCCTCCTCGATGAAGCCCCTCTGTGCATAGGCGGCCGCCAGCCGGCTGCGCGCCTCGACATCACCGGGATGCTGGGAGACGAGCTGTTCGAGGTCAGCGAACTCCCCGCCGACCTGAGGCGAGGCGATCACGGGGGATCGCGACCCCGCTGCCAGGAACGCGGCCGCGAGGGTGATGAGGAACAGCCGGCGTCGAGGCATCAAGTCACGACTGGCAGAGGGAAGCGCTCACGGGCGAGCGCCAGGAGCGCTTGCTTGGCTTCACTCTCCGGCGCCAGGGCGAGGTGCTCCCGCGCCCGCGCCAGCCATTCCCACACCCGGCCCCAGGCGTAGTCAACGGCTCCGGTCGCCCGCGCTATTCCCTTCACCAGCTCGACCTCGTCCCGCGATCCGTGACCTGCACGCACCAGCTCCTCCAGGCCCGCGCGGGTCGCCTCCTCGCCTTGCTGCCAAGCACGGATGAGAGGGAGCGTCCACTTGCCTTCGGCCAGGTCCCGCCCCTCGGATTTCCCGGATTCACCGTTGCTCCCTACCAGGTCGAGGATATCGTCGGCGACCTGGAAGGCCATCCCGAACCCCTCACCGAAGCGCTCCAGCGAGTCCGCCAGTTCCTCAGGCCCGCCGGCCGTCGCCGCTCCCACTCGGCAGCAGTACCCGAAAAGGCTGGCGGTCTTAGCGCGGATGATCTCCACGTACTCCGCCTCGCCCAGCCTGCGCCCTGTCGCCTGCACCTCGCGTGCCTGCCCCTCGCACATCCGCGCCGCCACCCGGGACAGCTCGGCCATCGCGCCGCTGCTGTCATCCGGCGGCAGCAGGCTGAAGGCACGCGCGATCAGATAGTCTCCCAGCAGGACCGAGATCCTGTTCCCCCATACGGCTTTGGCCGACCGGCGCCCGCGGCGCGACGGACTGTCATCAATCACATCATCGTGGATGAGAGAGGCCGCGTGCACGATCTCCACGATGCCGGCCATGGCGATGCTGCTCTCGGTGGCGCCGCCTGCGCACTCCGCCGAGAGCAGCAGCAACATTGGCCGCAGCCGCTTGCCCTTGCCAGAGAGCACGTCGCGGGCGACGCCTGCCAGGAACCCGACCTCCTCCCAGACGCGCGGCGTCCTGTCCTCCGCTCGCGCCAGCAGGTCGTCGAGCGGGGGATAGAGGTCAGCCAATCCGACGCGCGAACCACCGATGATATGGGGGGGAACAGCGCTCATGTTGGTAGCGCAGGTCTGAGGCCTGCTGTACGGGCCTCCACCCAGCGGGGGCTGCGGAGCAACCCCGCAGCCGGTGCTGTGCCGTTGCCTCGCCGCGGCCCGCCCGAGAGCCGCGCGGCCGCGGGGTCGCTCCCCGGATCCCGCGGCTGTGATTATACCGCGCCCGCCCCCCCCCGAGGAAGCGGTTTTTTCACCGCGCTCCGGCCGCTTCCGGGAACAACGGCCCTTTCGGTCGGCGGCGGGGCGCCGGCCAGACGCGAACGAGGGACGGCCTGAGCCGTCCCTCGTCAGACCTCCCAGCATCCCTCCGAAGAGGGGGCCCCCACGAGCGGGCTAGCGCAACCCCTTCATCGGGATGCTGTAGCCCAGCCGGACGAAGAAGTCCTGGTCATTCAGCCCAAACCCGATCGGGCTGGCGTTGGTCGTGCCTACCTCGGCCGTGATCTCGGGCGAGAACGCGTGTCGGAGCACGGCGGAGAAGACGGCCTTGGAGTCCACGTCGTCGTCCTTCCACCGGTACTCGAGACCGAGCGTGGTGCCGCCTGCTCCCACGAACTCGAGGCCCACAAACGGCTTCGTGAGGCTCTCGCCGCGCGCGAGCCCAGCGTCGGAGCTGAGATAGAGCAGACCCAGGCTGCCCAGCATGCGACTACCGCCGCCTGAGCTCCACTCCCAGGACTCGCCCTTCAGCGGGGTGAAGTCCTTGGTCGCCACGATGTAGGCGTTCCTGGTGCTCACATCAATCGAGGCGGAGGTGGTGGACACGGTGAGAGCATCTCTCCAGCTCTGCAGCCCACCGCCGATTGCCAGGCTCGCCGTCTCCTGCGGCTCCTTTGTCAACTGGTACTTGCCGAAGACGCTCCAGATGTGTCCGCCGAGCTTGACCGGGTCCTTGCCGCCTCTGACGTGCGAATAGGCTAGCCCAAGTTCCGCCTGATTCGTGATCCCCGCCAGAGCTTGCAGGTCCCAGAGCGACTGATCGAACTTGTCCGGCAGCGCCTGCGCTACCGTCGGTGGCATGCTGTTGCTAGGGGCCTGCGCCAGGGCAGCCGGGAACGGAACGGCCGGTCCGGTTGGCTGATCCGCCGACCTGATGCCCTGGTCCCACAGGACCTTGCCGACATCGGAGCCCTTCGCACCGATCGCCGACCCGAGCGAATCGCGAGCCACATCCAGCGCCTGATAGCTCAACGCCAGCTGGAGGCTGTTGGTCGGCGCAACGGCCGCAGTCGGTACGCTGACGATCCCGGTCGGGCCGCTGAGCGACGGGATCGCGAACCCTATGCCACTCCCAACGGCGATCAGCAGAGCCGCCACAAGAGGGAGTGTCCATCGTCCCTTGGTCATGTTCGTTCGTTCCTTTCGCTTCTCCTACGGATGCGGTCCGCCGAGGCGGACTGCGCAGCCGTCGCGGTAGCTAGAAGCTGTCTCATAACCCCGCCGCAGGCGAGCTGTGAAATAGCCGGCCGGCAGCGTCGGGTCTGCATAGACGCATTTCATGCCCGCGCGCTGAGGGGAACAGGTTCGAAATCCGGCTGCGGGGTCGCTCCGCAGCCCCCGCTGCTATGAAATGCGCGGTACTGTGCGGCGCGTGCTGGCAAGAGTATTGGGTCTGCGCCTCACCTCCTCTGTCCACCGTCGCCGGGCAATCAGCCCCGCAAGGCGACCGTGCGTATATACCTTACCTTGCCCCGCGGTATCCACTCAGCCCCGTCCAGAGAGGCCAGGTGGGGCGCAGGGCTGGTGCGGGGCAGGGGTGATGGCCCCCTCCCCGCCCTTGTCTCTGACCGGGGTCGCCCCAGGCCGCTCCTTCCCGGTCAGAGAACAGGCCTGGGGTCAAGGCACGGCCCTCAGACGCGAACGGGGGACGGCGGAAGCCGTCCCCCGTTTCTCTCACCGCGGCCTGGAGGGCCGCGCTAGCAGGCTTGTCCTGGCCTAGTAGACGGCCTTGATCGGGATACTGTAGTTGACTCGGACGAACAGGTCCTGGCCGCTCAGACCGGTCCCGATCGGGCTGGCGTTGGTCGTGCCCAGTTCTCCCGCGAACTCGGGGCTGAAGTAGTGCCGCAGCACCGCCGAGAACACGGCCCTCTCGTCCAGGTCGTTGTCCCTGAACCGGTACTCCAGGCCGACGACAGTGCCGGCCGTGCTGATGAACTCGAAGCCCAGGAAGGGCCGCGTCAGGCTGAACCCCATGCCGAGGCCGGGGTCAACCTTGAGGTAGTACAGGCCTGCGGTACCCAGCAGGCGGTTCGCGGCACTGCGCTCCTCCCAGGCTTCGCCGGTGGTCGGGGTGAAGTCCTTGGTCGCAACGATGTACGCGTTCCAGGCCTTCACGTCTTCCGTCCTCAGCAGATCGAGGGTCGGAACCGTCGCCGGCGTCACCACCAGGCCGCTCTGCGCCAGCGGCTTCAGCGGGCTCCGCAGGGAGCCGGCCAGTCGGCCGAAAGCCCTGGGCGCCGAATCATGCGGCAGCAGTCCCAGGACCGCGCGACTCCTGGTGCCGATGGGCACTACCTGCGCGGTCCCACTCGGTATGAACGCGCTCTGCGAGATCAGGGCCTGACCCTGGCCACTCACTGGAGAGACGTCGTTGCAGGTAGCGGTCACGGTCAAAGTGATCGTGCGCGCGGGGTCATACTGCGTCAAGGCGTTGACCACGAAGGTCACGGTCTGGCCGTTGCCACCGGGCGGCACGAAGTGGCCAGTGCCCGGGGTGGCAGTCCATTTGTACGTCGCAATCCCGTGGCCGAGGCTGTCGAAGGCGGTCGCGCTCGCGGTCACGTCTGGATTGCCCTGCCAGTCAACCTGATCCGGCACGGCGGTGCAGCTCGTGACGATCACCTCGTGCTTGGTGGGGCCGAACTGGGTGATCTGGACGGTGTCACTACCCGAAACCGCGCCGACCCCATCACCGGCGCAGGTCGCGGTCAGGGTCAGAGTGATCGTCCGCGGGTCATACAGCCCATAGGCCGACACCTGGTAAGTCGCGGCCGCTAGCGCCGGGTTCGGCTGAGTGAAGCTGCCGCCGGCGCCTCCATCACTCCACTGATACGATGCAATCGCGTGGCCTAGGTTGTCCGTCGCGCTCCCAGTGCACGTAACCGGGCCGCCGGCGCTTAGCACCTGCTTCGGGCTACAGTCCGCGGTCACGGTCACAGTGTGAGTGCCGCTCTGAGTCACGGTGCAGGTGCCCGTGCCGGTGACGGACGCTGTGCCCGTGGTGAGTGTCAGCGTGGCGGTCAGCGTGATCACGCGAGCCGTGCCAACGGCAGGGATGGTGTAAGTCGGGCTCTGGATATTGGCGTTGCTGAAGCTCCCGCCGGCCCCGCCGTCGCTCCAGTGCCAGCTCTGGGTGCCCTGTCCGACAGCATCCGTGGAGACGAAGGTGGCGTTGCAGCTCACCGCCCCGCCCGTCAGAGGAACGTGGTTAGGGTTGGCGGTCGCGGTCACGACGAGGCTTCCCTGGGTGAGCTGGCAGCTCGCCGACTTGCTCACGGCCGGGCTGCCGTTGCAGGTGGCGGTCACAGTGAGCGTGATCCCACGAGCCTCCTCGCTGGGAGCAGCGGACGCGGTATAGGTCGGGTTCTGGGCATTCGCGTCGCTGAAGCCGCCACCCGCTCCGCCGTCATCCCACTGCCACGTCGCGACACCATGGCCCAGGCTATCCGTGGCGGTAGCGCTGCAGGCCACCGGGTTTTCGGCGCCGCCCGCGAGCGGGATGTTGGTCGGGTTGCAGGAGGCGGCCACGGTCAAGGTATGCGCAGGAGGTGGGACCTCCAGACCGAGGAGCTTCTTGACGTCGTCCCTGATGCCCAGGGGAGTGGAATCGGCCCACTTGGCCTGAGTCGCCCGCGGCAGGCTGGTGACCCACGAGAGCAGGCCGTCCTGCCAGCTGAAGTAGCCCAGGCCCACTGCCAGGCTCGCCTGGTCCTGGGGTTCGCGCATCAGTTGGAGCTTGGCGCCGATGCTGGTGAGCCGGGAGTCGAAGTCGCTGCTGATGCGGGAATGGGCTGCCCAAAGTTCCGCCCTACCCCCGACCCCAATCAGCGCCTTCAGATCCCAGGCCGTATTGTCACCGTCACCGATGTTGAAAGACTGGCGGCCGAGCACCAAGTCCACCTTGTTCTCTGTGGCGATATCGGCGGTCGGCAACGCCACGATTCCAGTCGGTCCGCCGAGCGAGGGGATCGCAAACCCAACACCGCTCCCGGCGATGATCACCAGCGCCGCGAGGAAGGGAAGCGCCCACACTCTAACCCACGTGTCGGCGGTCGTGCGCAACGTGGTTTTGTTCATCTTCCTCTCTTCCTTTCACTCACCCGTGAGGAGAACTTGCCGGGGTGTGAACCTGACGTGTCTCAGGAACTACCTCCACGGCCTCTCTGTGACAGGATCCGGCCTACGCCTCACCTCCTTTATCCGGGCGGCCGGCACAATGCGCCACCCTTCGCCCGTGGTTCTATGAGCTCGATCACTGCCGCCAGGCCGCCTGAGGCCTGGTCCAGAGAAGGCCCCACGCCGACGGGTGCGGCGTTGCTCCGCAGCCGCCGCGCTCTTGTCGGCGCACCGCGGGCAAATTGGCGCGAGAGTATACCACAGGTCCGGCCAAACGTATAGGCCTTCTGGGCCTTGCCGCCGCCCCCTGTTGTCGGACCGAGACTTCGCCGCGCTCCTTGGGTAGCCGTTCCACACAGGGCATGGATTCCGGGGAAGCGTGCCTCGGGATCTGGCGCCCACCACCTCGCCCCCGCCGGCTGCAGCGCATTCCATAGCCCCAGGCCTGGTCGCCGCACCGTGCGCCGGCATGCTCGGCTGCGGCGTCGGCAGCCGCAGCCGACGCTGGAGAAGTGCCCGCGCCGGCCCGCCGCTGCCCGCCTGGGGCGGGCTGTTTCATAGCCCGCGTGCGGCGGGGCTATGAGACAGGTTTGTAGTGGCGTCAGCGAACGGCTGGCAACGGAAGCGAGAAGCTGAACTTGCTGCCTCGGCCCGGTTCGCTCTCCACCCAGATCCTGCCGCCGTGGGCGAGCACGATCATCTTGCAGTAGGTCAGGCCCAGCCCGGTGGAGCGGCGGCCTCCACTGTCCGCGCGAATGGCCGTGAACTTGTCGAAGATCGTGCCCTGCAACTCCTGCGGGATGCCGGCGCCGGTGTCGGACACGCTCACCAGGAGATGCTGTCGGCCAGCGTCGAGTTTGGCCTTGACCTGCACGCTCCCACCTGTGGGGGTGAACCTGATGGCGTTGGCAACCAGGTTCATCACCACCCGCGCCAGCCGCCAGCTGTCGCCCTCGATCTGGGGCAGATCGGGTGGCGCGTCTACCGTCAGCTCGATCCGGATGGCACGCGCCAACTGCTCGACGTCCCTGACGCCATTGACAATGAACTCCGCCGGTGACACCAGCGCCCTCTCGATCAGCGGCTGTCGCGCCTCCAGCTTGCTGATGTCCAGAATATCGTTGACCATGCGCACCAGGTCGGCGCCTCCCGCCTGGGCCAGACCGATCAGCTCCCTGGTGGCCGCAGGTAGGCTTGCGTCGCGCGCAGCCGTGGATAGACCGCCGAGCAGAGCGGTGAGAGGCTGGCGGAGGTCGTGCACCAGGAGGCTGGTGAGCATGTCCTTCTCTCGGCCCAAAACGGCCATCTCCGCGTTCCGTGTGATGAGCGCGCGGAACACGAAGATCACCAGCACTGTAGCGCATGTGGTCTCAACCAGCGCGTCCACCGCATGATAGGCTAGCATCGGAAGCCGAAGCTTCTCCATCAGGATCCAGTGGTCGAGGACCTGCCAGAGCCCGAAGACCAGCAAGGCGAGCACAATGGCGGTCACGATCGCGTCGGGGTGATCCGGCTCGCGCTGTTCCGCCGCCTCGCCCAGTGCGAACTCCCGACCCCGAAGGCTGCGCAGCACTAGCTCCAGCACCAGCAAAGCCACCAGGGTCTGGGCCAGCCAATCAATGGCATGGTAGGCCAGTGGGGAAAGCCTGAGTTCCACCATGAGCAGGCCGTGATCCACGACCTGCCACACCCCGAAGAGCGCGAAGGCCACCGCGAAGGCGGCCACCGCCAACTCCCAATGCCATCGCCATGGCCGCCGCCAAGCAACGGCCGCCTCTCGGCCCCCACCGACGGCGGCGCCTAGCGCTAGCGTCACAACGATCGTGGCAATCACGGCCTCGGCCAACAGGTCAATGGCGTGGTACACGAACATCGGGGGCCTCAGCACCTGCGTGAGGACCCAGTAGTCTAAGGTCTGCCAGGCCCCGAAGAGCGCGGCCGCCAACAGCAGGCCGCTGGTCATCAGCCCAAGACGCCATCGCCGCCGATCATCACCCACTACACACCCCTTGCGGGGCTCTAAGGCCGGCGTCACGAGCCTACTCCGTCGGCTTCGGCGAACTCGTGCCCCGGTCGAGAGAGCGCCGCCGGCCATGGCCTTACGACACAGGACACTCTCGCCCTTGCTCGAAGGTTGCGGCCTTGTTATGCAGTCGCCGCCGATTTGTCACAGCGCTCGCACTCTCACCCCAGCTCACGGCCACAACCCGACCGCCTTCGACCTGGGGACGGGATCTGTGGGAGCCACGTTCGCCACGACAACGGGTGGGCCCAGGCCCGACTCCGGTTGTCGCCCGCCTACTGCCGGGCAAACCAACGGCGATTTGCCCGTGCGGGCCCGAGGTCGCCCGCCTACTGCCGGGCAAACCAACAGCGATTTGCCCGTGCGGGCCCGAGGTCGCCCGCCTACTGCCGGGCAAACCAACGGCGATTTGCCCGTGCGGGCCCGAGGTCGCCCGCCTACTGCCGGGCAAACCAACGGCGATTTGCCCGTGCGGGCTCCTGGCTTGACCGCTGGCAGGTGGGTCGGGTATACTGCACATGTGGCTGTCTGTCGGCAGTAAGCTGCCTACTGCCGACAGGCCGCTGGCATCAGGCCTGCCAAGTCGCCCGCTTGCTGCCGGGGAGGGCAGAATGGGGTCTTACGCCTACTTCTGGGGCTGCTACGTCCCGGGCCGCCTTCCTTTCATGGAGAAGGCGACCCGTTCCGTCTTTGCCCGGCTGGGGATAGACGCGGTTGACGTCACTGGGCTCACCTGCTGCCCCGAGAAGACCATGATCCGGAACATGAGCCCACGCGCCTGGCTGCTTACGGCGGCGCGCAACCTGACGGTGGCGGAGGAAGTGGGCCGAGACTTCGTAACCCCATGCACCGGCTGCTTCTCGACCCTCAGGGGCGCCAGCGTGGAGCTGAAGTCAGACCCGGCTCTCCGCGAGGACGTCAACCGGGAGCTGGCCCGCATCGGCCGCCACTACCACGGGACGGCTGACGTGCTTCACGTGCTCGACGTAGTGCATGAGGCGGTTGCGTCGGGCCTCCTGCGGGACCGCGTCATCTACCCCCTCACGGGCATGAGGATCGCCGTGCATTACGGCTGTCATCTCCTCCGCCCGAGCGCGGAGCTGATGTTCGACGACCCCTTCTGGCCCACGAAGTTCGACCAGCTCGTGGAGGCGCTGGGCGCGGAGAGCGTACCGTACCCCTCGAAGATGGACTGCTGTGGCAACCTGCTGCTGCGAGCTGGGGAAGAGGAGCCGGCGCAGGCCATGTGCCGGGCCAAGCTCCAGGACGTCGTGTCCCAGGGGGCCGACGCGCTGACCCTGGTCTGTCCGTCCTGCATGATGCAGTACGATAACATGCAGCACCTGCTCCAGCGCGCGGGCGAGGATCTGCATCTCCCCGTCCTCTACTACCCCGAGTTGCTGGGCCTGACGTTGGGCCTCAGGCCGGAGGAACTCGGCTTGGACCGCCACCGGGTGGATGTCGCGCCTTTCCTCGAGGAGTGGCAGGCGCGGCGCGAGCGCATGGACGCGGTGCGGCGCCACTGGGACTACGCCCTGCTGCGCGCCTGTGCCGAGTGCGGGGCCTGCGTGGACGACTGCCCCGTCGCCCGCGCTGATCCCACATTCGACCCCAACGCTCTGGTCCGCGCGCTGGCGGCAGGAGAGGTGGATGCGGTCGTGGAGTCCCGGGCGCTGTGGAAGTGCGTGGAGTGCTATACCTGCGCCGAGCTGTGCCCGAACAAGTACGACCAGATGAGCATTCTGCGGGTAGCCAAAGGCCTGGCGATTGCGCGCGGCCTGGCCCCGGCCGCGGTCCGCGAGGGCCTCGGCGCGTTCCGAGAGAAGGGCCGGCTGACCGAGGCCTCGGTCGCCCAACGTCGGCGGCTCGGTCTCCCTCCGGTGCCGCCCGCGCCCAGCGAGGAGCTCAGGGCCCTGCTCGCCGGCGAGAGCAACGCGGAGTCAGAGGCATGAGCGCGCCAACCTTCGATCGGGGCAACCGCATGATCTCGGGCTGTGGGCTCAGCGGCCTGATGAGTCTCACCGGCGAGCGCGTCACCGGCCAGGCCATCCGGGCTTCGCTCGCCCTCCTGCACGACCGATCCAATGGTCTGGGCGGGGGCTTCGCGGGCTATGGCATCTACCCCGACCGCGCCGACCTCTACGCCCTCCACGTCATGTTCTACACCCCGGAGGCCCAGGGCCGGGCGGAGGCCGCGTTGGAGCGCGACTTCGAGGTGCGTCACGACGAGCGCATTCCCACCCGGCCTCACCCAGGGATCGTGGACCCTCCGGCCCTGATGCGCTACTTCGTGTCTCCCCGGCCCGCGCTGGTCGAGAAGTCGGCCCTCACGCAGGAGGAGTTCGTCATCCGCCGGGTGATGCACATCAACGCCGACATCCCTGACGCGTTCGTGTTCTCCAGTGGCAAGAACATGGGCGCGTTCAAGGCCGTCGGCTATGCCGAGGACATTGCCGACTTCTTCCGCCTCGACGAATACCAGGCCTACATCTGGATCGGGCATGGGCGCTTCCCGACCAACACCCCCGGATGGTGGGCAGGGGCACACCCCTTCACTCTCCTCGATTGGGCGGTCGTGCACAACGGGGAGATCTCGTCCTATGGCATCAACAAGCGTTACCTCGAGATGTTCGGCTACCAGTGCACGATGCGCACGGACACGGAGGTGATCGCCTACTTGCTCGACCTCCTCATCCGGCGCCACGAGCTACCGGTGGAGCTGGCCTGCGACATCCTCGCCGCGCCCTTCTGGGAGCAGGTGGATCGAATGGCCGAGGGGCCGCGCCGGCTCTACCGGGCGCTGCGCCAGGTCTATGCGAGCGCGCTGGTGAACGGTCCCTTCGCCATCATCTTCGCCCGCCAGGGCGAGATGGTCGGGCTCAACGACCGGATCAAGCTGCGCCCACTGGTGGCCGCGCGCAAGGATAGCTGGCTCTACCTCTCGAGCGAGGAGGCCGGCATCCGCGCCATGTGCCCGGACCCGGATCTGGTCTGGGCGCCGCGCGCGGGGCAGCCGGTGATCGGCCGACTGGGGACTGCCACGGTGGTCGGCGATCCTGACCACGAACGCACCGCCTGGGAGGCGGTAATGCCCGCGGGAGGTCTGGCATGAGCCGTTCACCCGATCAGCACACCGAACTCCGCGCCTCCTCCTCCGGCCTGCCGGCGCGGCGCAACCGCACGGCGCGCGCGCCCATCTACCGGCCGCGCGACTTCCTGTGGGAGAACGACGCCGAGCGCTGCGGCCGCTGCAAGCGCTGCGTGCAGCAGTGCGGGTTCCAGGCCATCTCCTGGGAGGACGGGCCGGTGGTGGATCTCGCGAAGTGCGTGGGATGCCATCGCTGTGAGGCCTTCTGTCCCCAGGAGGCCATCACCATCCGGCCCAACCCCCAGTACTTCCGGCCCCATCCCCTGTGGACCGAAGCGCATCGCCGGAACCTCTGGCTGCAGGCCGAGACCGGCGGCGTGCTGCTCGCCGCCATGGGCAACGACCTTCCCTACCCCGTGCTCTGGGACAACCTGCTGCTGGACGCTTGCCAGGTAACCAACCCCTCCATTGATCCCCTGCGCGAGCCGATGGAGTTGCGCACCTTCCTGGGCCGGAAGCCGGATCGCGTCCCCCTCGTCTCCCGCCAGGGTGAGCTGGGTCTGGGGGAAGAGCTGCCACCTGCGCTCGAGCTGGAAACGCCTCTGCTCTTCGCCGCCATGTCCTACGGCTCCATCAGCCTGCCGGCGCAGAAGGCGATCGCGATGGCGGCCGAGGAGTGCGGGATCATGTGGAACACCGGCGAGGGCGGACTCCACCCCGACGTCAGGCCCTACGCCCACCGCGCGTTCGTGCAGTGCGCTTCCGGCCGCTTCGGGGTGCATGCCGATTACCTGAACGCGGGGGCGGCGGTCGAGATCAAGATCGGGCAGGGGGCGAAGCCCGGCATCGGCGGGCATCTGCCTGGTGAGAAGGTTTCCCAGGCGATTTCCGAGACCCGCATGATACCGGTCGGCAGCGACGCGCTCTCTCCCGCGCCGCAGCACGACATCTACTCGATCGAGGATCTCCGCCAGCTGATCTACGCTCTCAAGGAGGCGACGGACTACCAGAAGCCCGTGTCCGTGAAGATCGCCGCCGTGCACAATGTGGCGGCCATCGCCAGTGGGATCGTCCGCGCCGGCGCCGACATCATCTACCTCGATGGCTTCCGGGGAGGGACCGGGGCCGCGCCCACCATCATCCGCGATCACCTGGGCATCCCGATCGAGATCGCGCTGGCAGTGGTGGACCAGCAGCTCCGCGAGGAGGGGATTCGCAACCAGGCCTCGATCATCGCGGCGGGCGGGATCCGGTCCAGCGCGGATGCCGCCAAGGCGATCGCGCTGGGCGCCGATGCGGTGGCCGTGGGCACGGCCGCGCTGCTGGCGCTCGGCTGCACGCTCTGCCAGAGGTGCTACACCGGCCGCTGCTCCTGGGGGATCACCACCCAGGACCCGGCCCTCACCCGCCGGCTCGACCCTTACCTGGGATCGCAGCGACTGATCAACCTGGTGCGAGCCTGGAGCGCGGAACTGGAGGAGATCCTGGGGGCGATGGGGGTGAATGCGATCGAGAGCCTCCGCGGCAGCCGCGAGCGCCTCCGCACCGTCGGGCTGGACCGGCCGACCGCCGACCTGCTCGGCGTCAAGCCGGCCGGGGTCGGCGCTTAGCGGCGCTCTACTCCGTCACTCCGAGCGCAGCGAGGAATCCATCGCCATGCAGATAGACGCGTCCAACCTCCACTATCGCGACCTGAATCAGAGGATCCGACAGGAGATCGCCGCCGGGGAGAAGCGGTTCGATCTGCTGAATGTCAATGGGCAGCGCTACATCGCCGACGGCATCCGGGGTGACATCGAGTTCGATATCCATGGCGTCCCGGGGAACGATCTTGGGGCGTTCATGGACGGCCCCACCATCCGCGTGCACGGGAATGCCCAGGACGTGGTTGGCAACACCATGAACTCGGGCCGCATCATCGTTCACGGACACGCAGGCGATGTCCTGGGGTACGGCATGCGCGGAGGGGAGCTGCTGGTGCGCGGCGATGTCGGCTACCGCGTGGGCATCCACATGAAGGCCTTCGGCGAACGGCAACCGGTGGTAGTGGCCGGGGGCAGGGCGGGCGATTTCCTGGGCGAGTACATGGCGGGCGGGTTGCTGATCGTGCTGGGCCTGGGCCTTCGGCCAGGTCAGCGGTTGGTGGGCAACTGGTGCGCGACCGGCATGCACGGGGGCTCGATCTACCTCAGGAGCCCGCACGCCGGAAGCGAGGTTGCTTCCGGCGGGTTCAGGCGGGCGACCTCGGCCAAGGGCCCGCACGCCGGAAGCGAGGTTGCTTCCGGCGGGTTCAGGCGGGCGACCTCGGCCAAGGGCCCGCACGCCGGAAGCGAGGTTGCTTCCGGCGGGCTCAGGCGGGCGACCTCGGCCAAGGGCCCGCACGCCGGAAGCGAGGTTGCTTCCGGCGGGTTCAGGCGGGCGACCTCGGCCGGGAGCCCGCACGCCGGAAGCGAGGTCGCTTCCGCCGGGGGTCAGCGGCCGACTGGCCAGTCGGAGTTGGACTCCACCTCTGTCGCCGGGGAGTTCGCTCGCGCCGGGCCGGCCACAGATGATGATCGCGATCGTATCCGGCCCTACCTGGAGGCATTCTGCAAAGCATTCGCGCTCGACCTAGAGCCACTTCTGAGGGGTCACTTCGTTCGCATCGCCCCCCTATCCCACCGACCTTTCGGGGCCAAGTACGCGGCCTGATGCCGGGAGCCCGGCGTTGACTGGGCGGAGGGCGATGTGGTAGTATTGGCCTGGACGAATCCGTCCGTGTCTCGGAGGTGCGGATTGCGCGAGCCGCATGCCTCAGGTCGCGCCGTCGCCGTGGCAGCTTCGGCGTGTCGGCGACTGGGCAGGTGCGTGCGAGCGGTCCGGGTGCTGTTCCCTTCCTGTGCGCTGCTCGCGCTCCTC
>Ga0315285_10004855_pt1 | contig 13913 bp, 11 predicted proteins | sample YL17G09_36_MG_FD_203698 | JGI IMG/M metagenome (GOLD analysis project Ga0315285, IMG submission 203698) | Sediment microbial communities from Yellowstone Lake, YNP, Wyoming, USA - YL17G09_36 | ecosystem: Environmental > Aquatic > Freshwater > Lake > Sediment | place: USA: Wyoming | collected...
CCATATACATGGCCAGACAGGTGGACAGCAAAGGCAAACCGATTTTCCCAACCCTTCCAGACAAATTCTTCCCAGTCCAAGTCAGCATGAGAGAGGATCCCGGCCACATCTACGGATTCATTGTCGATGACAAGGCCAAGAAGTACATTAAGACAAAGGGAGTAGTCTACGCGAAAGAAATCGACACCAGACAGATGGGAAGAGCATTCGTAGACCCAACAACAGGCTTCTTCAACGTAACCGGACTCTACGCTGGCACCTACAGTCTCGAGGGTTCAGCTGGAGTCTATCCTGACACCGGCTTTGCCTATGCACCAACTGAAACTACATTTACCTACTCTGTGGGCAAAGGCGCGGGCACAAACGTGTTCAATGTTACTTTGAACCGCGGATCCGTAGTTAATGGAAGTATCACCTACGTTAACCAGCTAGGCACAGCCATCACTCCATTGAGTTCTCCCTACCTGAACGCCTTGGGATTCAATGGGCTCAACTACACCGTTGAGGCCTACGATGCTTCAGGCAAGATAGTAGCCTCAAGAATTTACCAATCCCAGAACCTACCAACCGAATTGTACTCTCTGACAACCAGAAATGGCTCCAAGTTTGTCGGTTACCCAGCGCTTGGCACTGAGTATGCAGGATTCGGAGTGGGAACCTTCACTATCAAGATCTGGGTATTTGGCTTCAGACTACCAGCAACCCCAATCCAAGTCAGTACGGCTTTCTATGGCCAGCAAATCGATATCGGAGATTGCAGGCTGCCCTACGGAGGGGTCATATCGGGAAGCATAAGGTTGAAGAACGGCCCCTCAGGATCTCCGGAAACACCAAGACAGGGAGAAGAGAGATCTTTCGGGTCAAGCACTGGCAAATTTTTCGGAGGCAATATTCTTGTCGAATTGTACAATACGGAGGGAGCCTTGAAAGGTCTGGTCGTGCTGAATAGGACTGCGCCCAACGGAACCGTCACTTATGCTGACTACTCCTCTGGCGAACAGACCCCACTATTGAGATTCTACATACTAGGATTCAGCGAATACTATAACAAATCCTATTCAGGCTCCTGGACAGTCGGTTCATACCCTGGACCAAGCCCCTGGGATTACGGCCTCGATGCAGGAACATACTACGTACGAATATGGATCAGAGGCTACGTGCAGGAGCAGATCCAGACCTTCTCGGTCTCGGATACGGGCAACACTACGGTAGCCGTCGACCTGCGCAGAGGCGGATCAACCGAGGTCACAGTGAGATCCGTCGTCGTCAGACCTGGGACGAGATGGCCACAGCAGCCTGTGAACTGGCGTTTCCTAGGATTGTGTCCAGCTCCAGGGCTACGTGTCTATTTCTATTCCTCTTCAGGCTTGGAGGTCGGATATTCAGAGACTATTCTCAGCCCAGACAGTCTGGGTGTGACCAACAACACAGCATTCCTAGGTTTTTCCGGAGATAACTGGTCGATAGAAGATATCATATATCGTGGATTCACCCCCAGCAGTCTGACCTCAGGCGACTATGCAGTGAAAGCTTACACTTACGGATACATACAGGCAGAAGATATCTCAATATCAATCTCTCTGACCCCATTCTCTCCAACGCATGTGAGGACCGGTTTCCCATTGTTGATCGGAGGCAGAATACACGGTGCAGTCACTCTATTCATGAACGGGGGAATCGTAGGACTGACTGAGAATGTCACAACTAGGACTCAAGTTGCTTTGAACGGAATGATCAAGGGAACAGATGCCGTGGATGTCCTCAATGGCTCTGCAGGCTTCGCATTCTCCACTTACGGGTTCCTTGGCAAAGGGCACTTCTTCTACGTCGACACTGACGGATCTAGAATCAAGGACTACGGCCTCGACTCTGGTAACTATACAGTCTTCATTCCAGATTTTGGATATGATCGCAGATTCAGACAGACTTCACTTGTGACCGCTAATTTGGGAGAGCTCGGCTGGGAGTTGGAGGTCTTCTTCTCCCTTGAAAGGATGATAAAGATCCGCGGAGTCATTGTAGATGTCACAAGTGAACCGCGCTGGGGCGCGGTTCCTTTGGTCTGGGCTTCAGCAACAGTGAACACGCAGACCTCCTACTCTTACGACGGAGACTTCTACATACACCTACCTGCAGGAACCTACAATGTTACAATCACATGCCCAGGATACAAGGATACTTGGAGAATCGCTTCAACTAACGACCAAGCGAGTGTCGGAACGATCTCACTGGTGCCCTCAGGTGCACCCTTTCCTTGACTGATTCCGAGAACAAATAGCGCGCGCTCCTACAGCAACAGCTGACGAACTCGACCGAACCGGAGATCTTAGTGCAAACTTAGAAATGCCAATACTCCATAAGAGAATTTCATAAATCCTCTTGAGAAATACACCTCGACCACAGCTGAAAGAAAGAGAATTACGAGCAAGAAGAGAAAAGACCCAAAGTACTCTCTCTTGGATATCTTTCTCCAAAAAGCAGAGAACCTCGCCTCAGGATTTCTGAGCCAGGCATCTCTCATGATAATTCCCGCTGATGCTGCGAGCAATATTCCATAAGTCTCCAAGAACCCGTGGGGAATGAAGTAAAGGATGAGCTGGAATAATCCGGGAAATGAGTACTCATTCAGAACGTAGGCCAAGAAAAACCCGAAAACAACAGCGCCGTAGACGAAGACAACAGATACGGAATAAATCGTCAGTGTAAAATGGATCTCCTGGGCGAGTCTCTGCGCGAAGTCTCCAGACTTAAATGGACGCTTGCTTCTGTAAACCAATGTATGGTATATCAGAATCAAAGGAAGAAGCGTGAGCAGCAACGTTATTGAGAAATTCCTAGAGAATATTGCCAACACCAAACCGGCCTTTCCGAATGCTCCAGCGTGGGTCGTCGTGAGTCCTGAAATCTGTCTCACCTGGTAGGAATACCAGGCTTCACCGACACCGCGTAGGAGAAGGACAATAAAGAAACCCATTGCCACACCTGAAAAGAAAGATTTCAGACTTAGGCCGGGAACTTTAAGAAAAGGGGTCATTGCAGACCTATCTCATAACAAGGGCTACTAATCCAGCAACTGGCCAAAGTAAGATATCTCCTATGAAAGCATTCAACAAAAGGGCCAGCAAAGAACAGAACAGGAGAGGGATCCCTGGGGAAACCCACACATCTTTCCGTTCGCCATCGATCGGAGACGTTTCCAGAACTTCTACAAGACGGTCCCGATCCTCAGTGACATCCGTAAAGAGCTTCAGCCTTCTTTGTGGTACATTATTAGCAACCGTGATCTCCTCCATGGGGTAAAGATGCACTTTGTCACGCAGAACATTGAGATCGGTCTTGTATCCAGTCAGTAAGGCCGCAATCTTCTCAATAGAGCGGATCTCTCCCAAGCCTTCGAATAATCCACCCCTTCTTCCAAGCATCCAAACCAGATTCCTACCAAGGCAGTACAAAATCATCGATACAGAAAGCAAATAAGCATTGTAGAGCACTCCAACAGGGAATATAGGACTCGAATTCAAGAGAGAACCAAGCGGTAAAGGATTGGTAGGAAGAGCCACACTCAGACATATGAATGCCTTGAGATCAGCTCCGCCAAACAGACCGACATAGAATATGACGGCAGAGATAACTACCGTTGCAACGACAGAGACGGAATAAATAAGCGCCAGATGAGGATTCAACATCAACCTAAGTCCTAGAAGCAAAGCTGCCAGTGGCATATAGATCATCCAGATCTTGTCGGATGCCTCTCTAGTCTTGAGATCGCTGTAGGAAGCGCAGCCCAAGAGTGCCACGGACAATAAGAAAGCCAGTAGATTCAGACTCTCAAAACTTAGCAAGAGCTGAGCCTCGTAGTCAGTCTCATCTATGTAAGCGGTATCGGATCAGATACCCATTAACGCACTCCAGACTGATACCCCTTTTGTTAATGCGCTTCAAGTCTGCCACGTAACAGGATTACCCAGTCTGCTCATATGTCACAGACATATCTGATTGGCCACCCTAACACTCCGGTAAGACCGCTCCCTAGCCGTTCGACGGCGTATTCTCTAGAAGACTGTTTCTTCCGCGAATACGGTGATTCCTGAGCTGTCTATCTTATACGGCCTAGGCTGAACATCAGCAGCCGTCACTCTCATCTTCTTAACCCGCAGAACTCGGGCCAGACCCTTGCCGATCTGCTTGCTCTGCAGTGATATCACACCCTGAGAGAGGTACTCTTCTTCAATAGGATTATCATACTCAGAAGAACCGGCCTCCATGGTCGTAATGCAAGTTGCCCCCGTAGCTGACAAACTCTCAATCAGGTCCAGGTAGGCGTTACGTCGGTCGTATGGGTCATGATACTGAAACATAAGAGCTGCAAGCGGATCTACGACTATTCTTTCCGCTTTTGCAGATTCCGCCAACTGCTCCAAGGTATTTATCAAACCCAGCATTGAGAACTCTCTTCTACCGACGATATACTTGCCGATCTTGACGTCCCCGGGAGAACGACGGATAGGCGATGCATCCAAGAACGTAAATTTGCCATTTTTTTCAAGGTCAGGGAGATTCCATGAAAAACGGTCCATAGCTTGGGATATGTGTTTCTTATTTTCCTCTAGAGAAGTGAAGATCCCATTCTGTCCGTACATTCTTATTCCATTCACAAGAAACTGCGTAGCGAATATGGTCTTTCCAGTTCCCGGGCCGCCGACAAGAAGGATAATCCTTCCTTTCGGTATCCCGCCCTCGATCATCTTGTCCAATCCTAGTATCCCAGTTGGAACCCTGTCTACCGTCAAGATGACTTCCCACAATCTCCATATTTTGGTGCGTAGGCGGATAATAAGATGAACTGTTGAAAGCTTCATTCGCCCAGTTCCGCCAAGCACTAGCTTGACACTAGCAAGGCACCATTCGTGATGATCAAAAGATTCTTTAGAAGAATCTCAGTACTGACCTAGACAATTGCATTCCGAAGATGACTGATGACGAAAGGGAAGCTAGTTTGGCCACAATGATCACCGGCGGAACCGGGTTCATAGGATGGAACATAGCGAAGAAATACACCCAGAAGGGCAGAGAGGTAGTTCTCTTTGACGTTGTTCCACCGAAGAAATATCAGAACCTTAAAGAATTGACCCCCAATGCGAAATTCGTAAGGGGAGACATCACATCATGGCCGGAGGTCCTAGAGGCCATAAGACACAACAACATAGACGAGATCTACCATACGGGAGCCCTAGTCTCAATCACCTGTGAAGAGAATCCCCAAGCAGGCTACATGGTCAACGTAAATGGAACCTTCAACATTCTTGAGGCATCCACACTTCTTAACGTGAAGAAGGTCACCTTCATCAGTTCGATAGCCACCTACAGCCTCGGCCAGACCGAGACCATAACCAACAAGTCAGCACAAAGACCTTACTCTATGTACGGGGTCAGCAAAGTCTGCGGCGAACTCCTAGGTGAGTACTATAACAGAAAATTCGGACTGGACTTCAGAGCTGTACGATTCCCCTCAATCATTGGACCAGGAAGAGGTGGAGGCGGCTTATCATCATACACGTCATTGATGATTCAGGATCCGGCCCTCGGCAAACCCTACGATGTCTACACCACAGAAGACACCGTCTGCTCTATCCTATACCATAAAGACGCCATCAGATGCCTTATCGAACTCCACGAAGCCCCAGCCAACAAGATAAAGTCAAGAGTCTACTGCATCGCAGGAGATCTGCCTACAGCAAGAGAAATCGCAGAAGCTGTAAAAAGGAAAATACCAAACGCAAAGATCAACTTCAAACCCGATCCAGAGAAGACCCAGATACTCAAGAGCTGGGCTCAGAAGATCGATGAATCCGAGGCAACAAAGGAATGGGGCTGGAAACGTGAATACACGTTACAGCAGACCATAAATGACTTCATAGAAGAAGTCAGAATGAACCCTGAACTCTATATGTAATCCGGAAAACAAGACCGAATTCACCTCACCTCGAAACCGAATTCGAATCATGGCATTGAGAGCTGGACCAGAGAATAGGTTGGCAAGGAAACCGGCTTGGCTTATGTTGCAGACAAGTTGAAACCCATCCTGAAGCTAAGCCGTCTGAAGTTCCTGCTTGGCGGAATTGTCGCGAATGCATTCGGCGGAACCTTGGCCCTGTATGATGCTGGAAAGCTCAACCTTGCACTGCTCCTTGCAGGGCAACTCATCATCTCTCTAACACAATTGATGGGCCAGTACCAAAACGAGTACTGGGACATAGAAACCGATAAGCTCGCTACGCAGAGAAGCTTCTCAGGGGGAACAGATGTTCTAGCCAAAGGCGCCCTCTCCAAGATATTGGTGATGATACTCAGTTTGTCATTGCTTTTTACCGCATTTTCCGCAGTGATCTTTCTCAGTCTTGCGCTGAGTGCACGAACTCACCTTATCACGATCTTCTTTTTAGCCGCGTTTTTGTCATAGTCCTATTCTAGCCCCCCAGCCAGATTACTATCTACTAGGTTTGGCGAGGCCGCCGTTACCGTCGTCCTAGCGTTCCTGGTGCCCGTCTTTGAATATTACTTGCAGACAGGGCCCACTAGCCCAATCCTTCTACTCTGCTCCCAAATGTTCTTCTTCACACTTTCAATGATCTTGAGCTTCAGTTATCCGGATTATGATGCTGACAAAAATTCAGGGAAGCATACGTTACTGGTGAGACTTGGGTGGAGAAGAACAGCCAGAATAAACATAGTCATTCTTGCTCTAGGCTATTTGTCCCTCGGAACATCCAAATTCACAGTTGCGCCAGTCTCAGCGATATGCCTTCCACTATTAACTGCTCCTCTTGCTCTAAGGATAGTTGCCACCCTTCTGAAGAATGAGCCAACCGAAAAACAACTCGAGGATAATTCAGTCCATTCTGTATACCTATCACTACTGATCGCAGTGCTCCTGAGTTCATCCCTCTTAACCGAAGGCATTTTCAACATAATGTGGCAATCGTGAGTTCATACGATAGGTTAAAGGCGAGCGTGAAAGGAACGAAGAAGTTGGTGTTCAAATGACACGGTTAATCACAGGCGGAACAGGGTTCGTCGGATGCGAACTTGCCAGAAGACTTGTTGATAGAGGAGAAAAAGTCACACTCTTCGATGTGGCACCAAACTACAGCGCAGTAGAACCTATCAAAGATAAAGTAGAGGTCGTCCGCGGCGACCTATCGAACTGGTCTGAGGTATTCAACGTAGTCAAAGACCACAAGGTAAAGAGCATCTTCCATCTTGGAGCGATGCTCAGCCTACCGTCGGATGCCAACCCATGGGCATCGTACAGAGTCAACGTCAACGGTATGATGCATGTTCTTGAAGCTGCAAGACTCTTTGATGTCGAGAAGGTCATATTCACAAGTAGCAACGCGGTCTACGCAGGATACACCCTGCCTATCAACGAATCCACTATACTGAAACCTGAAAGCATGTATGGACTGACCAAGCTCTTCGGCGAACATCTGGGCCGTTACTATGCAAAGAGGTTTGGACTGGACTTTAGAGCAGTCAGATATCCGGCAGTCGTCGGCCCCGGAGCCAGGACCAAACACATGTCCCAATATCTGCCCTGGATGATTGATCATTCGATCATGAACAAGCCATTTGAGATCTGGGTCGAAGAGGATTGTCGAAACCCCTGCATCTACTTCAAGGATGCAGCCAACGCATTAATAATGCTCCACGATGCACCGAAAGAGAATATCAAGACCCGAGTCTACAACCTCTCAGGACTCTCATACACAGCCAAGGAATTCGTGGCCATAGTGAAGAAGCACTTTCCATCAGCACAGATCACATTCAAACCCGACCCAGAAGTTGTGAAGATAATAGGTAAAGGATTCGGCTCGATAGATGAGAGCACTGCCAAGAAAGAATGGGGATGGAAAACGCAGTACAGCATTGACGAGATGATAGAGGACTTCAAAAGAACATACAAATCAGTCAACACCTAGCAGCAGCGCGCGCGTCGCAGCCTCAGTATACAAAATCTCTCAATACTGCACACCGCCATCTTCAACGATAAGGACGCGCTTCCCTAAACTCCAGTAACCTCTTGAAGGCCCACCTCTCAGCCCTAACCTCACTGGCTCTCATGCCAGTCCTCTTTTGCTTAATGTGATACAGTTCATGAGCTGTCAGGGTGACCATCGCTTCCCTCCAACTCCTTATCTCATATCTTGGAGCAGTCTTCAATTTTGGATATGAGAACTCGATCGGAAAATTGTCAGGCGATCCAACCCTTATCACAACTAGATCGTTGATTTCATCCCCAACGTTGACAATACTATTGCGCCCAATATTGTGCCAGGCTCGGCCGGCGAAGACCCATTTTGAATTCTTCACGTGAATCTCGATGCCCGTGCAATCCACGCCTCTGGATGCAAAACCCACTAGTTCTTCAACATCTGCCTGAGGATATCTACTGGTATTCTTGATTTTCATCTCGCGTCCTCTCGATGCAGCAGGATTCGGGTTTAGTAACCGTTATTGCATAAAGGCGTTGCAAAAACGGACACAGCGCTCGCCAGATTCATGAGAACAGATCAACGTCAGTACACACCAAATCTGAAACGGCCTCTTTTCCCTGCTTCTCAACAGGAGCGCGCCCACTCTTCTTGGGCTTGCTTGTCACGTTTGGCGCGCGCTAAAGACCGGAACAGGGCTTATGGAATGGCTCTTCACCCACCCCAAGAAATGAACACATTACAGAAATCATGCTGGGCCATTAAGTAACTAGAAAAATTGGTTAATAAAATGAGGGATTAGTCTTCATACAGACGGCGAGTCCGTGACTAGAACCGTCTATGCTTTTGAAGACAGTCTCTACAGTAGACTGGTCGTCCTTCTTTCGGTTCGAATGGGACCTCTGTTTCTTTTCCACAATCGGAACATGTTATCTTGTGCATAGTCCTTGGACCGAACCCGCGTCTCTCGAAACCCAAACTCATTCACTCCTTCTTTCCGTTAGTTATACAGATGATACTACCGAAGTAAGATCAACGTATACCGTGTGCACCAGTAGGACCCATAGGATATAACCCTTGCGAAGCCAGAGCCTAGAGGAATACACATCAGTCATGAAAGCTTAAAAAGCGAGCCTAACGATTAGAAGACGATCTTGTTGAAAAACGTAAGCGATGTGCCACACTATGGGCGAGGGAGACCTCGAGGCCAAAGACAATCCATGGGCGAAATTACACGTCTACAATATTTGGTCAGGATCTCCAACAAGTATGGCCTTGACACACATCGATTTCTGAATTGTTTTGTTGAAGCGTGGACACAGAAGGAGTCATTATACAAGGGCATATCGATCCTGTGCCGCCAGAAGACAACGGAGGACGGAGTCTTCCTCCTAACACGAGACCAGAGTGTGATCGCGCAAATCCGCCTAAGTGAGACCACTTTGAGGTATCTACCCACTATCGACGTTGCAAGTCTCCCATCAGACAAATCACCCTCAGCGCGGAGAGCCGAGAAGAGGGGACCGGTCGACGTGAAGATCAAGGACCTAAGTCCGGGAGTAAAATGGGTTAATCTTCGAGCGAAGGTTGTTGAGAAACCAAATACACGAACAGTCTTTTCAAGGATGGGTACCCCTCTCGGGGTTTCAACCGCCACAATTTCCGATAACACAGGGTCTATCAAGTTGCCTCTGTGGAATGCCCAAATAGACATGGTCTCTGTCGGCGACACTGTCCAGATTGAGAATGGTAGTGTGAAGAGATTTAGAGGAGAACTTCAGGTGAGCGTAGGCAGAAAAGGCAGACTCGTGGTTGTCGAGAACAAATGAGATCCTGTTTACACATTCTCAGCGCACACGCTTTAGTAGAAGGATTTAAGTCAAAGATTTTCTATTTCTAACCGAGGATTGGGACTATTCCCCGCTACAAAAGACCGGGCATAACCGAAGAGGAAGTGAAAGCGAAAGTGGTCAAGATGACCCAACAGGTTTGTCCTCAGCGATACGCAGTTGAATTTCGGAAGATTAGACAACTGGGAGACTTGTGGGAAGCAGATGGGACTTATCGTTTACCCGGTAGTGATACTCCTCGAAGATTCACTGTAAGATTCAGCATGCGGGGAACCGTCAAGTTCAAGGATATAGAGCCACCATAGTGCAAACACGAATAAGGTAACCAGAGCGATACGAAAGAGTCTTCAACAGATCACGAGATTTTTTCTGGCTGCCAAGAGTTGAACAGCAGCAGGATGCATTATCTAGCGCGCGCGGCTCGAAACCGCAGCGTGCCCGAGACATGTAGGATCGTCTTTTTCGGAAGTTGCGCACTGACAGCTTAATGCCCAGTTTTGTCAGTCAGAAGTGCGAGTGGCCACAGAATGCTGTGGCACTTCTCTCCGAATCTGGGCGTTCTTGATAACGTTACCGCCGACTTTCTGTATTCTTTCAAAGTTGGCTCGCTGGGGTGGCGTAACCATCGTTATGGCGATTCCTTTCTTTCCTGCTCTTCCTGTTCTTCCAATTCTGTGGAAGTATGAGTAAGGATCGTCTGGGACGTCGAAATTGATTATGTGAGTTACTCCGTCGATGTCCAAGCCTCTGCTGGCCAAGTCTGTTGCGACCATTATTCTGCTGCGACCCTTCACGAAGGCCTCCATCGCTCTATCACGCTGTCCTTGTGACAGATTGCCATTTATGGCTACTGAGGATATTCCCCGCTCATGCAACATACGGTTCAGCCAGAATGTGTCCCTTTTGGTTCGGCAGAATACTATAGCACGACCTACCTTCTCACTGTGGAGGAGTCGGATAAGCGATTCAATCCTTTTCTTTGTGTCTGTAACGAGAAAATGCTGCTCAATCTCTTTGACGTTTAGATCGATAGATTCTATGAGGATCTCACGAGGATTCTTCATATACCTCCGGGCGAGCTTCAGAAGCTCTTGTGGAATCGTAGCTGAGAACAGTGCTGTTTGATGTGCCCCACTGGTAGCTCTTAGGATTTGCTCCACGTCTTCGATGAAACCCATGTCAAGCATTCTGTCAGCCTCATCCAGAATAACACACAAGACTTCATCCAGTTTGAGTGATTTGCGGTCGATGTGATCCAGAAGTCTTCCTGGTGTACCAACTATGATTTGCGGCCGTTCTCTCATAGCATCCAGCTGAGCGTATATTGATTCGCCTCCATACAATGCGAGGGCGCGTTTGTATGTGTTCTTTGCGTAGGAATTTATTTCCCGCGCAACTTGGACTGCGAGTTCTCGCGTTGGCACAACTATGAGTGCTTGAACGGCTGGATTCTTCTCGTCGATTATTTCCAGAATTGGCAGACCGAACGCTGCGGTCTTACCACTACCTGTGTGAGACTGACCTATTACATCACTTCCGCTCCACAAAATCGGAATTACTCTTTCCTGAATCGGGAAGGGTTTCTTGAATCCTAGATCATCTAGTGCGCCGACAATCTTTGGATTAAGGCCCATATCTTCGAAACTATTCATTTGTTATGTCTCCTTTTGCTCGACAACAATAGCCGCACGGCTATCGTGTAAATCCGAAAAATTCGACCTACTACGGGATCGGTAATTCAGCTTCACACTAGGTTCGATGCGGGATATGCTGCGTTAGAGCTTGTTTGGTCTTCAGCGGTGTCTTTCTAGTGAAGTACTGTTCCACTGAATAACCTTCTGCCCGAACAGAGGAAAGCGCCCTTTATAAAGTGCGTGGCCGCAAGACCGAAAAGGCCGAGACTACATTGGCGCAGAAACCTGCTTGCACATATTGGCGTGCGCGGGATCATTTCTCGAATGATCTGAGTATTTGGTAGGTAGTGCTTCGCTGAGCTGGGTTTCTCCCCAAGTCACTTATCAGTCGGTTGAATTCCTCTGCACTCATGGATTGGCCGGCGGAAGCCCCGGCGGCTCTTGAGATGCTTTCATCCATCAACGTGCCCCCAAAATCGTTGGCACCAGCGTTAAGACATAACTGGGCCAACTTGAGTCCCAGCTTGACCCATGAAACCTGGATATTTCTGATAGCATCATTCAAGATCAGTCTTGACACTGCGTGCATCTTCACATCTTCAGCGCCAGTTGCGCCCGGTCGAGCCATTCCATTTCTATAGATCGACGTGTTGGGATATGTGAAGCTTAGGGGAACGAATTCAGTGAAGCCTGAAGTCTCGATTTGAATCTCTCTTAACAATGCCAGGTGACTGACCCAATGTTCTGGCTTGTCTACATGACCGTACATTATGGTCGAAGTCGTGGGTATTCCCAATCTGTGTGCCGTCTTGATTACCTCGACCCACTTTTTCGTAGTCATTTTCCCCGGGCAGATGATTCGCCTGATTTGATCGTCTAGGATTTCGGCTGCTGTACCAGGCATACTGTCCAAGCCTGCCTCCTTGAGCATCCTGATGCTCTCAGTTATGCTCAGCCCAGCTCCTTCGGCTCCATGGACGATTTCCATGGGTGAGAAAGCGTGTATATGGATTGACGGAGCCCTCATCTTGATGGTCTTGCAGATTTCTGCGTAGAAAGAGGCGTCGATTTTTGGATGCAAACCCCCCTGGATGCAGACCTCAGTGGCGCCCATTCTCCAAGCCTCTTCGGCCCGTTTTGCTATCTCTTCCACAGAGAACAGATATCTGTCAGGCGCATCGGGCGCTCTGCTGAAGGCACAGAAGCCACATTTTGCGATGCAGACGTTTGTGAAGTTTATGTTGCGATTGACCACGTATGTCACAGTGTTGCCTACCGTTCTCCGTCTCAGCTCGTCAGCAACCATAATCAAAGCATTCAACTCCTGGCCTTTGCACCCAAAGAGCCCGATTGCATCATCCCGGGAAGGAGGCTTGCCCTCAAGTGCTCGTTCAAGTATGCGAGAGACTGCTGGGTCGATGGAACATGAGATTCTGTTGAAGAGGTCTCCTGACGGAGCGTGGTTACTGCTTTGTCTCTTGATCAAGCTGCTGGCCCTCTGGCAAATCCTTCGATATCAACTTGTGATCGTATCTTCTCTTCTAAGCTGCTGGGTAGGTAGCCATCCATTCTCACTATGTATTCCGGATAGACTGGCAACCGGAGAATTAACTCAAACCCTGCTTCATTTGTGACCTTTCTAAGGGTGTCAATTTCAGGCCAAGGTGCTTCTGGGTTAACGAGATCCTTTGTGAGATTTGAAACTCCTCCCCAGTCGTTTATCCCTGCGCAAAGGAGATCCCGATAGGCTCCCGGAAGTAGGTTTGGCGGGCTTTGTATGTTGGTTTTTCCTTGGAAGATCAGCCTGGCTGCAGCTACAGTCTTGACCATATCGATCATCGTTGGCTGTGGGGCCAGTTCCATAGGTGTCTGAGGTTGGGCTTTGAAATTCTGAATTATGATCTCCTGTATGTGACGATACTTATCGTGCAGCAGCTTCAGATCGAATAATGAGTCTATACGCTCTTCAAGTGTCTCGCCTACGCCTATCAAGATCCCTGTCGTAAATGGGATCTTCAGCTGTCCAGCCACCTCTATTGATCTCAAACGGACTTCTGGATTCTTTCCCGGACTGTGTTCATGTGCTCCGCCTCTGTTGCATAGTCTTTTGCTTGAGCTCTCCAACATTAACCCCATGCTTGCATTAACATCTTTCAGAATCGCTAAATCTTCATTGGATAGAACTCCGGGATTGCTGTGGGGAAGCAGGCGAGTTTGGCACGTAACCATTTCACACATGTCTCGGAGATACTCGATTATTGTCGAGTAACCTAGCCGCTGTAAGTAATTTCTTGCCTTGGGATGTTCATATTCGGGGGCCTCACCAAGGACGAAAAGGGCTTCTTTGCATCCGGATTCATCACCTTTTCTTGCGAGGTTCAAGATTTCTTCAGGAGACATTATTCGGGCCTCAGGGTGTTCAGGATCTTTTCTGAACC
>Ga0315285_10004856_pt1 | contig 13913 bp, 13 predicted proteins | sample YL17G09_36_MG_FD_203698 | JGI IMG/M metagenome (GOLD analysis project Ga0315285, IMG submission 203698) | Sediment microbial communities from Yellowstone Lake, YNP, Wyoming, USA - YL17G09_36 | ecosystem: Environmental > Aquatic > Freshwater > Lake > Sediment | place: USA: Wyoming | collected...
CAGGTGCTGCTTGACGTCACGCTGGTGGAAGTAACCAAAATGGACGAGTTCAATTATGACCTTGATGTGATCTCCAGCTTCCCGGATTTGACCGAAACCTCCGGCTTGACAGACGTTATAACCGACCTTTCCGAGGCTAAAAGAGACCGGTTTATAGATTTGCAGTCGAAGTCCGGCGTGGGCACCGGCTTTTATGGCGACCGCCATATAAATGCTCTGTTAGATGCCGTCCAGAAGAAAAATTATGGAAGGATTCTTGCAAGACCCAAGCTCCTTGTTAACGACAATGAACCCGGCAAGATTGATGCGACCGAGTCGACCTACGTAGCGAGAAAGGAAACAAGCTACATACCCGGGGCACAGCAGGGAAGCTCGATCCCGGTAGACAAGGAGATTTTTGAAAAGTACGACGCGGGCATTACACTTGACATTGAGCCCCATATAAGTAAAGGTGACCAGCTCCGACTTACAATTACCATGAGCCGTACCGACTTTCGCATGGGAGCAGTCACGACTGGAAAACCGCCGGACCAGGTCAAAAGCGAAGTTACCACCGTCGTAACGGTTCCTAACAGCACGACCATAATACTCGGCGGACTGGAAAGGCTAAAGCAAAGTAAAGGCGGAACCAAGATCCCCCTCATTGGCGATCTTCCGATCGTCGGCGGACTATTTAGAAGTGCCGCCAATGCCGATGAGCAAAGCAGACTTTACGTCTTTGTCAAAGCTCACATTTTAAGGCCCGGAGAAGAACCCAGCGCAAAATCCGACATAGAAATAGTATCACGAAAGAACCGCGATAGATTCGAAACATACGAAGAAGAAATGCAAAAATACGAAGACTGGCCGGGCATAAAGCCAAAGCCAATGGACCCGGCAAAAGTCCTCGAATCCGATTAGTGCCTTGTCGGGAATGAAATATCAAAATGAAAGACCTGCTGATACAAACTGCCAAGCGCACTGGGCTTGTTGACGCCGAGCAACTGGCCAAATTCTTGAAAGAAAGCGCCAGCCACGAGCGGCTGGATGAGCTTCTATTGAGCTGCCCTTATTTTACCGAGGACGTGGTTTTGAAGCTTTTCGCCGAGACGCTGGGCTGGGAGTATCTGGCGGAAATACCCGAAAAAGCCGTGCCCGTGGAGTTCATCGAAGCGGTTCCTGCAACATACGCCCAGCACCACTACCTTATCGGGATAAGACGGGACAGCCAGGATAGCGAGCTTACCGTGGTGCTGTCCAAGCCATTGGATGCGAACGCACTGGACAACGTCTCGAAGATGACGGGCCTGGCGGTAAAGCCGGCCATATCTACACGTGCCGCCATTACCTCGGTTATAGACGTCGCCTACGAGCAGAAAACAACCGTTATCGAAGAGGTGGCCGAAGAGCTCGATTCGCAAAACCTCGAACATTTGGTCGATGAGGTGGCCGCTTCGGATGACCTGCTTGACGTGGTGAACAGGCCGCCGGTCATCAGACTGGTCAACGACATTCTATTCCGTGCCCTGCAGTTGCGGGCCAGCGATATCCACGTTCATCCTTACGAGGCGAAAATTCAGATTCGCTACCGTATCGACGGCATATTATATGACACGTTGAGCTTGAATAGAAATGTGCTGCCGCTGATTATATCTCGTATCAAGGTTATGGCGGGCATGGATATCGCCGAGCGCCGGCTCCCACAGGATGGCCGGTGCAGCGTTCGGCTGGGCCAGCGCGAGGCGGACCTGCGCATCAGCACCGTGCCGACCAGCTTCGGCGAACGCAGCGTGCTGCGAATTCTGGATAAAAGCACGGGCCTTTTCGGACTGGACGAGCTGGGCCTTTGGCAGGACGACCTGAAAAAATTCGATTCCCTGCTGCATCGCTCGCACGGCGTCATTTTCGTAACCGGGCCAACCGGCAGCGGAAAAAGCACCACCCTTTACGCGTGTCTTAACAGAATCAATTCGGCAGAAAAAAATGTAATAACCGTAGAAGACCCCATCGAATACCAACTGGAAGGCATCAGTCAGATTCAGGTAGCCAGCAAAAAGGGCATGACTTTTGCTACTTCGCTGCGGCACGTGCTGCGTCAGGACCCAGATGTCATAATGGTCGGCGAAGTGCGAGACATCGAGACGGCCCGTATGGCCATACAATCGTCGCTTACCGGCCACTTGGTTTTCAGCACGCTTCACACCAACGATTCGGCTGGAGCAATCACCCGACTTCTGGATTTGGGCGTTGAGCCGTATTTGGCAAGCTCGTCGCTGATTGCTGTAATAGCGCAGCGTTTGGTCCGGAAGGTATGCCCGGATTGCAGGAAGGACTATGAGCCGACGCCGCACGAGTTAAGAGAGCTGGGACTGGGCAACGTTAAGGCGTCCGGCCCGGCCGAGAGTATCGGCAAGTTCTGTATCGGCACCGGATGTGAGCGTTGTTTTCAAACCGGCTATCGGGGCCGAACCGGAATCTATGAACTGATGCTAATCAACGACGAAATCCAGGACCTGGTATACAAACGCAGGACCGCCGGCACAATAAAAAAGGTCGCCCTTGAGGCGGGAATGCAGACTCTTAGAATGGATGGAGCCAGAAAAGCGCTGGCCGGCATAACAACTATACCCGAAGTGCTGCGAGTAACGCAAACAGATGTACTCTGAGATTTACGATTTACTATTGACTATTTACTATCGGAAACAAACTCCTTCCACAAATGGATAAAGACGAGCTAAAGAAACGAATGAAAGATTTCGCGCATCGCTGCGTCAAACTCAGCATGGCTTTACCCAGAACCTGCTTGGGTGACCACATCAGAAGCCAATTAATCAGATGCTCTACGTCCGTGGCGTCTAATTACCGGGCGGCCTGCATAGCCCAATCAAAAGCGAGTTTCATTGCAAAGCCGGCCGTTGTCATAGAAGAGGTTGATGAAGCATCTTTCTGGATTGAGTTCATTGTTGATGAGCGTTTGATGACCAAAGCAAAAGTATTGCCCTTGCTTCAAGAATCAAGACAATTGACAGCCATCTTCATATCTTCTCGAAAAACAGCAAGGAAAATAGTCAATACTCAATAGTAAATAGCAAATTGAAAATGCCCACGTATCATTATACGGCGATAGCAACGGACGGCAAAAAAGTCAAAGGCTCAATTGCCGCTGAAAGCCCATACGCGGCGAGAAAGCAGCTTAGAAGCCGCAGTATCCACCCTACGTCCGTGACGGAGGTCGGCGCCACGGCACAGAGCAGAGCAACACTATCTTCCATCTTCGCCAGAACCAGCAAGAGCCAAATAATCGAGTTCACCAAACAAATGGCGACCCTGCTGGATTCGGGGATCAAACTAACCGAGGCACTATCCGTGCTCAGCTTGCAGACATCCGACCCACGATTTAGAAATGCCCTTATCGACATTCGCGACCGCGTCGTCACCGGCGAGTCACTAACCGATGCTCTGAAAGACTACAGCGATTATTTCGATGTCATATACGTAAGTATGATCCGCGTAGGCGAGGTCACGGGCACGTTAGGAAAAAGTCTTTCAACCATCGCCGGCTTTATGGAAAAACGCCGGCGGGTCGAGTCTAAAGTGCTCACAGCGATGATATATCCGATGGTCCTTATTCTGTTTTGTATCGCGGCGATTCTCATTTTGACCACGCAGGTCATCCCCAAGATAGGCGAGCAGATTGCCAGGACCGGGCAGCAATTGCCGTGGATCACCAGACAACTGATGGGCGTCGGCCACGTATTGACCACGTGGCGGCTGTTCGTGGTCGTCGCCGTAGTATTCGCAGCAGTTTGGCTACTGCGGCGGTTTATCAAAACGCAGCGCGGCGCATATATGCGGGATAGATTCTTATTGTCTCTGCCGTTATTTGGCCCGCTTATAAAGCAGCGGGTGGTTTCGCGTTTTGCCTCGACGCTCTCGACACTTCTTAGCTCAGGACTTTCAATGGCTGAATCTCTTCGGGTAGTCGCTGAAGTCACCGGCAACAGCCTTATGAAAAAGGCCATCCAGCAGGCACGGGAGAGAATTCTGGCAGGCGCCGACATCGCCACGCCGCTTAGAGATAGTGGTGTTATTGCCCCTGCCATTGCCCACATGGTTGCCGTCGGAGAAAAAAGCGGCGAGCTTGAGATGATGCTCAAGAATATCAGCGAAAACCTCGAGGCCTCGACAGATGTGGTTATTGAGCGCCTTGGCGCCGCCGTCGAACCGCTTATTATATTAGTCATGGCCGCAATAATAGGTATAATCGCCTACGCAACGATACTGCCGATTCTGGAGGTCTCAGCAGGAAAATTTTAGCCGGCAGAAAAAAGTGTCATTCCTGCGCAAGCAGGAATCCATAAAAACGAAAGGATGTAGATTCCCGCTTTCGCGGGAATGACAAATTGGTTTAGGAGTTTGGAAAACAGATGAAAGAAACAAAAGTAGGACAAATCAGATACGGCTTCACGATGATTGAGCTTATGGCCATGCTGATTATCATCGGCCTGCTGGGAACATTGGTGGTGATAAAAGTTGCCAGCAAGATAGACCAGGCCCGCGTCACCACCACCAAGGCCAACCTCAAGGCCCTTCACATGGCAGTCAACCAATTCAAGATGGACACGACCCAATTCCCCACCGAAGAAGAAGGATTGAAGGCTCTCGTGGAGCAGCCGACCGATGCCGAAAAGTGGGAGCCGGGCGGATATCTGGAAACCACGCAGGTGCCCAAGGACGGCTGGGGCCGCGATTTTATCTATCAGCTCTATCCGGAGAGCGGCAAGCCCTTTGTGATTAAGAGCCTTGGTGCTGACGGCCAAGAAGGTGGTGAGGGTTACGATGCCGATTTGCTCAGCACTGATGCAGAGTGATTGGCCTGCTGCCGGTCCATCCGCCGCACATCGGTCTGTGCCTCGCCGGCGGCTGTATCGGGCGTTTACGCTTACCGAGCTGGTAATCGTGATTGTGATGGTCTCGCTGTTTGCACTCCTGGTTCAGGTGCACCTTTTCGGATTGCTCAGAAAGAACACTTTCAGAGCCCAAGTGCAGGATTTCGTCTCGACCATGCAAATGGCTGCCAGAGCTGCTGCCGAGAGTGACAGCAGATACGAAGTCATTATTGACCTGACAGAGCAGAGCTATTTGCTTCGCCAGATTACCTCGCCCGACCTGTCGGTGGTGCTGGAAGAAGAGATTATCACCAGTAACGGTTTTAGTGATAACTGCCGGGTTGCGTATATTGAGTTCGATGACGGCGACTACACTAACCAGGGCCTGGCTAAATTCCGGGCCGGTCATGCAGGCTGGCATTACGGCGGAAAAATCGTCCTGCTCGACGAAAAGGAGCACCCGTATTCCGTTGTAGTCAACCGCATAAATAGGACTGTCAGATTAGAAGAAGGTGACGTGCAGTTTCTGATACCGAAGGGTAAAGATGAATTACCATTCTAAACAGGCGTGGGTACTGCGTGGTTCGTTACGCAATACGCAATACGCACTACGCAATACGAATCGCAGGGCATTCAGCCTGGTCGAGGTGATGACTGCCCTATTTATACTGGGTCTTCTAAGCTCAAGCGTATTGTTGGTGATAAGTCGCTGTGTAGCGTCGGCGGCAGATTCAGCGCTGCGGATGCACGCCTTTGAAATCGCCCGCGAAAACATGGAGAAACTGCTCGCCGCCAGCTCGGTCAAAGAGACCGCTGAGTACGGCACGAGCGATGAGTACCCGGAAATCAAATGGCAGACGGTGGTGGAAACATTTTACGAGCCGGTGACCAACCGAATGTGGGTAAGGGGCGTTTGCTCAGCCGAATATCAGGATATGCAAGACCAGGCTCAGACCATTGAGCTGACCCATTGGCTGACCGATGTTACAAAAGACCAGCTGCTCCAGATTATGAAACAGCAAGAGCAACAAGATCAGCAGTTGCTGGCCGACCAGATTATCGAAACGATCGAGGAAGCCGCCCAGTACGCCGGCGTCAATGAAGAGACCATCGAGCAATGGCTTAACGACGGCATGCTCACCACCGACAACGGCTCTTTCGTCAAAAACAATCTTGATCTGTATAAGCGCAGCAACGGCAAACCGACCGACGAGCAGAAGAAACTGCAGGCAGCTTCCGAGGCCGAGCTATTACAGCTAAGCCAGCATATCGGTCCGTCCGGCGGCCAAAAGACGCCCGACCAGCAGGACTGGCAAAATAAAGTTGACCCGGCAACAGGCTTAACATACGAAGAGCTCGATAAAATGGATTTCAGCCAAATCTTCGAATTGATAAAGAAACGGCAGGGAAAAGAGTTTTAATTTTTATGGCGGCAAACAGGCTAAAAAATCTCAACAAAGCCGGCAAAAAATCCACGGCACGACGAGGATTCTCACTGGCAGAGGTTCTTGCAGCTCTGATTATAGGGTCCATGGTCCTGGTGGCGGTGCTCGGTATTTATAGCCGGGCCGAGAAAGCCGCTGCGGCAGTAACACGCAAGATTGAAGAGTCCTGTCTGCCGGGCGAAATTCTACAACGCATCGCAGAGGACCTCGACAGAATAATCGCCTCCGACCCCAGCACGAAAATCACTATCGACAGCACCCGCTTCGACCAGGGCTATCAGACGGCGCAATTGGCGATCCGAAAAACCTTCTTTGACGGCAAAAATCAAGAGCAGATACTGGAAGAAATCGTGTGGCAGGCCGGCTACAGCAGCGACGCCAACTGCTTGACACTGTACCGAAGCCACAGCGGCATTGCATTGGAAGATAAGCTGCTTGAGGAAAAGAGAGAAAGCTGGGAGAAGGCATATCCCTTCATACCGATTTGTACCGGCCTTACCTTTTTCAAAGTCCAGGTCCCAAGAGGCCAAGACTTTCAGGACCGCTGGACAAGCCCTGCTCTGCCGCCCGGCATTACGGTGACTATCTCTTTCGGCGAAGCTGCACCAACTGTAAGGGGCACGCTGGATGTGCCGGACGAGGCGAAAATCACGCGAACAATTGCTATCGATAGAACCAGAAAAATCGGCTTCGAGATCGCGCCGATCGGGGCCGTAGAAAAACAAGGACCATGAACCGTTGCTTTGAACAGTCAGGAATTTTTGCCGGGAAAAAACACTCAGGCATCGTGCTGCTGGTGACGTTGGTGCTGTTGGTTGTGCTGGCGACACTGGGTTACACTCTAAGCAGCCGTGTCGCCGCCCAGCGTCATCGCGACCAGTACATCATAGACTACAGCCAAGCCCGCTATGGTTGTGACTCGGCACTGAAGTACGCCCTGGCTACACTGGAGGATATCAGTCCGCAATTGATTAGCCGTCCGAATGAGCCGGACTTTTCTGATTTATTCGCCCTTAGCCAAGCCGAATACCAGAAACTTTTAGCCCAATGGTCTATCGAAAAGGCCCTTAACATAGAAGATAGCCTTGCCGGCATCCGCCCGGCCGATGATACGAGCAAACTCGGCAACCTCAAGGATGTCAACGGTTTTAAGGATGCCAACAATGTGAACGATGTCAACGACGTTAACGATGTCGGTCTCGGTAAAATGACGGCTGCCGATCTTACCGATGCGAATTCGGTGACGATACCGGGTCCGTATGGTCCTGAGTGGCCGTATGTGACCCAGCCGACCGAGTTCGAGATTGGCTCTGCCAAAGTCAGAATTGAAATTGAAGATGAAAATGCAAAATATCCGATCGGCTGGGCGCTGGTTACCGACAATCAGGTGCAACGCCAGGCGCAGGCAGGATTTGAAATCTTTTGTGAATGGATGGGATTCGACCGCAGCGGTATAGATTCGCTAAAAGTGCAGCTAAAACAAATAGGCGAAATAAAGACGTTCAAACTCGAATTCGAGCCTGCAAAGACAACTGTAAGCATACCCTCAAGAACAAGCAGAGCAACCCGGACGGCCAGCAAGACCGTATCTGCCGCCGACCAGACTGCCAGGCAAAATACCGATTTTGCAAGACTTCTTCACAGCTCATTGATTGATCGGGAGATGCTTGCCAGACCCTACATAGAAGGCAGAGAAGAATCGGCTCTAAAATATATCGGAATGTGGGCATCCAGAACGGTCAACATAAATACCGCCCCCCGCCACGTATTGGAGGCGGCTTTTGCTTTTGGCAGCCCTTCAGATGCCCCGGCAATCGCCGGAGAAATCATCCGGGCAAGACGCGTGCAACCATTCACAGATATAGAAAGTCTTAAGCAATCGCTGCCCAGGTACTCTGATTCAATTAGAAGATGTGAAAAATTTATCACAACCGCCAGCGAGTTTTTTACGATTAAAGTAACAGCGGTCAGCGGCGTGGCAAAGGCGTCGGCGGTCGCCGCCGTAACGAAAGAGCAGGGAAAACCGAAGGTTGTTGCCGTGATTACCGGCTGACGGGTTGCCGGCCGGCGCCCCGCAGCAAGTTGTTGGTTACGATTTATCAATCACCATTTGCCGGGCAGGAGCTTAGCCGAAATGGAACATCAAAACTATCTGGGAATCTACTTGAGCAAAGATAAGGCAACTGTGGTTTGTCTCAGTCCGGCCGGCCGAGACAAAAAGCTGCTCGGCTGCTTTACCATCTCTATCCAAGACAAAGAGCAGCAGAATCCTCATACCCTGGCAGGTCTTATCGCCCGGAGCTGCGCCGACAGAGCTTTGCAGTTTTCCGAGGCTGCTATCGCTCTGGATTGTGCGCTATTTATGCAGCATAATGTGCACAGCGAGCTTAACGACCCAAAACAGATAGCCGCAACTGTAAGGTTTGACGCCGAAGAGGCGCTGGCTATGGATATAACCGACCTTGCAATTGCCTTTCAAATAACCTCCGGTGCTCAGAAAGGCTCGGAGCTGACCGTATTCACTGCTCAGCGAAAAATACTGTCGGAGCTTCTTAGTGGCCTGCAGAGCAATAATATTGACCCTGTTACCATCGAGCCGGACGTCAGTTGTCTGTCCAGATTTATTCGGCAAAATGCGTCTTCGTCGGATTCGCAACAAGGCGGGACCCTGTTCGGAATTCTTTCCGGCCGGCGAGGCTACTCCATCGCCCCTTCAAAATCGCAAAAAGCAGCAGCGGTGCGAACATTTCTGCTCGGCCCGACACAGGATCGAGAGGCCCTATTGGCAAGACAAACGGTGACTACTACCGCTTTGGCTTCAGGCGAGCCAATTCGTTGCCTGAGGGTTTTCGACTCAACCGGCGCCGTAGACCACCAGCAGCTTGGAAAGAAACTGGGCATCGAAGCTGTAGTTATTGACTTGCTCGGCTCCGCTGGAATCCAGCCGCAAGCCCTGGCGGACTGCCCCGACCAGGTGGATTTTGCAGTCGCCTACGGGGCGGCTTTAGCTCATCTGGAAAGGGCGGAAACAGTAGATTTCCGAAGCGATTTCATGCCCTATCAGGGCAAAAAACTCCGGCTGCAGAAAACGCTGAAGTACCTGAGTGTATCTGTTATGCTTCTATTGCTTGCCGTCGGCCTGTACGAGCAGGCGGGACTATTCAAGCAAAACAAATACCGCACCCGCCTAAGGAGGAACTTAGAGCGAGAATACGCCGCTGTTATGCTCGGCAAAAAACCGGCAGCCGGAACAAACGTGACAGAAAAACTCGCCGGCGAAGTCAAACGCATCAGGGACGTCAAGAGCGGCCAATTGAGCATCACGGGCGAAGAATCCATAGCTTCAAAGCTGGCTCTGGTGCTGGAGGCGTTTAATAAGTGCGCGGCGGAAGCCAACCTGAACATCGATGTGCTCACGGTCAGCCTAAGAAATGTTACCATCTCAGGCGATACGTCCGGTCGAGCAAACACACTCAAGTTCTTTGAAGCAATCAGGCAAACCAAGCTGGACATTGTAGAACATAGCTACGGAATCAAAGGCGCACGTGATACTTTCAGCGTGACCGTCAAGCCACAAAGGTAGTCGGGAGATCGCATTATGCTTATGAAGGACATATACAAGAATCCGACACTATATTATATACTTGTTCCCGCTATAGTCGCCCTGTGGCCGCTGCTGGTGTGGGCTTTTTGGCTGCCGAACGCGGAAAAAAGCTGGGCTTCAGGCGTCGAACAGTATAAGAAAGCCCAAGGCCTAATCGCAGAAATCCTGATCCTTGACCGCGGCCGCTTGGCCCTGGCTGAGGCGGCTGACTCCAACGACGAATTCGACTATGCCAGGGCGGTCGCAACGGTGGCCGGCCTGTGTAACATACCTGCGGGCAATTACAGCCAGGACTCTGGGGCGGTCATAGAATCCAGCGGGCAGAAAAGCCAAACTGCCAAGGTGGTGCTAAAAGACGTTGATATCACCAAATCTGCCCGATTCCTCTCTACAATCCAGCTTCGCTGGGCAAATCTGCAGTGCACTCAGCTCAAACTTACCAAGAAGAAAGGCGTGCCCGATATGTGGGTCACCGACCTTGATTTCAAGTATTACTATTGAGAAACCACAAACTTCAAGGCCGGCAACGCCGATATTTGAATTCCGGCTCCGCTGCTCAAAAGAAAGTTGCTATCACTACATATAGTATATTGCCTAACTTGCCTATATCGACTTCGGCACCGGTTGCAGCGTAAGCCCTCGGCATCCAAGCAGCCCATTTTCAGGGCGATTTTCAATACTAACAGCCTGGATTTGGCATCCAAGTTGCCGCATCTAAAGCCCTTGGCTCTGGTCGGCAAATGCCAAAGTTTTTTAAAGTTTTGCGTTTATTTCTGTCGATATCAATACTGCAAGTTTGTTTCAGGCCTCAAAAAGGATTTTGGCGGCATACAACATATAGTGGTTGCAGGACTGCAAGCGAAAAAATGGACGTTTTCGTTTGGAACAGGTCCGGCAAGATAGCGCAGATGCGAGACTTCGATTTTATGAGCTGCTCAGAGCAGAATCAGCATAGCGACCCCTTGAGCGAGGACTTGGCTGCAGATAACGATTTAATTATGGAACAGATACTCGAAAACCTCAGTGCGACACCCATCGGGCAGGTGCTGAAAAACATTGCTTCGCTGCCGGAAATCCGCAAGCAAAAAGTCCTTCACGTCCGCCGGCAGCTTACCGAGGGTAAGTATGACCTGAATGAGCGATTGGAAATCGCTCTGGATAAAGTCCTCGAGGACCTCACAGCTTAAGAAACGTTCACTCCGCCACAGTCCGGTTTTGTAGTACCCAAATGCGGTAATGCTCTGCGCAGAGTCCATATTCCAAGCGCTTATTGGTGCGCCCGGGGGACCCGCAAAAGTGTGGCATCAGATGGTAAGAGCAGGCTCAGCCTTGGCCAGCCGCCTGACGGCAGCCAGATTGATTTGCGCTACTTACGGCATAACTTCTAAACTACTTCCGGGACATCGTCGTCCGGCTCATCCATTTCGACGGGCTTATAGCCCGGCTGTTTGGATCTCTCCACCTCCTCCTTGTAGGCGGCGATAACTCTTTCCTGAATTCTCTGTCTGCATTCTACATTGATCGGATGGGCGATGTCGGCGTGCAGCTTCATTCTGCCTTTGAAATCCTTCCTTGCCCGGTTGTCGGAAAGTGCCGCCCCACAATTATTGCAGAACTTAGCTCTAAGGTGGTTTTTGCCTCCGCACTTGTCGCAATGGTCGCTCATTTTTCTCGAAGGCATAGCCACGAAAACACCGGTGCCGCCCTGGATTATCTTAATGTCTCGTACCACAAACTCATTATCTATGGTAATTGAGCAGAAAGCCTTCAACCTGTCGTCCTTGTTGCGTATCAATTTGACTCTGACCTCGCTGATCTTCATTTTCTTCGCCTCGCCAAAAACTTCACCATCTATTGTTACCCACGACAATGCTTTTGCAGCCGACGTTTTCTTTGAGTTTGTGCGCGTATGCTCCGGCTGTCTGCTGATTGCCGCCCGACAGCAGACAGAACATCGCCGTGCCGCTGCCGCTCAGGCATACAGGCCCAATACCTAACGATTCAACCTTCGCTTTAAGCTCAGCCAGCTCTTTTAACAGGCTGAAACAACTTACCTCCAGCATATTTGCGCACATTTTCGAGGCTAAATCAATCCTGTTTTTTTTGATGTAGGTGTTTATTCGGCTCTTAAGGCTTCGGTACAGAGCCGGGTCGTGCCGGTAATTGGCGTAAACTGTTTCTGTAGAAATAGTTACATCTGGTAGTATTAAAAGAGCCAGAAAGTCGAAACTTTGGTCCAATTTTTTAATTTTTTCGCCCTTGCCGCTGCATATCGCCATCGGCCCATCCAAAAAAAAGGCCACATCGCTGCCTAACTGCGCTGCCAGTTCCGCAAGCCGGCTGCGGGCCCATCGCAAGTTAAAGTATCTATTCAGCCCGATAAGGGTGGCCGCCGCATCACTGCTTGCTGAGCCCAGCCCTGTGCCGGCAGGGATATTCTTTCTCAGCGTAATCTTGAAGCTGGCCTGCCGGCCGCAAGATTTCATCAGCAGTTCGGCAGCCTGATAGACCAGGTTCTCCGCTCCGGCTGGCGACCACTGTGGACCCTTGCAGATAAGTTTCAGGCCGGCTTTCGGATTTGGCTCGATGAGGATTTCATCGTACCAGGTGACCTTAGCCATTACGGTTTCGATTTCGTGAAAGCCGTCAGGGCGTTTGCCCGCTACGAGCAGCGACAAATTTATCTTCGCCGGTGCCCGGACCAATAGCCCGTCATTGACAATTTCAAACTGGGAATTGCTTGTTGTAAGGTCTTCGTTGTTCATTGTTCGCCGTTTGCGTGAGATACCACCTTGTTCGTTGACATTATAGCAAGTTGTCCTTATCGTAGATACCAACTTACCCACTCAGAAAGGTAGAGTGGGCCGGGAAATCAGAGAGATGAAAGCATCCTATGAGCGGGGCTGAAGAATTTGAGGTCCAAATGCGAGACGTGGCCGACGAAATTGTCGGGGTCGGCATCAGATAGAGGTTGTTTGGAAAGAATCAAGGATGGCCACGGCCAACGCTAACGTGCCCCATAAAAGGTTGTACCGGGTTTACATTGACGAGTCTGGAGACCACACTTATCGGTCGCTGGGTGATGTTGCCAAGCGATATCTTGGCCTTACCGGCTGTATAATTGAAGCAGAGTATTACAGGACCCAATTCCGTCCGGCTTTAGAGAACCTTAAGCAAAAGCATTTTCCTCACGATCCTGATGAGCCGGTGATTCTACACCGTAGAGGAATAGTCAACCGCAAAGGCCCTTTTTGGCGCTTACGAGATGCCGACAGCCGGCAGGGGTTTGATCGGGATATTCTCACGTTCTTCTGCCAACAAGAATATCTGTTAATAACCGTTGTGATAGATAAGAAAAGCCATCTGGCCCGATATGGAGAGTTTGCTTTCCATCCCTATCATTATTGCCTTGCTGCATTGTTGGAGAGTTATTGCGGTTTTCTAAATTTCTATAATGCCAAGGGGGATGTGATGGCAGAAAACCGGCAAAAAACTGAAGATAAAAAACTTATGATTGCCCATCAAACATTATACGAAACTGGTACTCAGTATCGGAGTCGTGATTTTTTCCGGAATGTTTTGACTTCTCATGAACTCAAGCTGAAGCCGAAAACGGCAAATATTGCGGGTCTGCAACTGGCAGACCTGTTGGCCTATCCCAGCAAGCAGGAAATCCTACTAAGTGAGGGTAAAATTGATACTGTTGGAGCGTTCGATCAAAGAGTCGGCAATGTAATTCAGGATAAATATAATCGGCAAATATATCAAGGTAAGGCCGTTGGATATGGCAAAATATTCCTAAAATGAAAAAGCCCTTAAAAGAAGGGCTTTTTCACGCTGGCCCTGCACGGGCCATCCACCTGCGATTAACGCATTAAGTAAATTATCGCTTATATACCGATAAAGTCAAGACAATTTGGTTGGGTTTGAAGAATATTTATAGGCCTTCACGAAAGAGGACACATGGCCGAATTGGAATCTAAAGAAGACAAGGTG
>Ga0315285_10004857_pt1 | contig 13910 bp, 15 predicted proteins | sample YL17G09_36_MG_FD_203698 | JGI IMG/M metagenome (GOLD analysis project Ga0315285, IMG submission 203698) | Sediment microbial communities from Yellowstone Lake, YNP, Wyoming, USA - YL17G09_36 | ecosystem: Environmental > Aquatic > Freshwater > Lake > Sediment | place: USA: Wyoming | collected...
GTTTACTGATATCACGAGAGATTTTCATGCCCCCTGTGTCAAGTGTGTGTAAAGCTCAGCCCTTGGGGGGGGAGGGAAGGGTGAGGGTGATTTAGGGGATTATTTCACAGCTTCAGGGGGGCAAGGGGGGATTTTTCCCTCTAGGGCGGGATTCGCGGGTGTCGAACCCGTCATGAAAAATTATGATGAAAAAAATTTACCGGCTGCTGCGCAACAGGGATTTCCTCTTGATCCTGTCGATCCTCCTTGGGTTGCTCTGGGGCCAGGGCGCCCAGTGGACCCAAAAAAGCGTCATTCCGGCGCTGGCTGCGGTGATGACTCTCTCCACCATGGGAGTCTCGGGCAGTACCTTTCGATCTCCCCGCGCTCTGCTGGTACCGGCTCTGGCCGGGCTGGCCATGAACTACGGAGTCCTCGGCAGCGTTCTCTTCGGGTTGAATGCCTTGTTGATCCACGAAGAGCCTCTCCGGGCTGGCTTCATCCTTATGATGGCCGTTCCTCCAGCCATAGCCGTTATCCCCTTTAGTTTTCTTTTGGACGGAGACAGCACCTTTTCTCTGATCGCCACCATCGGATGCTACCTCGGGGCGCTGATCATCATGCCGCTGATCACCCTGGGATTCCTCGGGGCCGGCTTTGTCGACCGGGTTAAACTGATCACCATCATGGGCGAACTCATCCTCGTGCCGCTAATCTTTTCCCGTATCTTACTCCGCAGCGGGATGTCCAGAAGAATCGAGCCGGTAAAAGGAGCCATCACCAACTGGAGCTTTTTTCTGGTTACTTACACGATCGTCGGGCTGAACCGGACGATACTTTTCACCCAGCCGTTATCGCTCCTTCCGGCAGCGGTTATCGCCCTGGCCAGTACCTTCTTATTGGGATTTGTGATTGAGGGGATAGGCCGGATATTCCGGGTTGACTCCAAGAAGATAACCAGCCTGGTTCTGCTGGGAACGCTTAAGAATACGGGACTCGCTGCGGGCCTGGCGCTGACCCTCTTCAACGAGAAGACGGCTGTCCCGGCTACTGTTACCGCCATTTTTATGATTGTTTACATCATCTGGTTAAGCTTTAAACGGCGGTGGCACCGCCATCCCCAAGAAGCCCCGCCTTCCCACTGAAGCTGTGAAAGAATCTCCTAAATCACCCCCACCCTCCCCCTCCCCCATCAAGGGGGAGGGAATTCCTTTTTTGTTTACCCTCTCCCCGGGCGGGAGAGGGTAGGGTGAGGGGGTATCGAGCGACCCTGTAAATGGGCTTTCCTTCGCACTTTTTTTCTGTTATAAATTTCTGGAAAGTGCAATACAGCCACGGCTATATTTTCTTTACAATATTGAGGGTTGATCATGGGCATGCAGGATCGAAGCGATAGACTGAACGATCTAAAAAGGAGAGCTTCTCTTGGCGGCGGCCGGGAAAAGATCGATAAGCTCCATAGCGACGGATATCTGACCGCCGAAGAAAGACTGGCCCTCCTGATCGACCCGGGAACCTTCTTAGAACTCAATGTCTTTGCGGGCCCGCAGCCGGCGGAGTTCGGCCCCAATCCTCCCTATATTCCTCGCGATGGGGTAATCACTGGATTTGGAAAGGTCGGTGGCCGGACAATCGGCGTGTATGCTCACGATAAGACCGTCCAGGGCGGGTCCTTGGGGAACGTTCAGGCGGCCAAGATCGTGAATATCATTCGGCGGGCTCATGAAATGAAAGTTCCGGTAGTGGCCCTGCAAGATTCGGTGGGGGCGCGCATCCAGGAAGGGAACAAGAATGTTGGCTTCGACAGCGTCTTCTATGCGGTCACCCAGGCTTCGGGGGTGATTCCTTTGATCTCGGCTATTTTAGGGAGATGCGCAGGGGGAGTCGCCTACAGTTCTGCGTTGATGGATTTGATCCTCATGGTCAGGGGCAAGAGTCAACTCTTCATCACGGGGCCGGAGGTCATTAAAACGGTCACCCATGAAGAAGTTTCTTTGGAAACCCTCGGCGGCGCCAAGGTTCATTCTGAAAAGAGCGGGGTTTGCGATCTTGTGGCGGATGACGAGGCCGGATTAATTCAGTCGATCAAGGACATTTTGTCTTTTCTGCCCCAGAGTCATAAAGAATTGCCCCCGAGAGTCAACTCCACAGATGACCCCGAAAGGCGGGATGAAACGCTGCGGACGATCATTCCCGAGGATCCTAAGAAATCATATGACATGCATAAAGTCCTGAGTCGCCTTTTGGACCATGGCCATTTCTTCGAGATGAAGCCGCGGTTTGCCAGAAACATCCTTACGGGGTTCGGCCGGATGGATGGATGGCCCGTGGGGATCATCGCCAATCAATCCACGCATCTGGCTGGGGCGCTGGATGTGGACGCATCGGATAAAGCTTCGCGGTTCATCCGGTTTTGTGACGCCTTCAACATTTCCCTCCTGACCTTCGTGGATATCCCCGGATACCTCCCCGGAGTGGATCAGGAGCACAGGGGGATCATCCGCCATGGGGCCAAGATGCTCTTTGCCTACGCCGAAGCCACCGTTCCCAAGATCACGGTCATCGTTCGCAAAGACTACGGCGGAGGAAAACAAGCCATGTGCAGTAAGCCCATGGGCACAGACCTCGTTCTGGCCTGGCCGAGTGCCGATTTGGCCGTGATGGGGGCTGAGGGGGCGGTGAATGTTGTCTGCCGCAAGGAGATCCAAGAGTCCAAGGACCCGGAAGGAACGAGGAGGAGGCTCATCGAAGAATACCGACAGGCCTTCGAAGGCCCCTTCGAGGCCGCCAGAAAAATGTACGTGGACGACATCATCGAGCCGCAGGAGACGCGCCCCAAAGTAATCCAGGCCCTGAGAATCCTGAAGGATAAAAAGGTCGGCAGGGTTGACAAAAAGCACGCGAATATGCCGGTCTGAAACGATTCCGGAATGGGGAAATGGTTCCTGCAGTCCGGACTTCCATCCTCACTCTTTCGGAAAAAAAATTTTTATTGAAAGGAGAAGAACTTGGCCCTCCCGTTGAGCGGAATCAGAGTTTTGGACTTAACCCATGTATTGGCTGGACCCTACTGCACACAGATCTTGGGAGACCTGGGTGCGGAAGTTATCAAGATCGAACGTCCGGGGGTGGGAGACCCGACGCGCCGAATGCCTCCCCATACCATGAAGGACCAGAGCCTCTACTTCATGGCCCTGAACCGCAACAAGAAGAGCCTGACACTGGATTTGAAGGCGCCGGAGGGGAAGGAGATCTTCTACGGGCTCGCCCGCAAGGCCGACGTGGTGATGAATAATTTTACCCCCGGAACCATGGAGAAACTGGGCCTGGGGTATGAAGACCTGAAGAAGATCAACCCCAAGATCGTCTGGGCTTCGGTCACTGGCTACGGGCAGACCGGCCCGTACCGGGACCGGCCTTCCTACGACATCATCGTCCAGGCCATGGGAGGGGTGATGAGCTACACCGGCGAGCCGGACGGGCCGCCGGTGCGTTGCGGCATACCCATCGGCGACCTGGGAGGAGCGGTCTTTGCGGTGATCGGAATCCTTTCTGCCCTAGTTTCCCGTTCCATGACCGGAGAAGGGCGGATGGTGGACATTTCCATGCTGGACGTGCAGATCGCCCTTCACACCTACCGGGCCAAGTACTACTTCGTGGCCGGGGAAGTACCCCAGCCGGTGGGAACCGCCCATGTGAGCAATGTGCCCCTGCGGGCGTACCGCACGAAAGATTCAGCCTTGGTCATCGAGGCTTATATCGACCATTTTTTCCGCAACCTGTGCAAGAACATGGATATGGAAGAACTGGCCGATGATCCCCGCTTCAGTACCCGGGCCAATCGGTTGAAGCATCGGGAGGAATTGGACCGAATCCTGGAAGAGGTCTTCCTGAAGAAGACCACGGATGAATGGCTGGATCTCTTTATTCAATTGGAAGTTCCCGCCGGGCCCATCAACACCTTGGATAAGGTGGTGGCCGATCCCCAGGTCCTCTCCCGGAAAATGGTGGTGGAGATCGACTCTCCCCATGTGGGCAAGACCAAGGATGTGGGCAGCCCGATCAAAGTCTCCGGGGTGGACCAGGTCCGGTATGTCCATCCCCCGGCATTGGGCGAGCACAGCGAAAAGATTTTGAAAGAGATTTTAGCATACCCGCCAGAAAAGATAGCGGACTTACGGAAACAAAATATTATTTAAAGACGCCTTTTTCGGGGCAGATTCCCATACGCATTGGCCTCTACTCCTTTTGCTCAACAGCTCGCTTAACCGAGAAAGTTCATCAGAGTTCCCGATTTGCTTCCCAAGGATGGGAACTAATACAAACGCAGGAACTATTTTGACAGTGGGCTCCCTCTCCCTTGATGGGAGAGGGGTGGAGTGAGGGTGTGTCAAGCCTTCGCTACTCTAATCCCCCTCACCCTGGCCGTTCGGCTGAGCGTTCGACTGAGCTCACGCCGAAGTCTCACGACGAAGCCCTCTCCCGCAAGAGACTGTGTCGTAATTCGTCATGCCCGCGAAGGCGGGCATCCAGGAAGATGGAATTATTCAATAAAACTGCAACTGGATTCCGGCTTTCGCCGGAATGACGGCTCTTTTTCCCAATTACGACACAGTCTCCAAGGGGAGAGGGAAACGAAATTAAGTCAAAGCATATGAGGCGTTCGTATGAGGGTTGTTTATGAATGCAAGTTTAGGAGCCGGCATGGAAAAGAAATGGAAATGCACGGTTTGCGGCTATATCCATGAAGGGGATAAACCTCCGGACATTTGTCCGGTTTGCCGGGCCCATAAATTCCAGTTTATTCTCTACGAAAAGCTTCCGGATTCCCTGGAAAAGAGGCTTAAAGAAGCCTTTGCGGGCGAATCGAAAGCTCACGTACGCAACCTGGCTTTTGGCAAAAAAGCAGAAGAGGACGGGTTCCCCCAAATTGCCAGACTCTTCAAGGCAGTGGCCGAAGCAGAAAGGGTGCATGCCGCCGAGTATCTGAAGTTTCTGGAAGGTGTAATTGGAGAGACCGAGGATAATTTAAAAGCCGCCTTTGAAAGTGAGATCAAGGCCAAGACGGACATCTACCCTCCGCTCATCCAGGAGGCTTTCTCTCTCAAGAGGGAAGATGTAGCCTGGAGTTTCTCCCGGTCGAGGGACGTTGAGGAGAGGCACGCGAAGCTTTATAAAGATGCCCTGGACGCTATGATCACAGAAAAGGAAACCGAATACCACGTCTGCCAGGTCTGTGGGTATATCTTTGAGGCCGATTTACCCGATGAATGCCCGGTCTGCCGGGCCAAAAAAGAGAACTTCAAGAGAGTGGACTAATCCTAAAACTCTGGTTTACCGAAAAGCGCACAGGTGGACAGATGTTGATAGCCCAGCCCCAGATCTGTGAAAAGGAAAGGGAAGCAGGAGTGCAAACACCTTGCCCAACGGGATCGCCAGATCAATCAGAGAAGGGTATTTTAGCAATTTCTATTTAGTTTTCATCCGGAAACTCCCTCTCCCCTCGCGGGAGGGGCGGAGTGAGGGGGAAGAGAAACGAAACGCCTTGATATCCCACTCGTTATCACCCCCACCCTAACCCTCCCCCGTCAGAGGGGGAGGGGAATTCGCGGGTTTCCGGATGGAAACTATTTAGTCGAATGAGCCCCTTTGGTTCGCAAATCCATATAAGGCGTGAATGAATTTTATGGAAATGTTTTTGAAAATAGGGTAAGAGTAATAAAGGTAAGAATTCGATAGGAGGGTAAATATGCGCATCACTTCAAAGGGACAGGTCACGATTCCGATGGAAATCAGAGAGAAAATGGGGCTGCTTCCTGACACGGAGGTTGAATTCCAAATCGATGGCCATACCGTTCGCCTGAAAAAGGCTGGGGCTCAGTCCCGGCGCGGCCGCAATTTAATCTCTCGCCTGCGGGGTAAGGGTACAGTGCGCATGACCACGGATGAGATTATGGCCTTGACGCGGGGGTAAGGCATGGACATCCTGGTGGATAGTAATGTGATCCTTGACATCTTGACCGTGGATAAAAAATGGTTTCCCTGGTCATCTGAAAGCTTGATGAACTGCGCTGAACAGAATGTATTGGTCATCAACCCGATTATTTATGCCGAGGTTTCGATTTGTTTTGATCGTATCGAGGATCTCGAAGATGTTTTATCCCCTTCCTTATTCCGCCGTGATCCGCTCCCCTGGGAGGCGGCTTTTCTTGCAGGTAAAGGCTTTCTCTCCTACCGCAAGAAAGGCGGGCACAGGCGATCGCCCTTGCCTGATTTCTTCATCGGCGCACACGCCATTATAGCCGAAATGCCTTTATTGACGAGAGATGCCACCCGCTACCGAACTTATTTTCCCAAGCTAAGGTTGATTGCGCCTGATTGAAAAGAGTTATCTACTGAAGAATGAAACCTTGGCCCGATTATCCCAATGAGTAAAGCCCGTTAAAAATTACTCTAATAACGTTGGGCCACTACTGAGCGGTTACCTCTCTTCGTCTCGGGGAAAAAGAAGCCATTTCCAGACAGGTACCAGCGGAATCTTGACGCCGTCTGGAGTACGAGTTTCCTCCTGATCATAAGTCAGGATTCCGCCCTTGCTCATTTTTAAGCGGTGCATTGCTTCGAGCACTCCTTTAAACTCACGCTGCTCATTGCGGGGGGTTACTTCCCAACACACCTGCCAGGCCTCGGAAGGGTGCCTGCCTTCCTGCAAGATGAAATCACACTCCTGTCTTTCCTTGAAATAGAACATCTCGCGCTGGCGCCGCAGGAATTCCAGAGCGACGACGTTTTCCAGAAGATATCCCCGGTTCTCCGTAAAAGCGCCGCCCAGGGAGGCAAATCCCGTATCCATGAGATACACCTTTTTGGGATTCATCATCCGTTTCCGGGGAGAATAAGCAAATTTCTCGGTAGTTATCAGAAAGAAAGCCTCCTCCAGGAAGTGAAGATAATTCGCGATCGTGCGCTTGCTGCCCGTTAGCCCGGCTATCTTAAGATGCTTTTCGAAAGTGGAGATAGAAAAAGTTCTGGAATAGCTTTCAAGCCCGCTGGACATCATCTGGTCTAGGACCGATCGCGCCTTGATGTTGTAACGTTCCAAGATGTCTTTATAGAAAATGGTGCGGTAATATGTTTGAAGAAGCCTCCGTTTCTCCGACGGTTCTGCTCTCGACAGTGTTTCGGGAAAACCTCCGAACTGAAGGTAGTCGTCAAAAGCCCGGATCACTTGACCACGCTGGGAGGTATGGAGCATTACAGGATCGAAGCCCAGGTTGCGGAAGCGGAGAACTTCGCGAAAGGAAAAGGGCAGCATGAGAAGGTCTTCGTAGCGTCCCCGCAGTTGGGTAGCGATTTCCCGGCTGAGCAGGGATGAATTACTCCCGGAGACGACAATGGTGTAGCGTTGGCGGTTGTGCAGCGTTCGGAGGATGCGATTCCAGTCGGGAAGATGCTGAATTTCGTCAAAGAAAAGAAACTTGGGAGGCCGCCCCGCAAGCTGCTGAAACACCGTAAACAGGGTGTCGATGTCAGGTGGCCCGAAGCCACGGAGACGATAATCCTCAAAGTCTATGAAGAGGATGTCTTCACGGAGGGTCGCCTTCGATTCGAGGAGGCTTTGTATCAGTTGGTAGAGATAATAGGTTTTCCCCGCCCGGCGGGGACCCGCCACGGCAAGGATGGCGCGCTGTTTGCGGAGGTCGAGAGGGAACGCTTCTCGGGGTGTCAACGGGGGGAGCACCGTTTCGCGGAGCCATTCGGCAATAACCTGGAGGAGCTGATCTCGATTCATAAATTGTTTACTTACGTAAACAAAAATAGCCTGAATTGTTTACTTTGTCAAACCAATTTTGAGGGCATGGGGTTAGGTATTTTGTTATTGGCTGGCCGCCCCTTTTGGGGGAGTCTGCCGTTATGGCCAGGAAACCGGGAGTTCACCTCCGGGGCTATTTAATCCTTTGACTATCCGGGGTAACAAGATGCGGAGAGCGGGTCGTCAAAGCTTACGTAAGCAGATTTTTCCCCGCATTCATGCATGAGAAAAGTGGTCTTTCCTGCCTGTCTTGGACCGGTCACCAAAAAAGCCGGAAAGAGCTTTAAGGCCTTTTCTAATCTAATACGGGCGAAAGAAGACGAGGGATTTACATGGAGAAATTATAAAATTCAATTTTAGAATTGGCGAAAACGAGATGAAGACTCACCCGCCCCCTCTCTTCGAACGGGTAGCGGGAGTTAGCATCCGGGCTTGAGCGATCCCGGGTTCTTGCTGATTTTTGCAGGTAGGATTGATAGAGTTTACGGGACTATCCCGCTATGGTTGGCGCAAAGGGCTTTAAAGTTGTTGGCCTGCCCAGGGGGCAGGCCCAGATGCAGCTAAATCTGAGTTAGGACCTTATGGGTTCGCTTTTTGAGGCTCTTTTGTTTCCGGGGTAGCCTTTTCTTTCTCGGGTTTTCCTCTGCCGTACATCTTCATCATCTGAGACATCATCTCCGAGCAGCTAACATCGCAGCAACCTCCTTTTGGGCCCATCATCTTCTTCATCATCTTGGCAAAGGGCATGTTCTCGAAGAAGGCACGGCATTCTTTCTGAGTGTCTTTTTGGTTTTCAGTCATTTTGATTTTACCTCCTTAATCCTTGTTTATACAGACGGGAAGGATATATCCTTTTTTTTCTCCTGGTATTCCTCCTTGCTGATCTCGCCGAGGGCATACCGTTTGTCCAGAATCTCTCTGGCTGATTCGGCCCTATGGCGGGACCTAGACCCGCCCGTGCTGCCGCCCATCCGCCCGCGCATCATGATGAAGCATAGGATCATCATGGCCAGGGGAATGAGCCACCACCAATGAAAGCCGTTCCAGACGCCTCCGTAGGCAAACATAAAGGTTACCTCCCTTCTTTTCTATCGACCGGATCACAAACCAAAACGTTCCTTTCATCGACTTCAAAGGTGCATTTTTCTTCCAGGATCGCCTTAAACTTTTTGCGGGCGCGGTGCAGGCGGACTTTCACGTTCTCCACCGTCAGACCGAGGATGTTGGCGATCTCCTGATGGCTAAAATCCATGACATCCGCAAAAATGATAATGCTGCGCTGCGCTTCAGGAAGGAGGTGGAGCTGGTCCTGAACACATCGGGACATCTCGCCCTGCTCCAATTTTTTCTGAACGGGAGTCTCCTGAAGGTTTACCAGCCCATCATGAATTTCTTCATGGGATGAAGATTTTTTCAGGGTGCGAAAATGGTCCTGGCACAGGTGGTAAGCGATGCGAAAGATCCACGAGGATATTTTCGCAGGATCGCGCAGGCTGTCCAGATTCTCCTGGATTTTTATAAAGGTTTCCTGGATGAGGTCATCGGCGACTGACTCATCCTTGACCGAGGCCAGGATGTACTTTCTCACTCGCTGGTAGAATTGGTCATAGATCTCTAAGAATTCCATATCGGTATCATCCGGAAATTATCCGCAGCAGGAACCTTTCATTTGGCCACTGGCACATGGGTTACAGGGCTTTTCATGGCCCATAAAATTTTTGATGCTGCTGCGCATGACCAGGTGGGCGCCGCTTTTGACTTTATTGGCCAGTTCCACGGCTCCCAGGATCTCTTCAGAGGTAAGGCCGGCAGCAGAAGCCTTTTTATGATAGTGCTCAAAGCAAGGGATGCAGTTGGCCGCAGCGGATGCCCCGAGGCAGATCAAGAGAGACGTTTTTTCGTCCATGAGACCTTTCCTCCTTAGGATATCGTTCACCGATAAGACGGAAAAGACCTCGGGAAGGTTACATGACTATTTTCTATAAGTCTGGGAAAAAAGTCGAGTGAATTTTGCAGGATTTGCCCGGCGCCGGGCAGATTGTCCGTTCCGCCCAAGGGGAAAGGATAAAAAGGAAATTCCTGTACAATTGAATTACCTGACCTTGGAGATTTGCGGTTTGACCATTTTTGGCAGTTCGTGATAATATAAATTAGATCTTCCGTAGGGGGGATTCTCTTGTGAAAAAGGAATATGCTTTTCTCTCCATTGCGATCGCTTTTGTTGCGGGGATCGTTGTGGGGGTGATGGCTGCGGTTTATTATGAGGATAAGGCGCCCCTAATCCCACCCGCCGTAAAGCAACCCACTTCTTCGTCAGCTCCAGCTGCCCCACCTGCGGATGTGCAGAAGCAGATCGACACTCTTCAATCCATTCTCAAGGATGACCCCAAGAACCTCAATGCGCTTATTCAGATGGGGAACCTTTACTTCGACGCCGATCAATTCAATCAGGCCATAGAGACTTATTCCAAGGTCCTGCAGATTGAACCCAAAAACGCTGACGTGCGCACGGACCTGGGCATTATGTACAGAAAGAAGGGAGATTACGACCGGGCCATTGCTGAGTTCAAAAGAGCAGCGGAGATGGCCCCTAAGCATGTCAATAGCCGTTATAACCTCGGGATTGTTCTGCTCCATGACAAGGGAGATATCAAAGGAGCCATTAAGGCCTGGGAAGATTTTCTAAGAGTAGAGCCCACCGGTCCCCGCGCGGATAATATCCGGAACCAAATGGACAAGATGAAAGCTATGGTGAAATAACAACAAAAAATCTCAATCGTTGCCAAATTGCGACACCATTAGCGGATTTAAAGAAAGCATTTATTCCCCCCCTATCTTTTCCTAATTGACGCCTCAATTATCCTTAACTATTTAAAATAAAATAATTTTTTAAAAAAATCTCGGGAGGAAATTTTGCAGTTCATTTTTTTAAAAAAATTGGCACAAGATATGCTAGTTCTTTTTACTGGGTACTGGGGGATAAGAAAAAAAGGAGGTAAGACCGCCATGGAAAAGGGGACGGAAAGCAGGTTTTTTCACTGGGTCCTCGTCATCCTGATCCTCCTCTTCTTCGCCATCCCGATTGGCAGCCTGGCTTTCACGGAGCCTGTTTCCTCCTGGCCGAAGTGCACGACTTCTTTCGTCTATAATTTCTTCTTGAAATAGCCAGAATCACCCTACCTTCCTATTTCTTTCTTTTCCGAAAAAACCTGGTTTCGCGGCGCTTTCCGTTGGCTTCCCGCGTACTCTCCCGTCTTTTTTTTCCGCGCCTTTTGTAATAGGTTCCATTTATCCCTGTAAAAAATCAGAGACGCCGCAGAAAGGAGTCCTTATGTCCGAAGAGAAAAAAAATCTCCAAAAGGAAAACCCTTACGCCGCGGCCCTGTGGATGCTCGACGCTGCCGCCGAGAAAATCAGCCTCAACAAAAACATCTGGGAGCGGCTGCGCCATCCCCGCAGGTGCCTGATCGTCACTCTGCCGGTGATGATGGATGATGGCTCTTTAAAGATCTTCGAGGGGTATCGCGTGCAGCACGATTATTCCCGCGGGCCAGCCAAAGGGGGAATCCGCTATCATCCAGACGTTACCCTGGAAGAAATCAAGGCCCTGGCTTCGTGGATGACCTGGAAGTGTGCTGTCGTCAGTATTCCTTTCGGCGGGGCCAAAGGAGGTGTACGGTGCAATCCCAAGGAGATGTCCCGGGCCGAGATCGAGCGCCTGACCCGGCGCTACGCCAGTGAAATCCTGATCATCATCGGGCCCGATAAAGACATTCCGGCCCCGGATGTTTATACAGACGCCCGGGTCATGGCCTGGATCATGGATACTTACAGCGTGGCCCACGGGCATAGTGTCCCCGGGGTCGTTACGGGCAAGCCGATCTCTTTAGGGGGAACTTTGGGCCGAAAAGAAGCCACGGGGCGTGGTTGCGTGTTCACTACCATCGAAGCCGCCAAAATACTCAAGATGGATTTAACCCAAGCAACCGTCGCCGTTCAGGGATTTGGCAACGTGGGTTTCAACGCGGCCCAAATTTTTCATGAATCGGGAGCGAAAGTCATCGCGGTCAGCGACTCTAAAGGAGGAATCTTTAACTCTCGGGGTCTTGACCCAAAGAAGGTTTTAGAGGCCAAGGAGAAAGGGACCTCGGTCTGCGACTACGAAGATGGCGACCGCATAACCAACGAAGACCTGGTCACCATGGAATGTGATGTCCTGGTTCCGGCGGCCCTGGAAAATATAATCACTTTGAAGAATGCGGCCAAAGTCCGGGCCAGGATTGTTGTCGAGGGGGCGAATGGGCCAACCGTTCCCGAGGCCGACGAAATCTTGCAGAGCAATGGGGTTCTCGTCATCCCCGATATTCTGGCGAATGCTGGCGGCGTCACGGTTTCCTATTTCGAGTGGGTGCGGAACATCCAGGAGTTTTTCTGGAGCGAAGAGGACGTCAACCGCAAGCTGGGAGAGATTATGGCCCGCAGCTTTAACGAAGTCTTCAAGATGGCCCGGGACCACAAAGTTACCCCTCGCCTAGGTGCCTATATGCTGGCAGTAGGTCGAGTCGCCGAAGCCATCGAGCTTCTGGGGTTATACCCCTAGATCATTCCTCAACCCTTAGAGGGCCCGATAGGTTTGAAGCTGGAGAGTTATCTAAAAAAGGAGAGAGGACCTCGACCACCTGATCGGTCCGGATGCTTTCCACGCAGGGGCGTGAGCCCTCGGATCGCACTTCGGGTGAACTAGGGGTATAAAGATTCTTTCCGTAAATGATCCGCACCCCCGGCCCCTTCGGACCCCAGAGAGCCGGGTTCGTAGGGCCGAAAAGGGCTACTGTCGGCAAGCCTAACAAGGCTGCCAAGTGAGTAATTCCTGAGTCATTGCCGAGATAGGCTGTAGTTTCTTTGAGTACGGCGGCCAGATGAATCAGCGGAAGATTATCCGCCCCCAGAGGGCGCGCTTTCTTCAGGGAGGTCCTAACCTCTTCCACCCCGTCTTGAGCCGGTCCGGAGATCAGGAGTACCTGGCACCGTTCGCTCGCCCAGTCCGCCACCGCGGCAAATTTTCTTGCGTCCCAATTCTTGCCGGGGCTACCACTTCCGGGGTGGATGGCCAGAACCCGCTCCTCTTCTTTTAAACCAAAGCCGGCCCAGAAGCGTCTGGCAAAGATCAACGCCTCTTCCGGAAGGCGCAACGGAGAGAATGAACTTTGCCCTTCAATGCCCGCAGCTCTCAAAGACTCCACCAAATACTCAGAAACGTGAATCCCCGACTCTGGCGGCGGAAAAGAGGGGATGGTAATAACCCTATCCACCCCCGCCCTTGACAAATTGTTCGCCAGAATACTTCCACTGTCCTTCCCAAAAACCAGAACGCAACTGAATGAAGAAAAAAGAGCAGATAGCCGAGGAGGAAGGGTGCCCCCATCGGAATAAAAATAGGCCATTCCTGCCTGATCGATGGAGTGGATAGACTCTGCTTGCAGGTCAAAAGTGACTACGGAGAGCCTTTCCGGCCGGCCCATGAGTTCCAAGGTATATCGAGGAAAGGCTTGACGAAAAATCCTCATGGCGGGCAGCGCCAAAAGCAAATCGCCGATTCCCCCGGCATGAAGGACTAGAATCTTTTGCGGCGGGTTAAACAAAGGTGTACTCGGAATTCTGAAGCTTTGGGTAGAATAGCCCCAGCCTACGGATTTGCTGCCGAAGGTTCTGCTGGCCTGGTTTTTTCCCCGAACCTCGCCTCTTTTCCAGTCGTCAAACGTTGGATGTTTTCTCGATGACGGTAGAAAATGAGTGTTCCGATGATGATGGCAAAGGGAATATAGATCCGGTGGGGATTCAGCAAGGCGAGCAGAACGGGAAAAGATGCGGTCGCCGTTAGAGACCCCAGGGAAATAAAACGCCACTTATACACAACTGCCCCAAAGATTAGAAGGGATAAGATTGCCGATAGGGGGGACAACGCCAGAAATGCGCCCAGGCCGGTGGCAATCCCCTTGCCCCCTTTGAACTTCAGGAAGATCGGGTAAAGGTGGCCCAGAAAAGCAGCCAACGCCACGGCTCCAATCCAGAAGTACGAATCGAGAGTCCCCCGGGCAATGGCTACCGGGATTAAGCC
>Ga0315285_10004858_pt1 | contig 13910 bp, 11 predicted proteins | sample YL17G09_36_MG_FD_203698 | JGI IMG/M metagenome (GOLD analysis project Ga0315285, IMG submission 203698) | Sediment microbial communities from Yellowstone Lake, YNP, Wyoming, USA - YL17G09_36 | ecosystem: Environmental > Aquatic > Freshwater > Lake > Sediment | place: USA: Wyoming | collected...
ATCCTACAATTTTTACCAATCGTACCCATCGTACAATTCCTCATTTTTTTGATTTCCAAATCCCAAAAAGCACAGGCTATCGCAGGTATTCTGGATCGACTGTTTCCGGTCGTTCCCATTCCCTTAAAACATCGGGATCCGTTTACGCTCCTTGTGGCTGTAATTCTTTCGGGTCAATCGACGGATAAGACGGTGAATCGGGTGACACCCAAGCTTTTTAGGATCGCCCATATGCCTGAAAAAATGGCCAAGCTATCGGTGGTCAAGATCCGCTCAATTATTAAACCCTGTGGCTTGTCACCCACTAAGGCTAAAAACATCCGTGCGACGTCCAAGATTCTTGTGGGCTGCTACGGCGGCAAGGTGCCGCAGACGTTTGAGGAGCTTGAAGCGCTCCCGGGAGTTGGCCACAAAACTGCTTCGGTGGTTATGAGCCAGGCGTTCGGCAAGCCCGCCTTTCCGGTAGATACCCACATCCATCGTCTTGCCCATCGATGGGGTCTCAGCGGGCGTAAGTCTTCCGCCTCAGGCGGACGAGTCTCAAGCGCGAGTGTGAAGCAAACCGAAAAGGATCTGAAAAAACTGTTTCCTCAAAAACTTTGGAACAAGATCCACCTGCAAATGATTTATTTTGGGCGAAAGTACTGTCCGGCGAGAGGGCATGAGCCGAAAAAGTGTCCGATTTGCAGCCGATACGGTTAAAATAATTATGAGTTATGAATTATGAATTATTAGTTTATGTGGTATTCTTTTTTTGTTTTTTTGACTCATAATTTTTAACTCATAATTCATAATTGAGAGATGGGTTTTCTGGACGGTTTGAATGATCGGCAGCGTGCAGCGGCGGAAACCTTAACGGGTCCGCTTTTGATCGTGGCAGGAGCGGGAAGCGGGAAGACGCGGGCGCTTACGACTCGCATTGCGAATTTGATTGCCACCGGTACCGCCAAGCCGTGGCAGATATTGGCGGTCACGTTTACCAATAAGGCGGCGGAGGAGATGAAGTTTCGAGTGGAGAAGCTTTTAGGTAAACAGATGCCAGGCCATGATCCCAAAAATCATCCAACCCTCGGAACGTTTCACTCCATCTGCGCGCGGATCCTCAGATATAACGCTGAGGCGGCCGGCCGTAAATCTTCCTTCGTGATTTATGATGATCTCGACAGCGAGGGCCTTATAAAGCGGCTGATCCGCGAGCGTAAGCTCGATGATGAGCGGGTGAAACCGCGCGTGGTGTTGGGGATCATTTCGCATGCCAAAAACCGGTTGCAGGATGCGGAGCGTTTTAGGGTGCTCGCGAGCCGCCCTTTTGACCGAATTGTCGCTGATTTGTACACGGATTACGAAAAACAGCTGAAACAAAACAACGCGGTTGATTTCGATGACCTCATCATGCTAACCGTCCGGCTTTTTCGGGAGCACCCCGAGGTTTTGGATCATTGTCAGGAGAAATGGAAGTTCATCAGCGTCGATGAGTATCAGGACACCAATCATGCCCAGTACGCGCTGACTAAGTTACTCGCCTCCAAATACCGGAATTTGTGCGTGATTGGCGACAGCGACCAGTCGATTTATGGTTTTCGGGGAGCGGACATTAACAACATCCTTGATTTTGAGAAGGATTACCCCGAGGCCAAGCTGATCAAATTGGAGCAGAATTATCGTTCCACACAGAATATCTTGGATGCGGCCGATTCGATTATTGAAAAAAATAAGCAACGGAAGTCTAAAAAAATGTGGACTGAGCAGAAAGGCGGTGATCTTCTAGAAATTTGGCACACCGAGAACGAATACGACGAAGCCGAACGCGTGGCCAAAGAAATTGAGCGGCTGAGGGCTGAGGAAGAGGCGAAGCTTTCGGATATCGTTGTGCTTTACCGCACGAACGCCCAGTCTCGCGTGATGGAAGAAGCGTTTTTGAGGTTCGGTATGCCCTATAAAGTCATCGGTGGCGTAAAATTTTACGCGCGCAAAGAAGTGAAAGATATTTTGGCGTATCTACGCATAGTCCTTAATCCGAACGACACGGATTCGTTGCTTCGTATCATCAATGTGCCCTCGCGTAAAATCGGCAACACCACCATTCAAAAGCTCCAGGCGTTCGCACTTGGCCGTTCGCTCACGCTGGCTGAAGTACTAAAACACATCAACATGGTCACCGAACTCCCGGAGCCAACGCAAAACCGCCTTGCAAGGTTTTGGGAACTCGTCGGGGGCTGGCAAGCCCAGGCGCAAAAAGTGCCTGTCTCGGAACTTATTGAGAAAGTGATCAAAGCCATCGACTATAAAGGCTTTTTGGTCGATGGCACCGATGAAGGCGAGATGCGGTTTGAAAACGTTATGGAGTTAGCTTCCGTGGCATCCAAATACGATGGCTTGGAGCCGATCGCGTCACTGGCTTCGTTCCTTGAAGAAGTGGCGCTGGTGGCCGAGACCGATAAGCTTAATCGTGATGAAGAGGTGCTGACGCTTATGACTCTTCATTCCGTTAAAGGCCTTGAGTTCCCTTATGTTTTTATTGTCGGGTGCGAGGAGAATTTGTTCCCGCATAGCCGCACACTATTTAATCCTATTGAGCTTGAAGAAGAACGACGCCTTATGTATGTGGGCGTGACGCGCGCCCGCAAACGCCTTTATCTGGCCGCGGCCAAGCAACGCATGATTTTCGGCGACTACCAACACAATCCGATTTCGCGGTTTATCCATGATATTCCGGAGCACCTTGCTAACAAGGTTGGTGTGGCGGAGAGCCGATTGGAGACCCGATGGGAGGACCAATTGGGGACCCAATTGGTGACCCAATCGGGGATCGATGTTAAGGTGGAACGGCAGACGGCGGAGCAGAGGTTTAAAGATGGAGATCACGTGCGGCATGCGAGCTTTGGAGAGGGGATTGTGGTCGAGCGGCGAGGAGACCTCGTGACTATTGCATTTAAAGATAAGCTTTACGGGATCAAAAAATTTGCGGCGAATATTGCTCCTTTGGAAAAGATTAGTGAGTAGGGCGTAGATCGTAGGGCGTAGTGAGTAGGGCGTAGTTCGTAGATCGTAGATCGTAGATAATATTCATAAAAACAGCATGAGCAAGCTTTCAGAGCTTCAACATCTATTAAACCAATACGGCCTGTGGGCGAAAAAGCGCCTTGGGCAACATTTTTTGATCGATGAGTGCGCATTCGACAAAATTATCGAGGCCGCGGACTTGAAATCTACGGATGAAGTCATTGAAGTGGGGCCCGGCACTGGATTTTTGACCGAGCAGCTGATTTCAAAAGTAAATCGGGTGATCGCTGTGGAATATGATGCGGATATGGTTGGAATCCTTCAGGAACGCTTCAAAGGGATAAAAAATTTAGAGATCATTCATTCTGATATTCTGAAGTTTTGGATTCAAAAATCAGGAGTCAAAAATCACAAATATAAGGTGGTCGCCAATATTCCGTATTACATCACGTCGCCGCTTTTGAAGTTATTTTTGCAGTGCGAAATTCAGCCGAGTTTGATGGTGGTGTTGGTGCAAAAAGAGGTGGCGGAGAAAGTTTGCGGTCTCACGGGCAAGAGCGTCATTACCATCGAGACCCAGCTTTTCGGGAAGCCTGAGATCGTTGAGACCGTTCCCGCGGGCTCGTTCTACCCGGCGCCCAAGGTGGATTCTGTGATCCTTAAAATTGGGGTTTATAAAAAACCTCTTGTGCCCAAGGCTCAGGTGGCGGATTTCATCCGACTCGTCAAACACGGCTTTACCGGCAAACGCAAGATGCTCAGCAACACGCTAGCGGCCGGATATCAGCTAAAAACTGACGAGGCCCGCGCCATTTTAAAGAAGGCCGACATCAACCCCGAATGGCGCGCGGAGAATTTGGAAGTGGGAGATTGGGGGAATATATTGACAGAATTAAATAAGCATGTATAATATTTATCTTAAATCCTAATAGCCCTTCCCGAGGTCTTGATGGGAAGGATTTTTTATACCTGCACCGCGCTTATTGGAATTCTTTTAGGAGTATTCCTGTTTTTATTCATCCAACCGCCGTTGATTTGGCTGGGCGTTTTCGCGTTGGGCGGATGTATTGGACTTTTGGCGGCCTATCGATTTCAGGCGAAGCGCGCGGGTGCCCTGTTGCTTTTTGTAGTGATGGTATGTCTTGGTTTAGCGCGAGCGAAAGTGGACGAACACCAGGTTACGCCTGAGCAGATTGATTTTTATAATGGGCAAAAGGTGACAGTCGAGGGGCTTGTTACCGAGACGGATATACGGAGGGATAGTGCGAAGTACACGATTACCGTTGGGAGCCCAATTGGGGACCCTATTGGTGACCCGATTGGGGGAAAATCCGAAATCCTAAGCACGAAATCCGAAATAAATCCAAAAACCCAAGACCCAAATTCCAAAAACAAAGTTATCAAAAACATCCAAGGTAAAGTCCTGATTACCCTCGACAAGTACCCTCAGTACCATTATGGCGATCTCGTGCGGGTTACCGGCAAGCTTGAGGCACCGGGGGAGTTTGAGGGGTTTTCGTATGACCATTACCTGAGCCTTTCCGGTATTTACTCGGTCATGTACAAACCCCGGATTGAATTGATCCGTTCGGGAGGCGGTTATTTGTTTTGGCATGTGATGGGTTATTTACAGGATGGGTTTATGAGTCGGATCAATCGGATATGGCCGGAGCCTTATGCCAGTTTTGAAGCGGGGCTCCTCATTGGCGCACGAAAGGGGATCCCTCCTGATTTAATGAATCAATTCAACATCACAGGTCTTTCACATATCATCGCCATCAGCGGCTTCAACATCACTATCATCATCGCGATAGTGATGGGGGCGCTTGCGTGGATGCCTAGAAAACGCGCTTTTTGGGTTGCCGTCATCGCGATCGTCCTTTTTACCCTTTTCGTTGGCGCAAGCCCGTCAGTCGTCAGGGCGAGTATCATGGGTATTTTGGGGCTTATGGCGCTTAACTTCGGCCGTCAAAATAATATTCATCTCACCGTTCTTTATTCCGCAGTGTTTATGATCCTTTGGAATCCTAAAACCTTGTGGTGGGATACAGGGTTTCAGCTTTCGTTTGCCGCGGTTTTGGGGCTCATTTACGTAGCGCCTCATTTTGAGCGTTTTTTTAAATATCTGCCTGAGACTTTAGGTATACGCGAAGCCCTCCTAATGACCTGTTCGGCCCAGGTGATGGCTTTTCCGATCATTGCTTACACCTTCGGGAGATTTTCGCTTATCGCGCCTTTGGCTAACTTGTTGGTTGCGTTTGCCATACCGCTCGCCATGTTGTTTGGATTTTTAGCTGTGATTTTTTCATTAATATTTATGCCTTTCGGTCTTGTTTTTGGATATATAACCTGGGGAATACTATTTTATATTATTTTTATCGTTCAACTTTTCGCATTCTTTCCGTTTGCCAGTGTAATTATTTAATATTGACTTGATTTAATAAATATTATAAAATATATGCCATTTATTATGGAATGACTCTCAAAATGCCTTTCCAAAAAGGACCATCTCAGAATCCGTCTACCGAAATTCAGTTGAATCCTGATTTCGTGCGCGCCCATGCGCCAAAAGATTTAGTCACATTTCTAAAACTTTTGGATACTTTTTCTGGCCGTGATCTTTCGAAAGAAAAATCGGACGTAAAAGATCAAGTTCTTTTGGCTAGACTTTATTTTATTACGCAGGCCATTTTATCTCATCCCCAAGTTCATCTTCCTCCTCTTCGCAGCCTTCAAGATTATATTCAAATCAGCGATGAAGATGTGAATGATTTTTTTACAGGGACCATAACCCCAGAGTGCCAATCCCTTTTTCACCGTTTTTTAATCTATAAAGACACATTGATTGAGGGTCATCGTGAATTGGTTCATAAAGACAGCCACGATCGTTTTGAGGTTTATGAAAAGTTTTTAGCAGGCCATCTATCAACCATTTTTGATTCCCTCCGGCGCACATTAGATCTCTGGCATTCTTTTGCCGAAAAAAATGACACTTCTGGCCGATATGGGTTTTTTGAACGATTGAGACAACTTGTTCGACAGTATGATCTTCCCTCTATCATCACTGACTCGATATCCGATTATTTAAACACTACCTTCTTATCCAATACACGTCCTTCTTCCCCTTTTCCGGTCTCCAAACTGAGGATTCCCGATGATTTAAAACATTCATTTTTAACCAAGGTCTCAGATGCAAAGCAAAAAAAACAATTCGTTCAGCTCATGTCCACCATGGATGTGTTGGTCGAAAATTTTGAGCGCGTCATGGCCGCAACGCACAATGAAGAGACTCTGACCGCCCAACAATTGCTTTTCTCTGAAATGAAAGCCATGGCACAGGCTTTGCCGTTTTGCGAATTTCTCGCAGTTCAAAAAGACAAGAAACCCGTTATTGAAATTCCCGATTCTCAGACCCTTCAATTATTATTAGACGATCTTTCACAGGCTCCTGTTCAAAATGTTTTTGTTGCACCAAAGCCGAATCCCTCTTCTTCGGACACTTTTGATGGCGAGCGGCTGGGGCTTTTTTTAAGGAATGAGTATCTAGAGGCTTATAAGAATCTTGCCTTTTTATTTCATTTAAAAGAAAAGCAAATTGCTGAAAAGCTTGTTTCGGATTTGTTTTCAGACCTCTTGCCCGCGCCTTATGTCCTTGATCCTTCCATTAATTCATTTGATGATTTTTTAAAATGGTTGGCGTTTCATTTGACTACTGATTTGCGAAGACGCCGTTTTGCCGCTGAATATATTCTCAGATTAACAGAAAGCAAGCGTCAGAATGGGCATTTATGGTTTATGCTCAATCAATTTCCACATACGGCTCAAGAAGAGTGGTCTGAGGATAAAGCATCTATCATTCTTGTTAGACACAAACTTATCGCGACCCTTGAGATTGATACTCATGATTTTGAGTATTACCTCTTGGCATTTTTTTCACTGCTCCGCGAAAACTTCGTAGCCCTATCATCCAATCCAAGTGGAATAGACACTTTAGTGAATGAGCCCCGTGTTGGGCCTATTCGCCAAACTATTTTGGATCCTTCAAGCCCCCTGCTTGAGGCTGGCATCAGAAACGAATTTAAAGATCAAAATGGGGATATGCCCATTCATGCAGAAGAACTGATCGAGCAACTCGTCGCTCCACTACGCCATCTTTTATCCACCCGTTTAGACCTTCGTGTCCATGATGCATTACGTCAGGACAGTCGTTTTATTGAATCGATGCGCGTGGGCAAGATGAGCGCTATTCATCCTGATGAGGCTATTCGTCTTCATCGGCGAATCGCTATTGGTCAAAGTCAAAAAAAATATCCTGAACTTTTTGAAAAAGGCCCTGAAAGTTCAGTGCCAACTCCCGCATCCAGGGAACGATTTGTTTTACCCCCCAGTATTACCAATGGAAGCCCTCACGATGTTTTAACTTATTTCGATCATGCTCAATTGGGCTTGGTGGATTTAGAACTTCAAGACAAAGCTAAATTATTTAAAGAGTCCCAAAATTTTGTCCAGCTCAAGAGCGACACACAACGGGAGATTTTAAATTTACTTGAACCCCAAACCGAAGCCTGTGAACACCTTTATGGCCCTGAAAACATATTTTTTGACGGTGATGGCGGAACCGGCGCTTTTATTCTTTGGGCTTCCGCTTATTTAGAGCCGGGTGATACCGTTATTCATACTTCAGAGGAATATGACGGTTTTTTAAGTGTTCTCGATGCTTTTAAGGCCTATTCTATTTCTTTGGATCCGTTTGCCTCTGGGAAAACAGAAGCGGATTTCAGGAAAGCCTTGGAGGATAAAATTATTGAAGCTCTTGAAAGCCGTGATCCTTCCAAAAGCACTTATATTTTAGTTAGTGAAGTCACCCGTCGTGGCACCTTTTTTCCTCTATCTGTGGTTCGTGAGCTTAGAGACCAGTATGCGGATCAAAATGTTTTTTTTATTCTAGATGGCTGTCAGGCTTTTGGGCGGCGAAAAACCGATTTGTCCCAAGAGCGCTGCGACCTCTATTTGGCCAGCCTTGGCAAAACGGCCAATCTTGGCCCAGGCGGTCTTTTGATGCTTTCCAACGACTATGCCCAAAAAAAGAATAAGACTCGTATTGATGAATCAACACTCCACAGGGCCCAAGAATACAAAAAGCATAAGATCACCAAGCCTGGCACGGAAAATGATGATTGCATAGCGAGATTTTTTGCTGCCGCCCGTACGCTTTCCACCCCCGATTCTTCAGGTCTTTTTAAGACTGCGGAGGAACGCGCATCAGCCCTTTACGATTTATCCTCAAAATTTGTCCGTTTTGCTGAACAATTGGGTCCTGAGCGGCTTAAGATTATTTTCCCCATTCATGATTACCAAGTCAGGCGAAGCTCCAGCGATCCGTTTAAAGAAGATCAATTATTTGGGATTTTTGAATGCGAGATTCCCGGTGTAAGCCGAGAGAAAGTTCACCAGTTTGCCATGCGCTTTGGGGCCTTTATTGCTCCACGTTATGAGGGCGCCAACAACGAAAATGTTTTTCGCATTTCTTTTGACCCTTCTTATACAACCCATGAGGACTTGGCGATCTTGTTTTATGTCTTAGAGAATTGTCAGAGTGAGCCCTCTCTTTAACGCTTATTTTTGTTGGAACGTTGATTCAGTTTTGTGGCTTCTTTCCACGCTAATTCAAAAGCAACGGTCATTGCGCGGTAGATTTCTTGGCTTTCAATGACGATCCCCAGTTTTTCTTTCCAGGATGTAATGACGATTTTGTTATCGTAAAATTGGATTTCGGGGCTAAAGTTATATTGCTTAGCGGGAATGAGTCGGCTTTCCCGCCATTCTTTTTTGTCATTTTTGGTTTTTTCCTGAGCTAAGGGTGTATTCGGGTGTATGGATCGGATCATGATCTCATCTTCCGCACGTCTTTTATAATAGTTTCTGAAATAATCGGGCAGCGCTCCATGCATGGCATCGAATGAAGCAAAGGAACGAATGGTTTCCGAAGAGGTGAGTGTATCTTCATAGACTTTGATCAACCCATTATCCCCCTCATAAAAAGTCACCTTGGGTTTTGTGCTTTGAGGCCTATAGCGCGATTCCAGTTCAGCCATAACGCCCTTTAGATCATCCACCTTCTTGTCGATTTGAGCATTTAGCTCGACGCGCTGGCGTTCCAATTGCAGGACCAGACTTTTAGGCTCTTCGGGCGTGTAGAGCTGGGTGTTTGCCCGGGTTGTTTTTTTAATCAGCCCCCTTTCTACCAGCTTATCGAGCAAAAAGCGTGTGGTGTTACGGGGGATTTTGACCCGTCGCGCGATGATGGACGCTGGCTGTGTGCCGAGCTCCAAGGCCACCAGATAGACTTCTATCTCTTTTGGAGGAAGGCCTAGTTTTTGAAGTACATTTTCAATCATTCTGAATCCTTAAATGATGACAATACTTTATTGTCAGTTTAATTTTAGGCTTATTTGAGCCCAAAGTCAATATTTTATATTGTAATAATATAGGTTATTGACAATTTTATTATGTCATAGTATAATGGTTCTCCACGCTGAAATTTCGGGAATCACAACCTTTTGATCTTTTACACCACCCTTTGCACGACCGATTCACTTATGAAGAAATTTGTGCAAATAGGGGAGCCCTCCTTTTCTTACGTTTGCGATCGTGAACTTTCGTGAAATCCCGACTTGTCGGGAGGAGAAAGGTATACCGGCGCAGAGGTTTGAAACCTTATTGCTCCTTTACTCCAGATTCTGGCGAACCGTCACAACCCTTTGCGACAACCCGCCCCACGATTCTGGATCCCCAACCCTATTTGTACGAATTTATTCATAACATTGAAGTATGCTCTCCCAAACTCCCCACCTTGCTTCACCCTCGCAGCCCTTGTTTTCGATCCCGGAGGGGCAGGTGATTGATTTAGCCCAGGCGCGCCAAAAGCTTAAGGCCGCTTTAACTTCTGATCAGTATTACATTGCGGCTTCAACCCAGCTTCAGGGCCTTGGTCCTGATCTGACTCGCGTTTTAGCTGCGCATTACGCGTTTCTTAAACAGGCGCCTGACCCACAGATTGTAGCCTATGCCCATTTTGCCCGAGAGGGGCTTCGTGAAAATCCTCACTCGGAATCCATGGCGGCTTAGTTTTATTGATTGGCTTATTTCTTTAACCAAGGGGACATGCCCGGTCCGGTCATTATGGTCGGGTCGGGCTTGACCTAATATGATAAATAGTTTATATTAATATTCCATAATTTTTTAATATATGAGTCAATACCGTAAAGCACTCCCTGAAAATACTGATATTCTTTGCCATGGCGATGGTGACGGGATCATTAGCGCCGCCGTTCTTCGTAAAAACGGCGCGCTGGGCAATGTTACTCTGACCCAGCCCTTTTTAATTCATAAGCTTCCGGTGCTCAAAAATTCCACGGTCATTGTGGATATCGCGGTCGACAATAAAAATCCCCAGGCTACGATTGAATGGGCTCGTGCGAATGTGGCGCAGATCCTTGAGTGGATTGACCACCATGAGGGCGGTGAGCTTTTGAAAGAGGTTTTGGGTGATAAACTTATCCACGATCCTACGGCACCCAGCTGCCCTGATCTTATATTTAAAAGCGGCTTTGAGGTCCCTGCTGAATGGGTTGATGCCGCCAATGCTTGTGACCGACCGACGGATTATAAACCAACTGCTCTTTCTACCCGACTCAATTCCGCTTTTAAAGTGGCATTGGTTGAATTACAGGAGGGTGACAAGACTATTGTCGACAAAGTCCAGAAGGCTCAAATCGAAGAACTGGCTACAGGTAAACTTCAGACCTTAGTCGATGAAAGAGTCGCTCAATATACGTTGCTTCTAAAAAACACCAATATGGCCGTTGAAGGGTTCAAGGAGGTGGCGCCGGGCATTGTGGCCACTGAGCTCGGAACCGCAAAGGTCGATCTCACTGCTTTATTTAATTTGGGATATAAAAAGGCGCCCGTGGTTGTTTTTCAGAAACTTTCGCCTGAGACCGGTGAACCGATTTCGATAGTCGCTACAAACCGAAAGGACCTTAATTTGGTTCAGACTTTTGGCCTTAAAAGCGGCGCGCCATTCAGAATTACTCTTACCTCAAGCCCCGAACTTAAAGACCATGAGGCACAATTGGCTCAAGTCATCAAGGCATTGAGTGCTTAGCAGTTATTGAGTCAAAGGATTCATTGGGTGAAGTTTTTATACCCCTCGAGAATTTGCCTGAGCGACTCCTTGAGCGGTGGCATGTGCACTCCTAACTTTTCCCGTTTATCCGTATTTAGCACGCAGTTTGAGCGGCGTTTACAGAGTTCCTTTTGTTCTGACGCGGACATCAGGTTGATTTTGAATTTCGGATCCACGATTTCGCGGTAGAGCTCCATGATCGACCGGTGATCCATAGCACCACTATTCGTCATATTGAAGATGCCAGTCGCTCCTTTTTCGATGAGCTGGACAGCCGCGGGAATGAAATCCTCCAAAACCGTGCAAGAATTGGGGACATTGATCATTTTTGAATATTTTTTGAGCTTGTCGATCAGGTTTTTGGGGTGTGGGCGGCCTATGAGGGGGATGCGGATACGGAGCTGGAGAACCTTTGGGAATTCTTTGAGTAGTTTTTCCGAATATAGTTTCGAGCGACTATAAAGAGAGCCAAAATAATTGGGTTCATCCTCTTCCGAATAACCCCGGCCGCCGTTGTCGCCATCGTAAACACAGCCGCTTCCTAAGTGAATCGTATAAATTCCCTGCTCATGGGCCGCGGATGCAACATTGAGCGCGCCGGACACATTGACCGAAATCGTCTCGGCGGGGTGGGTTTCGCACCAATCAACATTTGGCGTGCCTGTGATCCCCGCGGCGTTCAGGACGATTTGTGGCTTCGTTTCATCCATCGCTTTCCGAAGCGCGCTTACGTCAGTGATTTCAACGCGCGGAGCTGCAACTAAATATCGTTTGGCTAAAAAAGCCTCTTTAAACTGCGAACCAATGAAGCCGGTGGAGCCGAGGAGAAGGATTTTTTTCATAGGGACTATTCCTCAGTGCCGGCCGCCTCTTCTTTACATGATTCATACATCATGTTGCCTTTGATTCCTTCGCATACGGAGGGGTCTTTTTTTGTCTTTGCGGCCGTTCCGTAGCAGGCGCCACGCATACCATCTTGCGCTGAGTCGCCGATTTTGTCGCAATATTTGGCGTCTCCTGTGGATTCGGCCAATCCCAGATAACATGACATGGAAAGCATCCCGTCTTTTTTTACCTCGTCTTTTTCACAAATCGATGCATCGTTATTATCTTTGGCCTTGGCTACCCAGCAGCTGCCGGTGCAGAATTCTTTTGAGAACATGCCTGTGCCTGTGAGCATAGCACACCCTTTAAGGCATTCGTTGACGTTGGTTTTAGCGCCTTGGTTTGACTGTGGCACACTGACGTTGCCCTTTGGGCCGCAAGACGCCAAAGTCATGATTAAAGCTCCTAACATTATTGAAATGAGAGTAAATTTTTTCATATGATTAGAATTAATGATGGTGGGGTAGCCGGGACTCCCGCCTTAGGCGGGTAAACTTCTCGTCCCGACTTATTTTGACAAGAAGGAATGGGAAGTTATGTGATTTGGTGGTGGGGTAGCCGGGACTCGAACCCGGGACCAACCCCGAAGGCTTTCGGGGCTGCTCTATTGGATGTCGATTTTACCTTGGATTAAATATTCAATCATCTTTCTGTTTTTCCAACGTTTAATCTTTCGTTCCATCTCACGGGCTATTTTAAGCGTTTTTACTTCTTTTTTCCATGCCAATATCCAGTTTCCAATCCTTTTTGTTGTTGGGGTGTTACCCCGTCTATGATCTTTAAGACGATCGATTAGATTATCTGTACTGCCGATGTAAAATCTTTTTCCTTCAAGAATATATACCTGAGCCATTTGAATGCAAAAAATGAATTATGGTGGGGTAGCCGGGACTCGAACCCGGGACCAATAGCTTAAAAGGCTACTGCTCTACCAACTGAGCTACTACCCCACAATGGATGTAAAAGATTCCATTTTTTTTCGGATTCGGGACCAACCCCGAAGGCTTTCGGGGCTGCTCTACCAACTGAGCTACTACCCCATGCCAAAAAGCCCATTTATATTAGGTATAGAGGATTTAATTGTCAAACGGCCTGTTCTTCATTCCCAAAAAAGCTCGATATAACAAAGGCGATGGCCGGCAATGAGAACCAAATGTTGTAGTTATTGATCATCAGGCGCACGAGCTGGGATTGTTTGTAGATCGTGAGTATGGCCTCGTTCATGATCGTGCCGCTTTCCTGCACAAGCGAAGCGCCAGAAGCATAAATGAATACCGTGCTCGTGATAAGCCCGGCGCTCAGCACACCATACGTCAGTGAGAGTATGGTTCGGGTCATCAAAGAGGATGAATTGTTCATGTTGATCTGGAACTTTCCGCGGGTGGTGATGAGGACGATGGTGAGAATAAAAATGATGACTTTGAGCAGGATCAGCGAGGTGGCCTCGCTGGGTGTTTCCCAGATGCGGATTATGGGGTGCACACCCATAAAATACCGTTCCATCAGATTGCCGATGGCATCGGCCGTCAGGATGGCAATGTAGGAGCTAATGATAATTTTTATACTCTGATTACGCCCCACGATAAACGTGTAGGCGATGATGACCGTAAAGAAAACGATAACGAAGAGGTCCCAAGTAAGATTGATGTTCATTTGTTTTATTTTTGGACGAAACCATTATACATAAAAAAATCTCCAAAACAAATGTTTTCCGGCCGAAATGCCAATTCTTCGGCTTTTGCAGATTTTTTGGGGAATAAACCCGTCATCATAGACAACACTTTTCCCCCGATCGCACAGATCTAAACCATTGTGACTTTTTTTATCCATTCCG